>Ga0209986_10000239_pt1 | contig 51527 bp, 30 predicted proteins | sample BlataG_FD_183168 | JGI IMG/M metagenome (GOLD analysis project Ga0209986, IMG submission 183168) | Deep subsurface microbial communities from Black Sea to uncover new lineages of life (NeLLi) - Black_00105 metaG (SPAdes) (version 2) | ecosystem: Environmental > Aquatic > Marine > Oceanic >... | reverse complement strand
ATAGAAGGTGTAACTGATTTCTCTGACCTTGTTAAAAAGGTAGGAATAGAAAAGAGTAAAGAAATATTTAATAAATGTATAAAAAATGAAATTAAATAAAGACAAACAAATTAACTACGATAGTAGTATGGTCTTAGAAGGCCATGATGCTAATATAAGTGCAACTGATATGCACAAACTATGGGATTTACTTCAGAATCCTTATAAGAATCCTATAGGGGCTATTGTAAGAGAATATGTAAGTAATTCCTTTGATGCTCACGCAGAAGCTGATTTCATTAAGAATAATGATATGAGCTCTATAAGAAATGAGTATTCTATTTACAATGATATTTCTGATGAAGAGATATTAAAACTTAAAACACATCTTGAAGTTTTTGATAACGATGCTGTGCATGTTAAGATAGCTAAAGATGATAGTGGCTGGTATTGGTCTACTCAAGATTTTGGCGTAGGCTTATCTCCTAGTAGAGTAAAAGATGTATTCTGTAGCTATTTAAAATCTACTAAAGAAGATAGTGATAATGTAATCGGTGCTTTTGGTATTGGTTCTAAATCAGGTCTTTCTTATGCAGATATAGTTTATATACAAACTAGATACAATGGTATAGAATATCAATATCTATTACGTAAAGGTGAGAAGATGCCTAGATTAGATAAGATTTCTGAATGTAGTAGTACTGAAAGAAATGGTACTAGAATAAAAATCTATATTAAGCAAAGTAGAAATAGATATGATACTTTAGAATTAGAAGATGACAGATTTAAGGAAGAATGTAAAAAGCAATTAGCTTATTTTGATAATGTATATTTTGATGGCTGTGGTGTAGAGAATGATTATAAAATTCTTAGAGGCACTCATTGGATTTATAATGATTCTACTAATCCTTTTGATGGTATGCATATGTGTTTAGGCAAAGTAGCTTATCCTATTGATTGGGATAATTTATCTTGTGAAAAAGTAAGTTTTCCTGTAGCTCTAAAATTTGAGATAGGAGAGTTAGACATTATTCAAACTAGAGAAGATGTAAAATATACTCCTAGAACTAAGAAAGCTATTCTTGATAAAATAGAAGCTGTTAAGGAAGAGTGGAAGAAAAGATGGGAAGACAATAATATACTAGATACTGATGATTTTATTCACTATGTAAGAAATAGGGATATGGAACCTGAAATTATGTATGAAGGCAATCATTTTAATTTAGGTCTTCTATTTGGAGATTATAGTCAAATTAGCTATAGAAGATATAATAATCAGAATCATGCTATTTGGGATAATCTAAAGCCTTTCACTTTTACTCCTTTTAAAAATATAAATATAGAAATTCCTGAATATCCTTTCTTTGATTATGAATGTAATAAGATGATTAGACAAAAAGGACTAAGACAATGTAATAAAGGAAGTGTTAAAAATATATTTAAAAGTGATAGTATAGCTTATAGAATAAAAGAGAGTCATGTTGCTAAGAAAAGTAAATACATAAGAGAAGAATTAGAAAATTTCACTGATGTTTATTTAATTAGAAAAAAATCTAAAACTAGACAATCTTTAGTTAAATATAAAAAAGAGCTAAAGCTAAAAGATGATGATAAAGCTAATTGGAGAACTACTATAAAACTTTATCAAGATGAGGTATTAAAATCTTTTTTGAAAAATACTGAATCTTATGATAGAGTAGTAGTAGATAAGGAATGGACTAAGAATACTTATGGAAGCAATCGTAGAACTATTGATAAGACTAAAATAATTTCTAAACAATTATTAGATGAATATGTTCAAGGAAATGAATATAGTTATCATAGAAAAGAACTTATTAAATGTGATATTGATAAATGCGTTAGACCTTTAAAGTTAGTAGCTTCTCATGACGATAAGTATATGTTAAAGTATTTAGCTAAAATATATATGAGTAATACTTCTTTAAAGCTTCCTACATTAGGACGAAAGGGCAATTTGTTAGCCTATACAGTTTCTCCTACTAATATGAAGTATTTTAAAGATGTAAAAAATGTTGTAACACTAGAAAGTTTTATGAAAAAAGAAAATAAAGTTTTTGTAAGAGCAATGACTATTATAAAATATATGAAAGAAGCTGAATATGTTAATGTGAGAAAGTTTATTACTACTCATAGTGAATATTTTGAGTCTTGGAAAAAGGTATATGAACCTTTAGCTAATGAGTTAGAATTTGCTAACAAATATATAAAAACAAATGGTAATAGATCTGTAAATCAAAGTTATGGTTATAGTACAAATATGTTTGAAAATAGTTGTTACGAAGTAGCTAAAGAACATGATTTGTTTGATTATGATTTTTTAGATAGAGTTAAATCTATCGAAAAATATTTTAATGGGCTTGATATACTAGAATATTTAGATACTAGAAAGTTAATAAAAGATTTTCCTTATATAGCTATTGCTAAGTATATACGCAACCATAACAAAGCAGTAAAAAGTATTAAGCAATTTAAAAAGCTTAATCCTTATTATTATGTAATGTTTAATGAAGAAGAAGTAGAGTTTCTAAAAACAAATGAAAAAGAATATGAATTTGTTAAAGAGAAACAAAATGTTGAATTAAAAAAAGTAAGTTAATATGGAACAAATGAGAGATTATTTTGGAGAACCTATTTTTGTTGGAGATAAGGTTCTTAGGCCTATGTATTCAGAATTACATGTTGAAACAGTGGCAAAGTTAACACCAAGAGCTATACACTTTGAAAGAAGTGATCAATGGAGTATAAAAAGAAAAATGCCTCCTTTAAGAGTAAGTATAAACCGTTGGTGGAGTACAGAGAAATGTATAATTAAATTAAAAAATGACGACAATGATTAAAGCGACAAAAATTGGAAACACTATCGTGTGTTTTATCAAAGAAAAAATGTATCAGAAAACCTTTGAGTCTGATGAACAAATCATAAGTGTTTATGAATTAATGATGAATACTAATGAAAAAAATAAAAAGGAAGTAAGTAAACTTATAAAGCTAATGAGCCCTATAAAAACTGAAGGAGAAATAAAATTAGAAGAAGAGTTTGCTGAAAAGCAATTAGAAGCAGAAAAGAATGCTCAACTAATTACTTGGATGGAAACATTATCTAATTCTACTGTTAATAATTCTGATTTTGAAGTTAAGAATAGCGAGCTTTTTATGAAGAATATTCCTATTCCTATTCCTGAATTTTTAGGTAGAAAATTTGCTGACCCTAATCTTAGTGATGAGGAACGATTTTCTTTGACTAATTTCTGGAGATTGTTAGTACTAAATCCTAATGCTAAATGCAGAGAAGATTTATATGGATTCTTAGCTAAAAATAAGATGACAATAACTCCTAGTGGATGTTTTATAGCATACAGAAATGTTAATCTTCATCAAGAAGGCAATAAAGCGCAGAATGAATTTGTTGCTAAAGAATGGGCTACTATAATTAGTTTTAATAAAAATCCTCAAGATTATAATCTTTATGGAACAAGAAATAAACTAGGAAATATTACTAAATATTATTCAGTAGAAACTGCTAAGCATTTTGCTGATTCTACAGGTTCAGATTATAAAGAAATTACTGTTCCAGTTCTAGTAAGTGCTGATGGTACTACTGTAGACATGAAAGTAAATTCTTATGGTCAGCTTGATAATGATCAAGATCCTCATAAAGGAGAAGTTTGTATAGGTAATTTATCTGATTTGTATAGTAATTTAACTGTAAATGATAGTAATGCTACTATTTATACAGATGGACATTCTGGACAAATGCGTATTAATATAGGAGAAGCTGTTAGTATACCAAGAAGTCAATGTGATAGTAATCCTGAAGCTACGTGCTCAAGAGGTTTACATGCTGCTAATTCTGATTGGTTAGAAGAAGGTTATTTCGGTAATACTGGTCTTGCTATATTGATTAATCCAATGAATGTAGTAGCTTGTCCTTATAGAGATTCTGGTAAACTTAGATGTTGTGAGTATATGCCTGTTACTGTTATAGATTTTGATGATAATGGAAAAGTAATTCCTTTTGATTGTCTTTCTTTAGATATAAATTATGGTAAACATACTCAAGCACAATTATCAGATATGATAAGTAATGCTAAGTTTGATTATAATAAAAGTCAAAAAATAATTCCTTTAGATATTGATATTAATCAATATAAAAGTATGTTATTTGATTATGACAAAAGTTTAGATGTTATGACTACAATTATTAATAATAGAGTTACGGACGTTTAAATATAAGAGTTATGGTAAGTGAAATCAAATTAGAATTTCCAGAATTTATAACTCATATTCATACTAGTAAAAATAAGTCTATTAAGATAGGATATAATAAGATTTATGCTTCTTCACATTATACTGTTAGAGCTGCTTTTGTAGCAGCTCTTCACGGTTATTTGGAGAAACATATTCCTGCTAATCTTACAATTAATACGCCTATAGAAACACATCTTAAATTATATGCTCCTATAAATTATGGAGGGGTTAAGATGTTACGAAAAGGCCCGTTAAAAATTAAGACAATAAGTTGGAAGCCTCCTAAACCTGGCTATAAACCAAATTGGGATATAGGCAATCTTGCGTTAGTGTGGTTAAAGTGTATGGATGATATGCTCATAAAGAAATGTTTGATACCTGATGATAGCATCGAGTATTTAACAAAGACTACTTATGAGTTTGTTCCAGTAAATACTTTAAAGGAAAGAAAATTAGTGTATAATATTAAAACTAGAAAATAAATGGAATATAGAACCATTAATAAACAAAACCAGAGTCTCTTGAAAGAGATTCTGAAAAGCCCTCAAGCGTATCTGAGGGCTCAGGAAAAGTACATGAATGAAGACGATACTGTACCCGCACATTTTGTGTTCGGTAATGCAGTAGATCACTTTGTTACAGAAGAAACAGAATTTACCGATAAGTTTCATATTATGGGTAACTCTACTGTGAGTGATACTATTAAAAAGATAATGGACCATGTTTTTTCTGAAGTAGGAGGTACAAAAGATTTGTATCATAATAAAGAAAACTTCTTAGAAGATTATCCTGACTCTATTGTAAGAGCATGTGGATATTTACAATATGGTCAATCTTGGAAAGAGGAAACTAGAATTGCTAAAGTTATATCAACGGGTACTAATTACTATAGAGACTTAATTAAGTCTAAAGGTAAGACAGTAATTTCTCAGGAAGATTATGCAAAAGCAGTAACATGTCATGCTTCTATGGTATCTGATTCTTATATAAGCAAATATTTAAAACCTGGACCTAATCAGCAATTGATTAAGAAACAGGTAATACAATTTGAGTATAGGACAGTAGAGTGTAAAGGCGAACTTGATTTAGTCTTTATAGACCATGATGAGAAAACTATAATTCCTATAGATGTAAAAACTATTGGAACTAATGTATATAGTTTTCCTTATAACTTTTGGAAATATCGTTATGACTTTCAAGCTGCTGCCTATAGTTTCGGACTAGCATATCAGTTTGAAGACCTTATAAAGCAGGGATATCATATTCTTTCTTTTAAATTTATAGTTTGTGAAAAAGATTCTTATAACAAACCGTTAATTTATACTGTTAAAGATGACATACTTAATATAGGTATGAACGGAGGTTCAAATTCTGATGGCAAAAGCTATGAAGGTTTTGAACAAGCTATCGAAAGATATTTGTTTCATACTCAAAAGGACTTGTGGGATTATCCCATGGAGTACTACGAAAATGATGGTGAATTAATAATAGATTTATGATAGATGGGATATGTAAAGTACACAAAAACGGCTACTTTTCTTTTTCCATTGTTAGGAATCCCTAAAGCTATATTCTCTTGTAATGTTAAAAATTCTTTTGGTAAAACTATGTTTACTACTAGATTTTATAATGCATATATAGGAGATTGTAAAGTAAATAATTACAAAGAAGGCTTTGTTTTTGTTGTAGTTAGAGCTTATCAAGATGTAGATTTTCAATGTTTCTATGATACTATGGGAGCATTTGAAAACTATGTTGATGATTATGAACGAGGAGACTATGTTGTCTTTGTTTATAGTATTATAGATAAGTTTAAAGCTGATTACAAACTACTAATGGACGGTAAATATTCAAAAATAAGTCCAGAAGGCAAAAAAGCAGTGCTAAGTAATAATTATTTTTCCGGCAAACCTTATACTTTACCTTTAATTTTAGGTAAATCAGAAGCTTTAAAGAAAGGCTGGGAAGATAGACTTGAGGTAGATTTATTAGATCAAGAAGTTTGGTCTATTATAACACCTGAAAAAGAAGAAATGTGTGATGATATCCTTGAAGATTTAGTAGGGGAATCGAGTATTAAACCAAATAAAATACATGAAAATGAAAATGAATAGATGGCAAGTAAAAAGAGAGCTTCGAAGATTTAAAAGATATAAAAAGTTTGTTGAGGAAAATGAACAAGAATTAAATCTTCATCAAGCAATATATGGTAAAACATGTATTCTTTATATTCCTTGGAAACTTGTTTTCATTATAAGATGGATTTTTGGAGGAGAAAAACCAGGATTTAGATTAGTAAATCCTGAAGAAATAGATAATTTAAATTAAAAAAATAAAAAAATGGGTGGAGTTAAAGAATACAACACAATGACAGGAAGAACTGTCGGACAAGCTTTTGATAGACTTAAAGAAGTATTATTAGAAGAACATGGTCATGATTATTATGCTGGACATCAGGGTAATAATGAATTAGATACTCGTAAGATTTTTAAATCTGAAAAAGAGTTAGAGCAGTATATGGAAAAGCAAGAAAATAATGGAACCTATTATAAAGGAACCTCATTTGCTTATGAAATAGTAGCTCCTAAACCTAATACTAATAAAATAAAAACGCAAGTTAATAGTTTTCCTAATAAAGGAACTCGTAAATGGGAAACTGTTTATGTAGGAGTAGCAAATGGATACGGAGGTATTCAAGATGTTCAGATTATGGAAACTAAACAAGCAGACGCTATTGCTAAGGCAAGAGCTTATGTAGAAAAGAATCCTGATGTAAGCATTAAAATTCAAATAGGTAAAAGACTTGTTGGAGAAGATGTATTATGTGCGGATGTAACTTATAAACCTTCTACTACTGAAAGAAAAGGTAAGTGGGGATTTATAGGTTGGTGTAGTTGTTAGACTTTGTGTGCCTAAATGTGAAACTCATAGCAAGGTCGTAAGTACCTCGAGAAGACTTATATGGATAGAGTTATAGCCTCTATACACAAATTATTTAATGCAGTCAGATTAACAAGCTAAGTCGACAAGCCATATTAGGGTTCTGGCTGCATTATTTATTCTTCAATAAAAAACTCTTTTATATCTTCTACATAATTAGAAGTAGTATCAATAGAACTTTGGTAATTAGAATAGTCTAAATCCCACTGAATAGGCTCTTTTACTGCACAAGAAGAACATAATAATAAAATAAAAAAATATACTATTTTCATACTACGAAAATAGTATTCTGTTATTAATTAATTATAAACTAAATGTTATGGAAATACAAAATTTAGAATCACCTGTATTAGTTACAGTTGATGAAGTAAACAAAGAAGTAGTAGCTACTATTACTCCTTTCACAAATGATTTAGATTTAGGCTCTATGCAGAAAGCAGTAGGAGGTTATATAGAAATTCTAAAATCTAGATGTGGAAAATATGATATTGTGGTTAACGAAGAAGGCCGGTTAAGAAACTTTCTTCATAATGATATAGCCACTGGGCTATCTGGCAGAGAATATATAGTAGGTAATGCTATTATAGTACCTGTTGGTTTAATAGATTAAATTATGAAAATAATACATTGGACAATTAAAATTACTCTAGAAAATGGAGAAACAGAATTTTTATCAGATGCTCCTGATTGGGTAGCAAAACCTGTAGATGAATATTTAAATGCTTTAGAAAGTACTTATGAAGAAAATACAGCAGATAGTCAAATTAATATTATGAAAGATGAAAACAATAAAGGACCAGAATGAAACTAAATAAAGTTATTAGAAAAACCTTTACAATTAGAGAGTCTCTTAGAAGTAGTGATTACATTACTCCTAGCTTTGGCTATGGTTGTTTATACAATTGCTCTTACTGTTATATGAAGCGTCATAAGCCTGAAGGCTTAGATGTGGCAAAAAACATTGGAGACATACTTACAGAGGTTAATGAGCATGCATATTTTTATGCTAATGTAAAGAAACCTAATCAGACACATAGTACATATATGACATACGATATTAGCTGTAACGAAGACTTTGCTCTTCATGCTAAGTATTATGATTGGCAAAGGATATTCGAATTTTTTGTAGAGCACCCTGTAGCTATGGCTACGTTTGCTACAAAATATGTAAATCCTAAATTATTAGACTTTGATCCTAAAGGTAAAGTTCGTATTAGATTTAGTCTTATGCCACAGCATATGTCATCTATACATGAGCCTGGTACTACTAAAATTATAGATAGAATAAAAGCGATCAATGCTTTTATAGAAGCAGGATATGATGTACATGTTAACTACAGTCCTATCATAGTATATGATGGATGGCTAAAGGATTATGAATTTATATTTCATATGATGAACGATTATGTAGAATATAAAAAAGGCGTATTAGCTGAATGTATATTTCTTACTCATAATCAAAAACGTCATGATTATAATTTAGTATATAATCCTAAAGCTGAAGATGATTTATGGACTCCTGAGATTCAGGAACATAAAACTTCTCAATACGGAGGTAAAAACTTAAGATATAAGATACCTCTAAAAAGACAATATATTAATCAATTTAAGGAGTTACATAATAAAATAATTCCTTGGAATAAAATTAGATACATATTTTAAAATAGAACTTATGGCAATGATAAAATTAACAAAACAAAGAGCAGCAGGAGAAAAAACTATTTATGTAAATACAGATTATATTCAAGCAGTTCGTCAGCATCCAAATGTTAGAGTAGGCCCAGTGCCTACTATGGTAGATATGATGGATGGGGCTACAAGATATCAAGTTATGGAAACTGTTGATACAGTAATAGAAATGATAAGAGGTAATCAATTTAGATAAATAATGAAACTAAATAAAGAATATTGGATAGAGCAGCTGGGAGAAAGCTGGACATCTAAACTTAAGGATACCTTAAAAGATCCTTATATGGAAAAACTTATGAATTTCTTATCTACAGAATATGCTATGAATACAGTGTATCCTAAAAGAGAAAATCTTTTTAAAGCTTTTAAAGATTGTCCTTGGGACAAACTTAAAGTAGTAATAGTATGTAAAGAGCCTTATCCTGATGGTAATGCTAATGGCCTTGCTTTAGGTAATAATTATAATTCTACATTTTTATCTAGTCAATTATTAGAATTATTTGATATTGTAGAAAAAGAATATTATGATGGCCTCTGTTTAGAGTGGGATTTTACTTTAGAAAATTGGGCTAATCAAGGAATATTAATGTTAAACACAGCGCTTTCTGTTAGAGAAAATCGTCCAGGAAGTCATAGTAAGCCGTGGAAAAAGTTTATTTTAGCAACAATTAATGCTATAAATGATTATCAACCAGGTACTGTATTTATTCTTTGGGATAGACATTCTAAAGTATTATTACCTTATGTAAAAGATAAGCATCATGTATTATTCTATAAAGGTACTCATGAAACATTAATTAATACTAATCAAATTTTACATACAAAATATGGAGACATCATTCACTGGTAAAACAAGTTTAACTTACAGAAGAAAAAATACTTTTAAAGAGGCTATGTTAGCTAATAAGCCTTTAAAAGAGATTATAGAAATGTTAGAACTTGATGAAACATTTGCTAGAGAAGTTTATGTAGAAATTATGTTTCAGTTTCCTAAAGAAATTGAAAGAGCTCGAGAGCAAAATAAAATAGTTACTATATTTTCTAGCAATCCTCCGTATTATTATAAAGAAACAAAAGAAATGGATATTGGTGAATTACCAGTATACAAATTTGAAGAATTATCTAAAACTGAAATAATATTTTATAAAATGAATAAATTAACAAAATTTAAAATAGATGTACTGCTTCATATGAATGCAGTAATAATGACTAACTTAGGTACTGATAGTACTAAAGAAGAAATAGCATATGTTCAACGATTAAAAAGAGAAAACAATAAGAAAATTAGAGAAATTAGTCCTGAATTTTATAAGACTATAAATGACGGTGAAAAATAACTAGGTAGATTTCTTAGTTTTTATTTGATAAATTTTGTACTAAGGCGGTGAGGACCGTAATCGTGATCTACCACTTAAAAGGGCAACCATTACAGTTGCCCTTTTGTTTTTTACACTAATTCTTAGGAGCTTTAATCCTTCATACTCTGAATAGTAACATATTCTTTACGAGTAATGGCTTTTCAAAATTGAACCGTGTAAAGCTTTGAAAAAAAATTTGGCGTTTGCTCATTTTTCTATTCCAAAAAGTTTTCTACTTCTTCTTCACTGTATGCTCTACGTTCATCGGCATTTGCACTAAATATATTGCTTATACCAGAAAAGAATCCTTCTTCTCCAAAAAACCCGTCTCCTTTAAATATATTATATGTTCCAGAATTTAATATAGATTTTATAAATCTATTTTTTTGTTCAGGAAATTGTAATTCATATAAATTTTTCCAAGGCATTCTTCTGTTCCACCATCTTCCTGCATGAGTTTTTCCTTTGTACATACCTCGTTCATATGTTTCATTAAAATTAAATATTTCAGTTATATTAGCCAATTCTTTAATAACTCTTGCTCCTACTACAGGCTCTTCCATAATATCTAAAGTTTCTGCTGGAAACATTAATGCTTGCATTTCAAGATTTACTCTATTCATAGTATATGCTATGTATTGAAGGCTCATATTATCTTTATCGTCATCAGCTGCTAATTGTATCATTGCTCCTAGTACTGCTAATCCTTGCATCCATACTATATCTAAAAGAGTTTTTTTACAACCTCTTCTTTCTGCAGGAGATAAATTTTTCCATATTTCAGGAATAAATTTTACTTTTAATCCCATAGTTTCATCACTAATAATCTTTTTAATAAAACTTCCTGCGGCTCTATAATAACCTATTTCGTGTTCTTCTGTATTATAATTTATTCCATCTGCTTTAAGTCTATTATCTATACCAGAAAGAAACCAGCCTCTATGCATTAATACAAAATCTCCTAAAATAGTTCTAGAGAGAGCTCCTTTATCTTCTTTAGCAACTGTACCATCTACTATATGATTAATAGTAACTATTCTATTCTTAACTACATTCATTAATTCATTAGTAACTATTTCAGTAAATTCAGACTTTAATTCTAATTTATCATTTTTAACTTCAAAAGCATTGTATAAACTTTTATCTCTTAAAGTTTTCCATTTTTCATCTATTTTTTTAGAGTCTTTACCTTTATTTTCTTTTAAATCTTTAAAATGTTGTTTAGTTATAAATTTATTTCCTACTAATCTATAATTATCATAAACAGCAAGTGTAACATTGCCTTTCATAAAGTAATCTGCTAATCTATAATTAGTAAATAAAATATCTTTATCTAAAAGTAATCTAGCAGCTCTATTTTTATCAGAATCTGTCATAGTTTTAGTAATATCTACAACATCGTTTTGTTCTAATATAAGATGCATTTTACTACTTTGTCTAGCTTTTCCTATATTGCTTACTATTTTAGAAAAATTATATTTAAACTCATTTCTAGCCCACCACTTACTTTCATTAGTAGTATATAATCCTATTTGATCTTCTATTTTAGAATCTACACTACCTTTAATAAATCCTGTTAAAGATGTTACAAAATTTAAAGCTAAGTTATTAGTTCTTATATAAGATGTAAATTTTTGAGAAACTTTAGTCCAGGACAATCTTTTACCCGCTATTCCAAGAAACTTTGTAGCGGCATTTTCTGAAATTTCTTTAGTTTCTAAAGCAGCTCTTTCTTTACCATAAACTAGATTATCTAACATATCTTGAACAGCTCTAAACTCTTTAGATTGTACTCCTGGTACTTGTTTTGTTTTAATACCTTTTTGTAAATATTGTCTTTTACCAATACTAGTAAGTAAATTTTCCATATCTGCAGCTATTTCATTCATTTGTTTGAAATTTTCAGCCATTTCAGCATAATGAGTATAAGTACTAGCTAGATTATAGGAAATATCAGCATCTTTATCTAACCTACTATTAAAAAAGATAGGTACTGATTTACTATTAACATTTTCTAAATCTCCAAATTGTGTATCATCTTTATCAATAAGTACAGATTCTCTAGCAATTTCTGCCATATTAGTTAAAAAACTATTGTTTTTATTAGTTAATCTTTCTATAAAAGTTCTTCTAATTTGTGGCAATAGATATAGTGCTGTTCTATTATTATTAGCAGCAGGTTGCTTTGCTAAAGCTTTTCTTTTAGTATCTAATAAAGCATTATAATATCTTGCAAAAGTTTGATTTTGCATATTTTTTGCAAAAGTAGTATCTAAATATTTATCAGAAGGAACTATCTCAGATATTGTAATAGTTTTTCCATTTACAACTTTTTCTGCTGATACTTGTTTAGAGTTTTCTGCATAAAATTTTGCTATAGTCCTACTATAATATTGTTGATTTACTTTACTTAAAGACATTTTATTTATTTCTTCAAAAGTATCATATTCTAATTTTGCAGCTATTTCGTCTCTAGTTTTTTCTAAAGCTTCTTGAAATTTTTGATTACTGTATTCTGATACTAAGTATGCTCCTAATTTTCCATCATTACTTCTATCTACTAAATCTTCATTGGTAAATCCTGCTTTTTTAAAATCGTCTTCTAAATTTATTAAAGTTCTTCCAGTAGAGATAGTAAAGCTTTTTACAGAATTAATAGTTTTTTTAATCATTTTCATGGCTATCTTAAGTATATTACTATCTGAATTACCATAGCTACCTGTTATAAGTCTCCACCATCCTGCATCTTTCTCAGTATCTTTTACAATAGATTTAGGATCAAAATTAGGATCTAATACATTACCATAAATATCTCTGTTACCAGCATCTAAATATTCTACAGTAGCTCTACGTATTAAAGCTAAATTTACATCTCCTAATTGTTGTAACTGAGCTCTAAAAGTTTCAATGTCTGTTTGTATCTTAGCATTAAATTTAGATGGAATCCATAAGTTTAATTCTGATAATAGTGTACTAGCAATATCATTATATAATTCTATAAATTCTTGATTTCTTCTTACTATATAAGAAGATAATCCCATTTCCCCTTTTCTAGTTTTTATAATATTACCTTGGATTCCTTGCATATCAGAAATAGCTATGTTTAAGATTCCCGTAATTGCAGCATTGATTTCTCCTAACGCTATTTTCTTTTCTAACTCTGCTAATTCTTTTCTAGCTTTTGCAAGTTCATCTTTTGTTTTACTTCCTTTTTTTAATTTATTTCTTTTGCTTCTTAAAGCAGATACAGCATTTTTTAAAAATCTTAATTTTTCGTTAACATTTTCTTCTGTATCGTCTATAGTAATGTTAGCAGGCTCATGCTCAAACTCTCCTAATGTTTTACTATTATCTAGTTCTGCCGTTTTAACTTTATCTAAAATACTAACTCTTATATTAGGCTGTAAATCTAAAGACTCTACTTGAGTATCTCCTGCTGCATATTGAGGTAATACTATAGGAATAATATATAGTTCCGAAGCTTTTACACCGTGGGTATTATTTAATAATAATCTATAAGTAGATAGTTGTTCTTGGTGTGATTGTCTTTTAGATTTTCCAAATTTAGTAGTATCATATTTAGATACTGAATCTCCTGCATAACTACTTTTAAGCTGATTTCCTCGCATTGTTTTCATATCATAAATACGAAACATTCCTTTTTCATCATATGTAAGTAAATCGACTGTACCTGCTATACCTAATTCGTCATTATAAAGAACTATATCATTTGATAATACAGTTTCTCCATTGTTCTTCATTTTAGTTTTTAGAACATCTAATTGTCTTACAAACTTTTCTAACGCTTCATTAGATGATAGCCCATATTCAGAAAGTTCTTTTAGAGAATCGTTGAAAAAATCTCTTATAAATTCATCAGCTTTATTCCCTAATAAATTAGATGTATCTAATAAATCATTTTTATCTATTTTTTTATCTCGTATAAAATTACTTACTCTTTCATATACTTTTCCAGTAAGTATATTTACATAATGAGTAGCATCACTAGGATTTTCTACAATTCTACCTAAACTATTAGAAGGTTTTATGAAATCAGCATTCTGGATTATTTCATTTACTTTATCTGCAACTTCTTGTTTTTCTAAAGACTCTACTTGATATAAAGGATCGTTGCTCAATATGTTACTATCTCCTAAATACTCTTGCTTTAAAATACTATCTGCTAAAGGAGCTAATATCTTTTGAATCTCTGTTCTTGAGTCTGTATTCTTTCTAAAAACACTTTTAATCCATCTATTAAATTTAACAGCGATACCATTTAAAAATCCTCTAATAGATTTATTAGAATCATCTTCTTTATTTTTATCTATAATTCTTGTGCAAGTATTTTACCTAATGCTTCTTTTCTAAACTGCTCTTCAGTAGTATATATATTAGCATAGTCTTCTTTTACTTGGTTATAAGTATCTGTAGTAGATACCATTGCTAATCCTTTTTGAACAGATACGTCATCAAGCATTAATTCTATAGCAAAGTGAGCAGCTTCTTCAGGAAGAGTAGTAATGTCAGCAAGGTCATCGGCAATAGCAATAAATTGATTAGTTAAATCTGCTACTCCTATAGCACCTTCAATGTATTTTCCAGAGGCTAGAAGACGTTCTTTCACATCTTCCATAGCTACTACACTAATATTGTTTTTCTTGGCCCATGCTTCAAGTTTATTGTTTAATTCTTGATTAGGAGGAAGCTTACTTTGTTTTTCTAATTGATAATTTGCTTCATCAACTTTTTTTAAGATGTCCATATTAAAAAGAACTTTCTTTCCACCTTTTTCTTCTACTATTAGTTGTTCTCCAGGATTTAGTATTCCTTTTCTTATATAATGATTTGCCCATTCTCTACCTTTCTTTCTAAACTCTCCTAATTGTCCTTCTACTATATTATTAAACTTATCTATAATATTTAATTCTACTAATTTATTTTTAGCTCTAGTTTTAGCATTTAATCTATTCTGATAATAAATATTTTCATCTATTCCTAATTCTGCTAAACTAGGAAAAACTCCTACTTGATTATTTTTATCTTGCCATACTCCTATTTTAGCAGCTAGTATTGCACTATTTATACCTGCTTCAGAAGCTAATGCTTTAAATTCAGGTAATGATTTATTTACACAATTTCCCATTAGTTACATTCTATATGTTTGTTTTGTTCTTCTACACTCATCTGTACCCAAGCTTCTAGTGAAATACCAGCATCTGCTATAGTTTTTCCACTCTTTGTTTTAGTTGTATAAGGTAGACTATTACGACTCTCACTTGTCATAGCTTTTAAAGCATCAAGATTAAATCCTCCTTCTTTTTTAACTTCAGCTGTAGAAGTTTCTTCAGCAACTGGTTGAGTAGCTTGCTGTACAGATTTAGAAATTAATCCTGTCCCTTTGCTGTTTACTTCAGTAACTAAACCATATCTAGTTTGCAATTCATTTTGAAGCCATAATGCAAATTTATTAGGTACAGACGCTAAAGAATTAGCAAAACCATCTGGAAATATCTTAGAGTCAAATTTATCCAATTTAGCAAACTGTTCTAGATTAACTTTTTTAAACAATTCAAAATCAGCATCTGTATCTTGGAAATTAGCATTCCACTGTTCTTTATTACTAGAGTTCCTGTTTTCTTTATAAGTGTAATACTTTTTAGTTACTATACCAATAGCGTTAGGATTATTTCTAATAACGGCTGATCCGCCTCCAACTCTAGTACTTCCTATAGAATTTATATTTTCTGTAAATACATAAGCTGTACTAGGGTTTTCTTTTGGTGAATCCTTAGTCCATCTTGTAGTATTAATGCTAACCTTACCAGCTGGTTGTGTTGTTGATATTGATTCTAGTATTTGATCAACGGCCTCAAAAGGAGCTTTAGCTTCTTTTCCATCTAATTCTGATTTATCTAATAAGTTATCTGAATCAAGTCTATAAGAATTTAAGAAGGCTATTTCTGTGGTATTAAAGAGGTTTGGAGTTGGTCCAATTTCTGAAAGAAGTGTGTTTGCTTCATTCTGAGTAAAACCTAATTTTATTAACCAACTAGTAGCCCATTCTTGTTTTGTTCCTTTAGGATTTGCTTTTTTTGCTTTTCTAAACTCATTATCTAGAATCTTAAGTAAACTTGATGCCCACTTATTGAAAGAATCTGATTTAAATTCCTCAATGTTTATATCTGGATGTTTTTCTAGTTTACCTATTACATAATCTTCAAGCTTAACTCGGAAGTCTACTACTCTTTTTAGATATTCTAATTCTTCTTTTGTAAGTTCTATTTCTTTACCTGCGTTGTAAAATTTACCATTTTTATAAGAAATAAGTCCTCTATGTGTTGATTTAGTTTTTATTCCTTTTCTAGAATAAGAAGGGAAGAATATATTTATGTTATTCTTTATTGTATCATTTGGAGCAAGGTCAAATCCTTCTCCTTTGAATTTTTCGAAACTTTCACTAATTGTTGCAGCTGGTTGTGTTGGAGCTTTTAATGCAGTAGTAAGAATTTTCTTAATATTTGTTTTTTGCTGAGTAGTAAGTTTACTACCTCTATTACCTGCGACATTAAGAGTTTTAATATTATTATCAGCTAAGAATTTTCTTAATTGTTCCGCTGTAGGGTTTAGAATAAAAGGCTTACTATGTTTTTTAGCATATCTTTCTGTAGCAATTTTTCCTGCACTATCTGCATTGGTAGCAAAATAAACTGTTCCATCTGAATTTAAAGTATTCATTTCTGTTCTAGCAGTATAAGCATCGGTTTTACCTGTTGCATACTTATTTTGTTCTTCTGCAGTAATTTCTTTTATACCATATTTTTCTGCTAAGGATTTATCTTTCCCTTTTTCAGTTTGAAATCCTATAGGAGCTGTTCCACCAGTTTTCATTCCTAATCCTTTTCCAACTTCTAAGCCAATCTGATCTACACCAGTTTGTGCTCCAGATATAATTTTAGTAACTGGTTGTGTTGTTGTAGGTGTTGTTGTTTCTGGGGTAGCTAAAGAAGCTTTTAAAGTTTCAAAATTAATTGATTGACCTTCAATATCGTTTTGGCTATCTACTATTAAACCATTTGCAGCAGCTTCAGCTGCAGCTTGTTTTTCTATTTCTTTTGCTATTTGAGCTTCTATATCTCCTTCAGGACCCTTTTTAGCGGCAGTAGCAGGAGTAACTTTTTGTAACCATCCTTTGGCCTCTTGTCCAGCATTATAAACTTTTAAAAAGTTAGTAGCACCTAAACCATCTACTTTTTTATATACAAAACTATCTTCAACTTTTGTATAAAAAGAAAATAATTCCATCTTCTTTTTAAGTTTATTATACCTTTTTATATAATACATGATACCATCACTATAAGAATAATAAGGAAGAGATGCTAGCTTGCTTATCGTGATAGTATTTGTTGCCCCATTATGACTAATTCCTATTGCTTTTCTAGGAACACTTTTTACAAATCCTTCTCTTTCAAAGTTATTTTGAATAAATTGATGTATAAAATGATTTGCTAATAATCCTCCACCTTCTTCTTGATATCTTATAGGAGTAGTATTAGGTTGTATAGTAGGATTAGTGTTTTCAAATAATTTAGTATTTCTAATATAATTATCAGCATCTTCTAAAACTTCATTAAAAGTTCTTCCTTTAGCATCTGTAAGCCCTCTTTCTTTGTTTGTTTCTTTTCTAGCAAAATCATCTGTCCAGAATACAGTAGGCACTATTTGTAAATAACTTAAAGGAGTGTATTCAAAAGCAGTAGTGTGATAAGCATATTTAATTAAATCAAATGCTAAATCTTTTTCTTCTTTAGTTCCTAATTCTAACATTTTTTGAAAAGTCTTTTTTATTTGCTCCTCTACGATAGGTTTTTTACCTGTTTTATAATATTGAATAGTTGGTAATGGAAACTTTTTTGTAGAATCTTTAACATAAATAGCGTCTAATAATACAGAATATTTAGATTTAGGATTATTTAATTTATATTGTCTTAGTTTTTCTGGAGTATCTCTAACGATTCTTTCTCCTTCACTATTATTAAAGAAAGGAAATTTAGAAGCTATATATCCCATATACTGAGATTCTATTAACCTTGCTTCTTTTTCCGTTATTCCCATAGTTTTACCTTTTTGGTCAGATATATAAGCTTTAACCTGTCCTAATAAATTAAGCTCAAATTGCCCTGTTTCTTCATTAAATTTACCACTATAAGGAAGTATTCTATCCATTAAAGATAATGGTTTTTGAATACCTAACTCATTAAATTTAGCCATCATTCTTTGATCACTTGTACCATCGAATGTTTCAGTAATTCCTAATATACTATTTTCATTTTTTCTTACTAGTTCTAATAATCTTCTTTGCTTATCTAAGAAAACAAATCCTTCTGCGACTGTTGCTCCTAATCCTTTAGTATCCATTCTAGAAGCTTGTACAGATAATGCTAATTCTTCTGCTTTAGTTTTAAGGTTACTAAACATTAAAAGTGCTTGATATTGAGTAGTATAATAATCATCAGTATTTTGATTTTCTTTAATAAGAGAATCTTCTAGTGCAGTTTTATCAAGCTCATAAGGAATGCCTTTAGATTCTATTCCTTTTTCTTTTAATTTCATTCTCCACTCTTTAACAATATTTTTAAAAAGATTTTCTTCTGATAAATTTCCTTTTTCTGCAAAATGAGTTTTACTTAATTGGATAATAATAGGTTGATTCATTAAATAGAAAATTACTTCTTCATCTATACCTAGTCTAGTCATTAAAGAAACAGTATCAGCTGTAAAACTGTTAAAGTTTAAGAAAGAAGATAGTGGCACTTTAGCATTATCCACAACAGCTGCTAGTAATGAAGATAAGTTTTTAGAAACTCTTTGTTCATTAACTTTAGACTCATTAAGAGCATCGTATTCTGCTACTGCTCCATTTTTAAGAACAACTTTTACAGGAACTTTTAGCTTCATATTAGTAAATAATGCTTTAGCATGATGAGAGTTTTGATTAGCTATTATTCCAGTAAGTTCTCTACCTGTCATATTTCTTTCAAATAATTCTAATTGAGTACTAGGATATAAAATATTAAAAATACTAGCATCATCTAAACTATTAGCAGCATCTTTAAGAGCTTTTCCTTTTAGGCTATTAGCTTTTTTTACTTCTCCAGCTTTTAATAATCTTATTTTAGCGCTAAGTAATTCTTGTTGCTCAAAACTACCACCAGGTAATATGCTTTCTAAAGTATGAGGATTACTTAATATACCTTTTATTATTTCTAATTTTAAATTATCTCTTTCAGCTTTACCATTGTACTGTTCTATATTGTCTGCATCTGCTACAGCTTTTTCTAATATTTCTTTATATGGAGACTTATTATATTGTTCTTCTAAAGCACTATCATAATCAATTTTATTTTCAGCCATTTGTTCATAGAGCTCATCTAATTTAATTTGTTGAGCTATTTTAGAACTTTCATCTGTAGCAAGACTTTTTAATTTTTTAACTGATTGTATTTCTGCATATAAAGCTGCGTTTTCTTTTTTAAGACCTTGTTTATTTTTAACTATGTCTTCATTAATTTTATTTTTAAATTCTAATATTTTACTTACTTCTTCTGCATCAAATTTATCATTTAAAAATCTTTCTAATATTGCAGTATCTTCAAATATTTGTAAAGCTGCCTCTGCTGTAGGAGTATTTTTATTAATAGGTTTTTTATATATTATATTTCCGTTCTTTTTAACTTTAAAAGCAGGAGTTATTATATAAAGTTTATCAATATCAAAATCCAGACCTGCTATAGTAGTAGCTTCTCTAGGTAATATTAAAGTGCCTCCCATACTTGCAGGAGTAAATCCTACAATCTTCATCTTAAACATAGAATATTTATCCTCTGTAGGAATACGATATCCTACTAATTCTTTAATTTCGTCAGGAAGTTTTGATAAATCTATATTTCCATTTGCATCTTTTGGAAAATATTTTTTAGAAGTCCAAGGCATTAATACTTCATATGTTCCTGTTTTAGGATCAAAATTTAAACTATCTGAAATACCGTATGAAGAAGTATTTACAACTGCTCCTCCTGATGTAGTTTGTTTAGTAATAGATTTATTAAATATTCCATTAAGAATATTTTGTATCATAATAGTATGGACAGGATGATACAAAGGTAATGTTGGACGTAATTGTTTTAATCCTGCAGGATTTTCTTTGACATAATAATCTAAAGCAGCTCTAGCGTCATCTCCTAAATCTCTTCTATCTATTTCTGATTGTAATTTATCTAAAATAGCAGCATAATTTACATCGCCATTTTTATCTAAAAATAACTTTTCTACTTTTTCATAAGATTGTTCTAAATCTGTAATAATAGTATCTTGATATAATTCAGCTACTTCTTTACCAGTATATTCTTTACCTTCAATAATGTAAATTCCTTCCATATTTAAATCAGCAATAATTAAGTTACGGAACTGAGTACCATAATTATTTAAGTCATCTAAATAGTGAGCAGGTGTTTCTTGTTGTAATCCCCAATCAGAATTTTTTAAAGAAATTATCGGAGCTTCTCCTATATTATCTATAGTAGCTAGTACAGGTTTACCATCTTTATCAGCAGGTGCTATACCTTCTAATCCATTTTTAATAGCAGATTCAAAAACTAAAGCATCTATACCAGGTATTTTAGTACCATCTTTTAGTGTTGTAGCAGTATTTAAAGTCTGATATACTTTTGCTAAATCAGGATATTTAAATTGTCCTTTTCCATCTTTTTGTAATGCTAAAGAAGGAGTTAACATTGCTTCTGAATTTTTTACTTGCATACCTACAACAGTTCCTTCTATTTTATTTTGGGTAAACATGAAAGGTTTTATAGGAGGAAATAAAGCAATGTCTTCAGCAATATCTTTACCAGCAAGTATTCTTTTATAACCAGCTTCCATTTCGTCAGACCATCTGTTAAGCCCTTCCATTACTTCTTTATATCTTCTAGGGTGTAAATATGTTTGAGCATCAGTAGTATTATGAACATCCTCTGTAAAACTCCATATTGCTGTTATTTCTTTTTGCTCTTGTTTAGATAAAGAAGAATTTTTAAGAAGTTCTTGGACAGCTTCAGCAGTTTCTTTTTTAGAAGGAAGTTTTTCATCCTTCATAGCCTTAATATAATAATTAGGGCGAACTTTACTAGGGTCTAAATAAAGTTTAGGACCTATAACTTGTTTATATCTTTTTTGATAATCAACAGTACCACTATAAAATGCAGGGTCTGTAGCCAATAAAGAAGTCATTTGAGTATTTACATAAAGACTATTAAATAGGTAACTTTTGATAAATTCTAATTTATTTGTTTCTCTACTATCTATAACACCTTCACTAAAAACTATTTTACCTGTTTTTAAATCATAATTTTCTATAACTTTTTTATCTTTTAAAGCTTTTAATTGTGAACCTAAATATCCATTATCAGTTTTATCGTTTAAAAAAGTTTTTATACTTTCTCTCACAGCAGTTTTATTAAAAGGCTTACTAGTATTAACCTCATCATTTAAAAATGTTAGTAAAGAAAACTTTGTACCATTTTTTACATAATTTTTTATATTTCTTAACTTAGAATTTGTAGGTAAATTTCTTAATTTATTTATTCTATAATATTCACCTTCTGCAACATCAGTTAGTCTATCAATAACTTCTTCTTCAGAATATTTTTCAAGTTTGATAAAAGGCATAGTAGGAGCATCTGCAGGAATAGGCATTTTATAATAACCATATGTAGAACCTGCATATCTAAATGCTGCCATTGCGGTAGCTTCGTATTCAATAGGAGATAATCTTGTATATTTAGTACCTGTACTTTTACCTTCTCTTTTTAATCCATCTAATAGTACTACTTCCATTTGATCTACTAAATCAGGATTATTTTGTAAATCTTTTAATAATGGAGATTTATTTAATAAAGGATCTTCTGACACAAAAGTCATAAAATCTGTTCTTAGATTACCGTCTTTCCACTTAGCAACAGTCCTACTTAAAAAGTTAGCTAGTTGAACATTGTAAACTGTTTTATTATCTACGTTTCTAGAAGAAGACTGTACTTCTCCTGCAAATATTCTTTTATAATCTTCTGCTAATCTTTCTACTACTGAACTACTTACAGTAGTCTTATCTACTTCATCCTGAGCTTTTAAAAGTAAAAATGGATTATTTCCAGCAACTAATTGGTCAGCTACTTTATCAATTTTTTCAAGAAATCTTCTAAAATTAGTTATAGCACTTTCATTATCATAACTAACATATAATTTTTGTAAATCTTCAGCTGTTAAATTAAATCCATAATTACCTTGCTTTTTATTACCGCTTAGTTCAAGAGCTATATTTTCTATAAAAGTTTTATTGTTACTAAATTTTTTAGTAAATAAGTCTTCTTCTTTTTTTCCACTTTTTAGGCCACTAACTTTATCTAAAATTTGTTTTATACTTGTTTTAAATTTTTTAGCTTCTGTTATATTAATTTTTTCAAAATCTTTTTGTTTACGTGTTCCTACTTTTTTATCTTGAAATAATTTATTTTTTTCATTTAAAAAATTACTTACTAATTCTTCAGCTATCAAATAGTCAGTACTTTTTCTATTAGAATAAAAACTTTTAAAAACTCCATTATCTTCTAATACTGTTAAGAATTTAATATATTGTTTAGATGCTAAGTATATATACATGTCAGACTTAATGCCTGCATTCTTAGGGTCATTTAGTTTTTCTATAATAGGTCTAATATAAGGTTTAGAATTTTTTAAAGCTTCTAATTTATCCATCATTTGGTCAGGACCTTCAGTAGTATTAGTTATTTTTTCTGCTAAATATTTAAATACTTTAGAACTATCTTCTCTTATCTCTTCCCCAAAAGCATCATAAACAATTTTAGCATCTTTTCTAGTAGAATCATACTTTGGAATAGAATTTAAAAAGTATCTAAGTTCTTGACTTGCAGAATCTTCAGGGTTAATTTCTATATGAGATTTAAACCAATTTTCTTCCTGAGTAGATTCTTCGTCTTCATTACTTATTTGATCTGTTTCGTAAGTATCTATAGTAGTAGTAATTCTATTATCTTGGAATTTAAGACCGTCAAGTGCTAAGTATCTATGAAACTTTCTCATAAATTCTGGTAATCCTTTTCCAAAAGAAAAATCAAAACCGCCTTCTAAAGTAAGGTCTTCTACTTCTTCTTTTGATAATTTAGCACTTTCTTTAGGTTTTAAATCTTTAGTTGTTTCTGAATAATTATCTTCAAAAGAATTATTAAGTAATACTCTTTCTAAATTTTCTCCTAACTTAATTAGATTTTCATTTCCTTCATCGTTCCAATTATCTATATTATTTAGTACATCATTTAATAATAAATTATCTAAATAAGTTTCTCCTACTTGAGCAATTACTTCTGCACGAGTTCGTAAATCTTTAGTTTTTTTCTTTTTATGAGTAGTCTTTTTTAACTGATCTACTAATTTAAAATACCGGTTTCTTAAATAGTTTAATGCTTGTTGCTCCTCATTAACATTGTCATAAGTCTCTTCTCTTAGAGCAGTTCTAAAACTACCTGTTGCTAATTGAGTTAAGTTAGTATTTTGGAATTTAGGTTTATTTTTATATAATCCTAATTGAATATTTTCAAAAACTTCATTTATAGAAACATTAGACTCTCCGTTAAAGAAAGTCTTAATCATTCTGTACATTCTTTTAAAGAAATCTTTAATCTTAGAAGGCAGTCCTTTTTTACTAGCTTCTTTAGATTGTACATATTCCATAAACTTGTCAGCTAATACTTCTTCTACTTGAATTTCTGAAGCATTTTCTTCTAACTCATCTTTATACTTTTCTCTAGCTTCTTTTATAAGAGCTAATCTTTGTTCTACTGGTAAAGCTAAATGAAATACTATGTGGAAAGCCTCGTGATAAGCAGTGCCTTCAAAAGCATTTCTATTAAGATATAGAGCAGCTGTTGAGAAAAGCCCGTGAAGGTTTCTACCGTTCTTACGAGCATTTAATAACATGCTATATACTTCTTCAGGAAGATATTTTTGTAAGTCTTCTATAGAATTAAACATTGTAGTATTTTCTACTACTTGTTTTCCTAGTTTATCTTTTAACCATGCTACTTCTTCTTGTTCATTAAATTTAGTACCATCTACTTTTCCTAAACTTCTTTCTCTTAAAGTACTAGAGTCAGCATTATTAGTGTCAGTAAGAGGAATTATTGATTTACCTTTTTTACGTTTTTTTCTTTTAACCTCACTAGTTTGTTCTGCTGTTGGCTCACTGCTTAAAATTTCTTCTTTTGAAATTTCAAATTCTTCAATAGGATTATCTTTTAAAACTTTTTCTTCAGCACTTGTAAGCTCGTCTTCACCTTTTAAGGCTTTTTCCTGAACTTTTTTTATGGCAGCTGCACTAACTTTTTTACCAGCTTCTACATCCTTAGCCTGTTTTTCAGTTAAAACTGATTCTTTTCTTGGTGTAGGTACATCATTTATTATTTTATTTTTAGCAGAAATAGTGTTATTAGCATCTATTTGTTGTTCTACTTGAACAGCATTTTCAACTTTATCTACAAGCTCTATTGCTTCTGGTTCAGAATAAGAATCTAAAACAAATCCTGAAGAATGAAAGAAGTTACCATTCTGTGAAAAAACATCAGTACTTATAAAACCGTTCTTAGAATATTTAGCATTATTATTGCTTTTATTCATTGCTTTAAAACCGACTTTTAAAATTTCATCTTTTAAAGCTTTAAATACATCTATAGGTTTACTACTACTAGAATTTGGTAATATATTTCCTCCCCATTTATTAGTAGTAACAGGATTCTGAGAACTAATAAGATACCCTATATTTGGATCATAGTTAAAACTTATTTTATGAAAATAACCTTCTAATCTTGCTTTTACTTTATTAAACTCTTCTATTTTCTTTTCTATTGCAGCGTTTTTTAATTCTTTTAAAGATTCATTAAGATGTCTTTTAAAAGCTTCGTCACTATCTTGAAAAGTATTTGAAAATAATCTAATTGGAAAAAGTCCTTTAGGATGAGGTACTAACATATATACCATACCTGTTGTAAGTCTATCAGGATTTAAATCTTTAATAGCATCTTTTACTTCTTTAGGTAAATTATTATCTTTTATTACTCCTGCTCCGTTATCTGATATTTTAGAAATTAACCATAAATCTAATTCTATTTCTTTTCCATCTTTAGTAACAAAAGTAGCGCCTTCTTGTTTGGCTTGCTCTATAACATCTACAGGAGAATTTTTAATAGGAGCTCCAGCTGGAGGAGTAATTGCTACATTAGAAGGAGGATTAATAGTTGCCACTCTAGCATTATTAACTCTAGTATTTATTTTTTCAACAAGAGTATGTTTAATAGCTTTATTTTTTTTATGGGCGGCAAAAGCTGCTTTTCTTAAAGCTAAAAAGTGCTCAGGCATTTGTGGTTTAAATTCAGGAAGCATTCCTAAATACACTCCATCTTTAAAAACTCCAAAAGCCATTAACTCTGCTGTTTGATTTTTTTCTTTATTATTCCAATCATTATTTAAACTGCTAATAGTAACCTCAACATCTTCTTCATTAGTTTCTCTTGCGGGTAAAAAATTAGGATTGTTTAATAAATCAGAATCTAATCTAGGTTCATCTTTTTCTTTAAAAGGATTTTCTTTAGGTTTTCCAGTTGTTTCATCAATAACTGTACTTTTCTTTTCTTTTAGCCCTTCTTTAAATTCTTTGTCATGGGTAATAAGTATAATAGTCTCATCAGTTACTTGTAATCCCAGAGTTCCTCCAGGGTTTTCAGAAGACAATTCATCAAGAAAAGTTAGTCCATTATTAGCATCATCTTCAGTAGAAGTATCTTTTTGGGTTTCTGCTATGTTTACTGAAGGACCATCTACTCCACTATTATCTTTAGTAGTATCTTCTAATTCACTTTCATTAATACGTTTTTGTGCTCTTTGTTCTGCTTCTGCTTTTCTTTTTGCTGTTAAAGCTTCTACTTCTTCTATAGCAGCTACTTGTATTGCTGCCCATCTTTCAGAGTCTTTCATAGCTATTGCAGCGCTACCTAAATCGGCTACAGAGTTTATATCACTAATATCGTAATTTACTCCTACTGTTTCTAATATTGAGTTTAATAAAACTTTTGCATTTTCTGCAACTATATAATCAATAGCTTCTTGTCCTTTTATAGACCTATCTGTAGCTGCTGTATCTACCATACTTTTTAAAGCATCGTTAGGATCTTTATTATCTTCTTTTTGTGATGCTAAATCTTTAAGGTCTCCAACAGGAGCCCCTTCAGGAGGAACCATCTCATCCATAAGCTCTGCTTCTAATTCTGCTATAGCCTGTTCTTCAGCAGTTCTCTTTTTATCTATTTGGTCAGATATTTTATTAGCTTCAGATTCTTTAACTTCATTTACTGCATTTACAGTACCATTAGATTCAGCGTCTTTTTTTACTCTGTTAACTTCTTTTTGATTTTGTGCTTTTTCAAGATTTTCTTTTGTTTTTTGTTCTGTATATTCTTTTAATAATTCTGCTTGCTTTTCTTTTACTTTAGCATCGAACTCATTAAACAGTTTAGTACCTTTAGGAGTCATTAAAAATTCAAATAATTCTGCTGCAGAATTTCTTCTTATTTTTAATTTTTTTAAATCTTGGTATAAGTCTTTTACTAATTGATTATTAATAGAATAGGTAGCAGGATTATTCTTTTTCCAGTTATCCATTTCCTCATCCATAATTTTATCATACTCCTCTTTAAACTCAACATACCCTTCTTTAGCAGATTTTTTATCTAACTTAAAAGTTGCTTCATCAAGCCTACTAGTATTTATTCCTTCCCAACTTCTATCAGTAATTTGTCTGTTGAGTTCTTGTTCTCTACTATTAGCGTTTTGAACAGCGGCTGCTGTATAAATTAATTGGTCTCGTAATCCTCTATACATTGGAGCGTCTTCTGGTTTTACATTACCAAATTTACTATCCATTATAGTTTGAGTATTAGTTGTTACTTCAAGAATATCAGTAATTTTTTGTCTAGCTTTTGTAAGAGTTTCTCTTTTAGAATTATCATCCCATTCTTCTAATCCTTTAATACCATAATTTTTATTAAAGTCTTCTGTGCTCATTTTTTCTAGAGCATCTAATTCTTGAAAAATAGTATCTTCTAATCCTATATTAAAACGGCTCATAGTGTAACTAAATAAAGAATCGTGTTCTTTATTTTTATATTCAAAAATATCTCCAGAAGCTATTGCTTCATCTTTGTCATTTTCTATTTGAATATTTCTTACAAAGTTTTGATAAGATTCTTGTAAAGCTGTTCCAGCATCAGTATTATTTAATTTTTCTGCAGCTTTTCTAACTTCTTTAATTTCTCTTCTAGCTTCTTTAATTTCTCCAAAAGCTCCCCCGTGCCACTCAAAAGCTCCTGCTATTTTTCCTAATTTAGTTTTTTTACCTGTTTTAAAATTAGTAGGCATAGGCATTCCTATCATACCCATTAAAAATCCTATAGTCATAGAATCTATTCCTTCAGTAGTACCTGCATATTTATAAGCAGCTGTACTCATAGCATCTAAATACCCTACGCCTTCTTTAGTAGCAAGAGGCGAGTAGTTAGATCCATAATAATCTATTAGTCCATCTTCTATAGCTCCTTGAGCAAATTCTTCAAAACCTTCTGTTATACCTGTACCTAATGATTTCTTTCCCCAATATCCTATTTTACCTGCTCTACTTAATTTATCATATTTAGGTCCCCACTTACCTCCAGCAAGTTCTAAACCTTTCATAACTTTTCTACTAGAACCATATCCTTTTAAAAATATCTTAGGGAATTGTAACATGTTAGAACCTGCTACTAATGGTAAATTTAAAAGATAAGCATTTAATCCTGCATTTTCTGCAGTGTTTTCATATCTAGCTCTTTCAGAAGCAGTAGGAGGTCTTCCATACTGTTTCTTGTGGTCTGCTAGTAATTGTTCTAAAGTTTGATCTTGAGTGTCCCTACCTATCATAGCAGACTCCATACCAGCACCTGTCATAATACCTCTAGCTGTTCCTGCTATTCTTTTATACTTATCTACTTGTTGTATAACTTTTGCTGATTTAGCAATGTCGCTTGCTACATCTAGGCCTCTTAATACTTTTACTCCTCCTGCAAATCTATTCCACAATCTAGCTCCAGTAATACCTACTTTCATTGTATTTGCAGCTAAAGCTCCACTACCGAATCCCCCTGAAGCAGCTGTAGCAAGTCCTGCAGCAGTTTCTGTTAGAATAGCACTTCCTACAAAAGCAGCAGCATCAGTAATATCATCTCCTACAGTTTTTAAAGGATTTATTAAAAATCTATTTCCAAACCATTCTCCTCTTTCTTGAGCTTGTCTATAATCAGCTCCTCCATGAATAACAAAACGTTTGTTTAACCAATCGTCCATGTCATCCATAGCTCTAAAAACTTCATTGTCTATAATTGCTCCAGCATCCATTGTTGTTGCAGCTTTTCCTAAACCATAAACAATACCTGCTAAACCAGTTGTAGTATAATTAAATAGTTTGCCCATAAATTTAGTTTGAGCATTAGCTATTTCTTCATACCAAGCTTGGTTATCATCTAACTCTTGTTCGTATGCTAAAGTGTTTTCTTTAAATCCTAATTCTGCTAAACGGCTTTGATAAGCTAAATCTCTTCTAGTATCTATTTCTGATAAACTTTTAAAAGGTTTAAATACTTTTTCATCTTGATATTCTCCTCCTTCTACTTGATCATTTAAATCATAAGAAAGGTCTCTTAATTTTTGAATATTATAGTCAGGCGCTAATTTTCCCTGCATAATAGGGCCTACTCCATTTGGATTTTGGACTAAGTAATTAGTCATCCTATTAGCGTCTTTTAATCTATTAAGAGTAGATTGAGGTAAACTTGTTGTAGGATCTAGATTTTCTGGAGTAGTATCTTCTGAAGAGTTATTCTTTTTTGCCATCGTATTTATTTATGCAAAGTTAATAAAAATCTATTAAAGGTTTAATATATATGCTTGAGGAGATTCTATTCCATATTGTAGTTCTAATTTTCTCATAAGTATTTCAGGATTTCCTTGCCCAGCTTTAATATCGTCTAATTTATCTGAATCAATAGACTCTCCACTTGTATTTTTTAAATTAATTATAGGAATTATAGCGCCATTACTCGATTCATATCCTAATTCATAATAAAAAACTTCTTCTTTTCCACTATTGTTTAACATTGTAAAAGGAGTACCTTGTTTAAAAGGAAGACTGTCTACTGCTCCTGATTCTAAACTAACAAAATCACTACGTAATTGTTTCTGTTTTTTATTATCTAAAGCAACATCTAATTGTGCAACACTATTTAATGCACTCATTTTTTCAGTAGGACTTGAATATTGCATTATAGTTCCTAAACTTTCTGTAGCATTTTCTAACATACTAGTAGTATTAAAAGTAGTACCTGTTGAACCAATAAAAACATCTTGATTAAATCTTTCTACCCATGCGTCAAATAAAGCTAAATCTCCATTCATCCTATTTTTAAAGTATTCTCTTTTGTCTTCTGCATTTAAAGTTTTTAAATTTAAATAACGTATACTATCTTCTTCACTAGTAATACCTAATTGTCCTGGAGTAAGTTTATCTAATTCTGCATTAACTTGTGCAGGAGTTAAACGTTCTGCTAAGCTCCAACGTATTATAGGAGTACCATCCTCATTAGTACCTACTATATTTTTAGGTACATATAATTCTAGATTAGGTCTAAAATTTTTTGGGTCTTGACTAGCTTTTTCTACCATACTATAATTTCCAAAATCATCTCGTTCAAATACTTCAGTATTAGTATATTGAACATCTGTTTTTTGAAAATCTGTTAATCTAGTTAACTCTCCTCCTGAAAGTTCGTTACTGACTTCATCAACAACGACTCCTATATCATTTGTTCCTAAATCTCCTTGTAAATCATATATATTTCTAGCTATTTTTTCATTAGATTTATTTATATTATTTAATTGATAAGCATCATAATCTTCTATTAGATTTTTAGGAACAGCTCTGTAATGACGATTTGTTTGGTTATCTAAGTATGTTTTTTTATCTGAAAAACTTTGTCTATCTGTATCTTCTACTAAGTCATATCCTAGTTTATCTAGCTTTTCTTTTAACTCATCTGTGTTAACATTAACATCAGGATATTTTTTTCTTACTAATCGGGTTTTGTCATAGTATTCAATATTTCCGTTTGCATCTCTTTTAGTTCTATATTTTAAATCTCCCTGATCATCATAATATGCTTCTTGTTTTTTTTGTCCTTTAACTTCTTGAAAACTATATTCTGTAGATTTGTGAGCTCCTCCTAAAGTAAATTCTACTATAGTAGGATTTTGATTAAATCTTTTTTGTGTTTTATCAGCTTCTAATATTTCATTATATACTTTTTCTACACTACTTTGTGTTCCTTTTTCAAATTCTATAGGATCTCCCTCTGAATCATATCCTCCACTTGGTATACTTAATACTTCATATCCCGAATCTTGACTAGCTTTTCTTGGGTCAAGATTATAAATACTTTGTCCTAACTCTTTTTGCTCTTTTAAAAAATCTTCAATATTCATTGAACCATTTTTAACTTTATTAAACTCTTTTAGTTGAGCCTTATAAATACCAGCATCTTCGTTAGCAACTTCTAATTCTTCTATTTGACTTCTAATAGCATTTTCAGTAGCAACTGTTATAAGCCCTCTAGCCTGTTCTTGTTTAGTAGCTACTTGAGCTTTTTTATTAATTAAAGTTTGTTTTTGTACTTCTAATTTTTCTATTTCAGCAGGGTCTACTGATTGGTTTTGATAAAGTTGTTGTTGAGTTGTGCCTATTGAATTAATTTGTGAATCTAAATCAGAAATATTTTCACTATAAGCAGTTAAACCTGTAGCAGGTATTTCATTACCTTGATCATCGACAGAAGTTCCTGTTCCTATTACAGCATCTAACATTAAATTAGTTCCTGCAGGAGTTACTACTCCTGTAATAGGGTCTGTAATTGTTATAAAATTTCCACTCGCATCAAGCTCTGCACTGAGTTGCTCTAAGCCTGGAATAACAGATAAATCTCCTGTGCTATCTTTAGTATAATTAACATCTAATCCTTCTATAAGTTTATCAGCTTTTTTAGCAGCTTTCATAGCTGCTTTATCATCAAAGAGTTTTACATTATCAATTTCATTACGATAATCTACAATATCAGCAGTTGTTCTAGAAAGGTTTGCTATATAATTTTCAGTAAAAGCATTTTTATAAAATCTTTCCATTCCGCCTTGTTTAGCGTTTTTGTATCCTTCTTCTAATTCATTTAATTTAGTTTTTATTATAGCCTTTTTAGCTTTTTTATCTTTTGCATTTAATGTTGTACTATCATCTATCTTTTTTAGTTCTGCATTGTATATTGCTAAATTTTTACCGTATTCTTTAGAAGCCCATTCTACATTAGTAGAACCATCAGGATTTCTTGAAGAAAAATATTGAGAATAATCAGCTCTATCTTCTAACCAAGGAGCAAACCTTGCAGAAGTACTTAAAGTATTATATAATTCTCTAGTAATATTATCTAAATTTTTTTCTTCTATTAAAGTTTTAGGAAGAGCTTTTTTAAAATCTACTCCAGCAACATCTTGTATTTGACTATATATAACTTTCTTTCGTTCAGGAGTTGCTTTTGCTAATTTTAATGCCCATTCTTCTATTTCTTTTTCTTTAGATGCTACTCTTCCTTGTGTACCTATACTAGTATAAGTTCCATCTTCTGTAAAACCTGTGCCTCCAGATTGTTTAAATTCATTTGTTTGCCTAAACTTCCACTCATTAAAAGCTTTTTGAGTTAAATCTCCTTTTGCAACTCTTTTCTTTTGTTCTTTTAAAGCTTTCGTCCACGCTGAATAATTTCCTTGTATAGCTTTTATTTCCTCATTAGTGTTATAAAACTTATTTGCTTTTTTTAAGTTTCTTCCAGCGTTTCTATAATCTCCACTTTTTAATAAATTATCAGATATTCTTTCTACACTATCTCCTAAATGTTTTTGCAGGTATTTAGCTCTATCACTGTCAGGGTCTAAATTTTTTAATTCGAATGTAGTAGAATCTAATACATCCATAGTTGCATCATACCTTGCTTGTTCTTGTGCTAAAGGTTGTGCTAAAACACCTATATCTAAAGGCTTATACTTATAATTTATGGGGCTTGAATATGGATTTGCCATTTTAATTTTAATTATATAATTTTTTATGCAATTTAACTATTTTTCTTTGCTCTTCTTTTTGCTCCTGCTTTAGTTTCATATTTATAATAGTCAGAATAATTAGGAGCAACTAATGGAAAATAATTTTCTGCTAAGAATTTATTTTGTCGATTACCTTGATATACATCAGCTATTTGTCCTATACCTGTTCCTATCATATTTTGTTTAGCAGCTTTAGTTCTAGCATCATAGTCTTGTTCTCTAAATCCTATTTGGGAATTTTGAGCAGCAATTCGAGCATTTTGCGCAGCAGTTTGATTGCCTATTTGAGCATTTGCATTTTGTTCTTGTTGGTCTATACCTGACATACCCTGTAGGTATTTTAAATAGGTAGCCTGCATATTAGCTAAATAATTACCACCTCCAGCATTACCTGCTACATTTTTAGTCGCAGCTTGTTGAGCAGCTAATAGTCTTTCATTAGCTTTTCTAGATTCATCTAAATTTATGTATTTAGCTGATATCGGATCTACTCTATCTAACTTTAATTTATCAGCTTTACTTAATCCCATACCTATATTAGCTATTCCAGGAGATGCTGCTAATACATTTTCTAAAAATGTAGGTTTAAGATAGTTAGTTTCTCTAGTGTTATATTTTAAAGTATCTGGATTTTTATATGTTAAATCAGGCTTTCTTGTTACTTTAGGAGCATTTGCAAACATTTCTGCTTCAGTCTGAGCATCTAATTCTGCTTCTTCTGCAGCATCAGAATCAAAATCTTCTATATTTTGTATTTTATCTATAACTTTTTGAGATAAAGTAGGATTTTCATCATCCATCAAAGTCATTTCTGATTTAGAATCTTTTGGATTAGAAGAACCAAAAGGATTACTTTGAAGATTTAAAACACTATCTTGCTTTTCTACATCTCCTTTTGGTAAATCTTCTAAATTAATATTGGAATTAGGAGAATTATCAATAAGTTCTTGAGAAGCAAACGGATAACTATTCATTAATTCAGGATTAGATATAAATTTAGTAGTCATAATATTTAATTCATCTTCGCCTATATTAGGATTCATCTGTTTAAGATTATTTTTTATACTTTCCCAATTTGGGTTTTTCATTGCTTCAATAGAATTAAATAATCCTTTTACATCTACTGAACCGCCAGTTGGATATTTTATAGCACCACCATGCATATATTCCATATAACCACCTTGAGCCATTTGTGGCGGAGCCATAGAAGATGCTAAACCTGTTGTTGCGTCTATAGCTGTTGTAGTATTCTCAGGAGCCCAATCTGCTAAATTAGCGCCACTTTCTAAAAAGTCAGCATCAGCTACTCCTGCTGCATTTTTAGCATCAACTTTACCTCCTATAATGTTTGATGCTAATCCGATTCCTGCGCCTATAGCACCAGTACCTTTTAATGCTTTTTGTTTTTCTAATTCTCTAGCTTTAGCTTTTTCATGTTCAGGATGGGTAGGGTCTTGTAAGATTAAAGCAGTTTTTGCATTTTTTTCATCTTCTTTTGAATCAGTAAATTGGTCTACTGCTGCTCCTCCTAGATTTACAGCAGTTGCCCCTGCAAATCCTAAAGCACCTGCACCAGCTCCCATTCCAGCTTTTAAAGCAAGTTGTGCGGGATCAATATCACTTACTTTTCCATCTTCTGAAGCAGCTGCATTATCAGAAAGATAACCAGCAGTTCCTGCAAGAGTTCCGAGACCTGCTCCTAATGCTGTACCAATACCAGGTATATTTCCTACAACACTTGCAGCTCCTCCTAATACATCAGAAGCTATTCCTAATCCTGCACCATATTTATATTGTTTAGGCATCATTCCTCCTTGTCCATAACCACTAGCAGCTACACCTTGTACAGGCATTGCTTGTTGTGGGGCTAGATAATCAGAATAACTATATCCACCATTATTAAAATGTATTACACTTTTATCAGGATTCATTTTTCCGCCATAAGTTTGAGAATTTTTTAAAGCTTGAGCAGTAGGCGCTCCTTTACTACCAGGCTTTCTCATTTTTTCTCCTGAACCTGCTTTTATTCTAGCACGTTTAGCATGTATGTTTGCCCATAAACCACCATTCTTATATTCTAACATTCCGCCATAAGTTCCCATCATTGGAGGCATTCCTTGTGGAGCTCCACCTTGTTGTTGCATCATTTGTTGCTCCATCATAGCTTGTTCTTCTGGTGAAGGACCTTGTTGCTGTTGTTGTTGAGCCATCATTGCTTGCATGTATTCAGGATGCTCTTGCATCATCATATCCATGTCTTGAGCAAAAGCTTGTTCTTTTTTAGCAGCCTCTTCAGCGTTCTTTCTTTCAGTAAGAAAAGTATGTAATTCAACGAAAGGCATTATATCAGCTTCTATAGAATTTTCTTGAATAGTATCTCCTTCTCTTTTTTCTCCATTAAAACTATTCTTTCTAGTAAGTGATTTAAATACACTTACCATATTTTTGCCTGCAAATTTTTTAAATTCTTTTTCACTGATTCCTAATTCTTGAGCAATAGCAGCTACTTCTTTATCATTCTTCTTATACATTATTTTAGGAGACACTATAAACTGTTCTCCACTAGGAAGGTCTAATTTTAACTCTCCTTCTTCTACTAATGCACCAGGACCTTGTGGGATTCCTCCTAAAGGATTAGCTTCGTGAGAGCCTCCATTATTAAACTCAGTAACAGGTACACCTGAAAACTCTCCCATTTGTCCACCTGTATCAAATTGGCCTCCATTAGCATACTGCATGTACCCTCCATGTTTTTGTTGATTTCTAAATTCCAGTATTTCTTTATTTGTTGGTTCGCCCAAAGCTTTTGCATTTTCTAAAGCTTCTCTATGTTTTCTATTTTTGTTCATTCTTACTGCATCTAATCCTCTATTTACAAGAAAATTAGATAAAAATCCAGGAATACTTCCTGCTAGTGCTCCTGCTCCTACTTGTAGTATTTTCTCCTTTTTCCAACCTAAATCACCACTTTCATAAAAATCTAAATATTCATCAAAAGACATTTGCTTATTAGGATCTGCCCAACTACTTCCCATTGCATTCATATCTGCAATATACTCATCATATTGTTTTCGGGCTGCTGGTCTAATATTATTTTTATAATCTAAGAGTGTTCTTCCTGCTCCTATACCTGCTCCTATACCAGTTGTTGCTAATGCTGTCATTCCTCTATCAAAAGAAGTTCTATCTCCTTTATAAGGTTTTCCTGTATAATACTGATATTGTTCTGATCTATTAAGAGGCTTTACTCCTAACGACATATCAGCACTGCCCATAGCTGTTTGAAATTGTTCTTTAGTAAATGGAGGGTCTGTTTCTAATTCTGCTCCATTAGCATATTTCATATATCCTCCCATGTTAAATTGATTATTTGGTAATATAGATGCAAGACTATTTCTAGAAATTTCCATAGGATTTAGTATATCTCCTCTCATGTTTTCTGTAGGTATATTTTGCATAGGTATATTTTGCATAGGAGCAAGTTCTTGTGGTCTAGCTTCTTCTCTTAAACGCATTACTCCTTTATAATTTGAATTTTTTAATTTTCCTGTTTCAGGATTATAATATACTTTTTTATTTTTAAAAGTATTGCCTAAATTACCACCTGTTATTAAATAATAATTGCCCTTATCATCTTCTCCTTTGTCAGTTATAATATCAGAATGACTCTCGTATCCTTTATATTTTCCTTTTTTTGTTGAATCTTTATTTTTTTCTGCATTATTTTGAAAATCTTCAAATGTCCAATCTTTAGTAGTATTTCTTCCTCTAAATAATATATCTCCTACTCCTAATTCAGTATTAGATATTGGTTCAGCATTATATAAATTATATTTATAATCTGAATCCTTAGATGCTAATAAAGCATCTGTTATATAATTAGAATGACTTATTGCAGGTCTAAATCCTAGTTTTTTTATACCTTCTTTATCTTGATTAAAAAGATTCATCACAGCATTACTAGTAGTAGCAGCACTCCAAGCAACTTTAGCGTAAGGATTATCGAATTTTTTACCCTCTTTATCTTTAAAAATATTAGAGTCTTCTTTATATCCTGTATTAGAAAATAAAGTCTGTAAACTATCACTTACAGCAGGGTCTATTTCTGTATATTTTCTTTTAGTAGTAGGATTAGTAAAATCTTTTGTCATTTGCTCTCTCCACTTTGTTAAATTTTCTGCATTATAAAATTTTCCAGGAAAAGCAAAATCATTTGGAATACTAGAAGCGCCTACTTTAGCAGTAGCAGGAGAAGGATTAATAGGAGGAACATCTCCTATAGCTTCAGGAGATAATCCTATTATTTGTTCGGATAAAGGAGGAACACTGAGACTGTTTACGTTAGGCATTTCATTAGGAGGTAAGATTGTTCCCCCATCTGCGTATTTCATATAGCCTCCCATAGCTTGTGCTGAAGCATCTCTTTCTGCAATTAACTTATCAATCTCTGCTTTAGTTAATTTAAACTGTATTTTTCTTTTATCCACTTCTGTATTTTTAGTATTTGACGATTCTGTATCTCTTAGGTAATCTAATCCTTTTTGAAAGAAACTATTTCCTTTATTTCCTCCAGCTCCTTTTCCCCAATCATAACGATCTGTATAATAATATGTACCAGGATCTTTTTCATCTTGCCAATATTTTCCTCGTCCTATTGTAGATGCTAAATTAAATCCAGGATTTGTGTAACTATTTGTTAAAGGAGTTGCAATATCTTTTGCTGTAGCATATAGTGCTTTAACTGTTGAACCAGGTACTGGATTAAAAGCACTAAGTGCAGTATTTATTAAATTACTTTTAAGATTTTGTGGTCCAATATTATTGTTAACAAACCAGTCTTCAAATTGTTCAGGACTACCATATCCTTGATTACCGTAATCAGCATATTCTATACCACCTCTTTCAGGATTTCCTGTTCTTTTTATAGCATTCTGTATATTGTTATATAATAATATTTTTTCTTCATTGTTTAAAGACTCATTATTTAGTCTAGCATCTCCTATAATTTCTGCACCTATTAATTCATTCATATTATTAGGTAAAGGACTAAGCTTTTGTAGAGTATTCATTGTACTAGCATCTAAATTTTCTATGCCTTCTCTTCTTAAGCCAAGCTTTATTGCATCTTCTTTTGAATAAAGTTTGTTTATCTGCTCTCTATTAAGAGGGTCTGAATATTTATTCCAAGCAGCTTTAGTTTTTTCTCCCTCTCCTTTATAAGCATCTTTATAACTTAGAAGCCCTTTATCTATTAAAACTTGTTGTTTAAATGTAGGAGTATAATCTTTAGTATATTTTATTTTATCTAATTCTTCTTGTGTAGGAAGTTTTTCTACATAATTTGGACGACTAGTAATACTCTTATTAATCCATGAAGGAACTGTTTTATCATTTCCTCCATTTGGATATTTCTTTTTTATAGAGCCTCCATAAGTTTTATATTGATTAATTAATTCTTGAGTTTTTAATAAATCTGATTCATACTTTGTTTGCTCTGCTTGTTGATTTCTTAAAGCAGTATTATAAGTACGCTCATTAATTATTTTATCTCCTTGTTTAAATATAGAATAATCTTCCATCATAGGATTACCTTGTTCATCTAATGCTTGAGTTTGAAAATGTTTAGTACCAACATTTTTCATGTATTTATTATTAACTCCTCCTATTTTACTTTTTCTCTTATTTGTTTTTAAAGGAACATTTTGCATTACTGGTCTTTGAGCAGTTTCTGTGGCTAGGTTTCTATCTATAGGAGCTGTTGGAGTTTTTATTCCATAGTTAGGTACATAAAAATGTTGCCCTTTTTTGTCAGTAAAATCATTATAAGATACTATAGGCAAATCAGTTATTTTCTCATTATTATAAAACTCACCTCCTGTTAAAGTATTAGTTTGATTAACAGGAGAATTATATCCTCCATATACTGTGTTACCTGTATTAGTAAATCCTCCAGAATAAGTTGTAGGATTATAATTCCCAACATTAGCATATTCATTAAGCATTTTTTGAGTTGCAGCAAAATTATCAGGATTGCTAAAATAATTATTAGCACTAGTATTAGCAGTATTTATATTAGCATTAGCAGCTTCTAAAGCAGTAGGGTCTATGTGAGGGCCTCCGTGATTAAATACACTAGGCTGTACATGATTCTTATCGTAGCTTTTGTTTACTCGAAGAGTACTTCCTTTGTAAGGATAATAAGGAGCTGATGGATATTTAGGTCCTCCGTGCGCATGTTTTACTTTTTTAGGATTACCTTTAATACTAACTTTCTGATTACCAGGAGTTTTTGCAAATTCACCAGAAGCATGGCCATATGCTAACCAAGACTTATATGCTTTATTTGATTTAAAATTCTTTGCCATTAGTAAACCTGTATATCGTAGTGAGACATTATTCTGTTAAGAATTAATTCTTTGTTATACGTATTATCATAGTATAAAGTTAAGGTAAAAAAAGTACTTCTCAAACGTCCTCTCTTAGAAGTAGATAATTGATCTCTAGGAATCTTTAATCTCCACTTATCAAATCTACGTTTTACATTGGCTGCTGAGTAAGCAACTTTGTTAGTATCTTGATATTGAGTCTGTACTCTAAAAGCAGTAATAGTTTTAGTTCTATCAATTGCTTTACCTTTATCTCTAACTGTAGAATTAAATTCTAAGAATCTCAATATTTTATTTATATCTGCATTTGGATTAATGACTAACTTAACATATGATTCTGAAACTGTTCCATAAAATTCTCCAAAGTTTCCTTTATTATGTATAAAGACATTTGCTTTAGAACTAGGATTAGGAGATAATAATATATTACCATTCTCTAAGTATGTTGAAGGGACAGCAGAGTATAATGAAGAAAATGATTGTGATAGTTCATCGAATACTAAAGTAGTATTATTTCTTGTAGTTAATTGTGCGATAAACTCTAGGTTTGTTATTTGTGTACAATTAGTTGATACTAATGCTATATTATTTACAAGATTTGTAGTAGTAGTAAATTCAGTATTAACTTGAAAATAAAAAGTATCAGGACCTGCAATATAATAAACATATTCTCCAGGATAATAAGTAAAGACTCTATTATCAACTAATCTTAAAGTATACCTACCATGAAAACTAAAGAGCACTTCATCGTTTATCATGTCTCTGGCCATTGTAATTCCTTTGCCTAAGATAGGATTATCTCCTCCATTTTCTTTTCTAAGAAGCACATCACCATTTATTGTATTTAAAAATGAATGCATTCCTTTTATTTCTGATAAAGGATTATTGCCTTCTCCTACTCTAAATATTTTACTGTGAGTAGCATCGTAATAATAAATACCTGTATCAGTAGTTTTTACTCCCCATTGGTGTATAGAACCATTTTCTGTGCTAAGGTATTGGTGGTGTGCGAATCCTTGTCCTGAACCTAATTCTGTAGGTATACCATCAGTAGTTGTAGTAACAGCTCTAGGATTAATGCTATAAGCTCCTACACCATTATCTTGAAAGAAGTATACTTCATCTTTCCAGTTTACTATTTTATTAATAGGACCGTGGTCTGCTTCGACATCGTAATAATTATTAGAACGAAAGATTGTCCAAGAGTCAAGAAACTCTCCATTTATTTTTACATCAGAAAGATATCCTCTAATATCATCAGTAACTGTTTTAGTTCCACTAGCAATAGTATCAGGCTTTACAAAAAATCCTATTCCCGAAGAATTAGTTTCTATAGAATATACAGGATTGTAAGCATCTTTATAAGCATTTAATATTTTAGCATTAGTAGTACTTCCTCCGACATTACTTAAATTTTGTTCTTCTTGTCTTAAATATCCTCTTATTTCTGTTATCCCTCCTACTACCCAATATTGCTCACTGTTTGTTTTATAAGTTGCTCCATATGCTAAATCAGTATTTACTTGTGTTTCTACAGGAAGTGTTTTTGTAGAAGCATTTTGTGATTTAAATTTCATATCAGTAGCAGCATCACTAAATGGAGTACTATCTAATAAAATACTTATATCCTGTAAATTAAACATACTTATAAAAGTATCTCCTCCAAAAACTTTAGGATTTAATTGTGCTTTATCTATAACAGGAGAACAAGGAAAGAAAATATTATTTTCTAAAGCTGATTGAGAATATCCTCCATAAATTTCTCTTTTAAATGATATTAAATCTACTACAGGGCTTTGTCTTAAAAAAGCATTTAGTCCTGGGGCAGGATCTGGAGTTTGAGGATATACATAACCAATTCTATTAGGAACTATAGCTGTAGAACCTTTTACATCAAAAGTAGTTGTTGTGCTGTATTTACTAGGAGCTGCTCCTGTATAAGGATCATTTTTAATATTGGTTATAGCTGTTATTAATCCTGAAGTTCCTCTACTTAAACGAGTTCCATTTACATTTCCAGGATTATTTAAACGAGTTCCAGGTGCAGCAGGTGGATAGATGGCTGGAGGAGTAATAATAAAAGGAAGAGGAGCGTCTAAATTTACTACTACATTTCTTAAATATTTAACATTAGGAGAATTTGTAGTATCTACTAAAGGTCCATATGTTTTTAAAGCTATTGCTTCTTGACCAGTAGTAATGCCTGCATCAATTCGTTCTGCTGTAGTAAATACTTGACTATCTACAAATTTAAAATATTCTATTCCTCTATAAGATACTGGATAATTAGTAGGACCTGCTCCTCCATTATATACTCCTAAAGAAGTTTTAGCAATAGGAGAAGTTTGTTTAGGTTTAAAAAAAGATTTTGTAATTTCTTCTCCTAATTCATCCCCTAAAGGAGTACTGGTTATAGAAACTCTTGTTTCATAACTATTAGTTCCCCCTCCTATAGGAAAGTTATCATATACTCCTGTAATTAATAATCCTAAATCTCCTGAAGCTGTAGACTTATTAAAATCATAAGAAATTTCTGGAGAATAAAATTGTAAAAAATTTCCCATTACAGCATAATCACCAGCTGTTCCTGGAGTAACGGCTTGTCTATTTTCATTATAAATATTATTCAAAGTATCCCAACCACAATTTTCAACTCCATTACTAGTTATTGACATATGAAGTACATTATTATTTCCAGATACTTGAAAATCATAACCGTCAGTGGCAACTGGTGCATCTATAGGAAAATCAGTAAAACTTTTTACTATACCAGATTGTACTCTACGTTTATCGTTATTAGTTCTAGGAACTCTTACTATTTGATAAGACTCTATTTGAGATAATAAAATAGGACAAGAAGTAAAATCTAAAGTCATTTCTATTCCTAAATCACATCCATAAGTATTATGAAATAAAGTGCTAGTATCTGAAGTATCTCCATCTACTGCTACTGGAAAATAATCTAAATTAACAGCTCCTCCTTCTTGATTAGCTACAACAGTAGTACTGTCATCTACATCAGATATATCAGGAAATTTAATATCTCCTATATATTCTACAAAAGAAGCTTCTCCTTTTTTATTATAAAATACTATACCAAAACGATATGTTTCTCCTCGTTTGTATCCTCTTACTAACCCGCTTTTATATGGAGATGCGTGTGAAGTAAAACTTTTATTAATATGACTATAACCATCATTTAAATTAATAGTTTCAGGATTACCGTTATTTAAACTAGCATATCCAGCTTCTTTTACAAGTTCTTCTCCATTATAGTCATCAATAATTTGACGATTAATTGTAAACTTATATTTTAGATTTGGAGTACCTCCATCAGCTTGTCCTCCTAAAGTAGTACCATTAGATTGATATTTATACTGCTCACTTTCGTGCCATATTCCTTCCCAATGTCTGTCTAAATTATATTGTAAATTAAATTCAACATTTTCACTTCCAGGAGGCCCTGGAGGTATTATAGGAGTTAATGCATTATTATATCTATAAGTTTTAAGATCTAATGTTTCTCCTGGTCCTAATAAATCTTTTACATCAAAGCTACTTGATTTAATATTAGCTACTACTAAAGAATTATCTTTAGGAACCATTGTCTTTACTGTTTTGAAAGGATATACTTTAATAGCAAATTCTGTAGTAGTAATTGTAGTAATAGTGTTTTCTGCTCCAGTATAAATAAATTTAGTAGTTCCACTACTATCTAAATTAATTGTTTCTACTGAAGTAATTTCTGGAGTACCTGAAAGAGTTTCATAGAATAAAGCAATAAGTTCTATTTTTTTAAAAATAGTATTATAAGCACTAGTAGCTATTGTTATTTCTATACTTTTAAAAGTGTTAGTACTTTGAGGGTCTCCCATATATAAAGGAGTAACTGCTGTAGTATCAGGGTCTAAAACTAAATGATTTAAATTTCCAGGAGGAGATATTAAAGTTTGTTTTCCGTCCTCTGTAATTAGTCTATAAGCAAATTGATAGGAACCTGTTAGTAATTGGCCTCCCGAAGTTATGTTAGTGGTAAGTGGTTGAGTATAATCTACGTCAGGAAATATATCTATACTTCCTAAAGGAGTAGTTATAGGCGTAGCAGCACTTCCTGCATTAATAACACTTGCTATGTCTAAAGACCTCATAAACTCTGTATAGTCTGTCCAATAAATTCTTTGAGTAGCATTATTTTCAAAACGTCCTACTGCTTCTATAGGATTTGCTTTTTTAAAGTTAAGCCCCGCATTGAAATAAACTAATACTGGATCTCCTGCAACATTAGGAACTACTATTGGAGTATTTATTTCTCTACTTTTTTCATCATATGATATATAATATATCCAACCATTTGTACCGGTATCATCTGCACAAAAAAGTATAATGTAATTTCTTAAAACACAATGGCCTATTATTTCTTTAGTTCCTGAAGCTCCTGTCTGGTCTATAGAAAAAGATTCAGAGTTTCCTTCAATGTTAGTAATAGCTCCATTAGATTCTCCATCAGAAGTGCTTATTCTTACATCTAAAGCATCTATATACATATTAGGTTGTATACTATCAAAAGCAGTGTCTTGATTTAATCCACCATATGTATTAATATGTTGTTGTGTAGGCATTAAAGAGTTGTAAATGTTGTTTGATTACCGTAACTAGTTCCTGTTGCTGTAGTAGCAAATGTTCTAACATAATAAGTTGTTCCTGTTGTTAATCCTGTTAGGTTAGTAGTGTACGAACCTGGAGCACTAATAGCTCCTAAAGCTGATACAGAATTAGATGTAGTAGGATTCGGAAGCGTAGACCAACAATTTCCATGATTAGTAATAGCAGCTGAACCATAAGAAGTAAGTTGACTAGTTACTGAAGCACTTGTTGTTGTTATCAGTGTAGCTACTCCTGTAACTAATACAGGAAGCACATTAGGATTATTTGAAGCTCTATTACTTAAACTCTGCACTCCTGTACTATTAGGAGTATCATTAAGAGGTGCTCCTGCTTTAGGTCTAAAATAACGCTGTTCAGGTAGCTGCATATTAGCAAAAAACGAAGCGTGGTCTTGTATACTAGGAATAGTTCTAACATGTTGATTTTTAAAGGACTCAGCATCATCTACACCGTTCCATTGTTTAGAGAAATTAACTGCTTGGGCAAAATACCACTCTTTGTCTCTCTCTATAATTTGATACTTATCTCCTCGTATTTCGTCACGAAGCCAAAGCTTCTTTGCTATCTTATATGCTATGTAATGGGCAGCTGCCTCTAACCATTGTTGTTCTGCAGGAATAGTAGGATATCCACAATCATCTGTTGGTATTGCTTCATAAGATATTGCTATCATTCCTTTACTGAAAGAAGGAAATATAAATCCTTGGCCAACAGTATATGTGTTAGCAGATTCTGTAGTATAATCTCTAGAATCTTTATGGTATCTCATATGAAAATTATCAGTAGACCATCTCATCGGTAACATACGTCCTTTTCCGCATTCAGCATCCTCTATACTAGCTGCTCCAGAAACTTCAACAGTTTGTTTAATTTTGTGAAGGTCAATAGGCAAGTTTGCTCTACCATCACAAACTTCTAAATATGATATTTTATCTTCCATAGTAATTCCAGAGTTAGTATGAGCCATAAACTCTGCTAACCATTCTAGAACTTCTTCGTCATTAATATCATACTTGAAGCCAAAGTCTCTAAAGACCTTGTCTACTATAGTAAGATATGATACTGTATTTCCTGAGTACATTTGTTATCCTTTTAAATAAGCTGCTAGTTTTTCTACGATAGACTTTTCTTCCATAGGATTATCCTCATGAATAGATTTAGTACTTTCGTATTTCCAACTATCTCCGTCTTTCATAGACTTGTCTATACATTTAATATAGCCATTAGATACTTTTTCTACTTTAGTACAAATATAGCCTCCATCTTCTAACTCTATTTTTTTAGTCCAGGTTACTGCTCCTTTGTCATCTGTTTCTTCTGTAAATTCATCCATAATAATATGTTTTTCTTTGCGGGTCAGTAACTACTTCTTTAATTAGTCTAGAATATTGTCTTGACGGAGTAAAAGTATAGAACCTGTGGTACTTTACTGTAGACGTAGTCGTGTCCCAATGGTGTTTATAAAATTCTTGATTAGTATGTTCATTCATAAAATAAACAACTTTTTTATTTTTTAATGCAACTATTTCATCTCTTGTTAAGTCTTTATACTGAGCTTCCCACTTTTTCCAAGTAGCATCCCAGTTTACTTTTAATGATTTTTGTAATTTTCCTTCTTTATTAAAGAAGTTAAGTTTTTTAGCCTGTACTCTAAGATATCCTAAACATCCTAGTTTTAATTGTAGGTTTTCTTTTACAATAGCTTCACTAAAAGCAACAAGTAAATCTTTTAAAAAAGCATCATATGCTTTTCTAGAAAGCTTGTTAAGCTTAGCATGTTTATTATAAAAAGAATAAAAGTGTCTTTTAATAACGTTTCCGTTAGTTTTGCCACTGCCTCTTTTTAAATAGTTATTGTTTTCTTGCTTGTCCACCTAAATCTGTTTTATTGTCTTTAGCATCATTCTCATTATCCTGAGGAATCTGCTGTTTCTGTATTAATTGTTGTACAATCTGAGGTTTAATATATGCCCACATCCACTGATTAAGAGGATATATAGTATATGGACTCCAGCATGCTTTTCCTGAACAATCTGTAAATTCTCCTAGTTTTGAAGGGTCTTCGAAAAGGCCTCTTACATTAATATATTTAACAATCTTCATTGAAGGATCTTTACTAATCACATATACGTAATTATCATAAAGAAAAGCATATACAGCATTTCTAGTAGTTCTACCATTACCTGCATAAGGAACTCTATTGTAGTCTATCATAGTAAACCTCTTCTTAGTAATATCTATAGGACCTATTGAAGTAATGCCTTTTCTAAAATAGAACTCTATAGTATTAGGTATTTGCTTCTTGCTTCTAAGAATCTTACAGTTTAAAGGAATAGATAAATCACAACATACGTGTGGGTCTACTAGTTCCATTTCTAAACATCCTATTTCTTGTTGTATATTAGGGTCTATGGTTCTAGACTTGTTGTACTCGTTTCTTAACCATAGTGCTCTCTGCTCATTGATGAGGTCTGTATAGTATAAATCATCGAATACAGAATCTGAAGAGTTAGTATTTAACGCTTCATCTAATTGGCTCTGTAAATCTATAAGTGGTAGCATAATGCAAATATAATTAATCTTTATTAGTTTTTTTAAAATAAATTCGTTATTCTAGCGACTTGTCCAAATTTAGGATGATGCACATATCCCTCGATGGCAGCATTGTTACTAGAAGTGTATCCCATCTTGTGATGCCAAACATCGCTTCCCGAAGGGCTACGAAGAGACTCAATAGAAAGTCCTGGATAATCTTTAGCTATTTTATGATGTACATGATGTGTGAACATATATCTATATTTACAACTAGACCAATCTTTAGCCTCGTCTGCCATTAAATACGGTAAAGTATCCATTTTAGTTCCATCTCCGTGACAACTGCCGATAAGATTTGCTCCATAGGTAAAATATTTACGGTATTGTAAAGAAGAATCTATTTTAACATTCTTGTGGTTTTTAAAGTATACCTTAATAATATCGGCCAAGAAAAAAGAGCTCATGTAATCATGGTTACTAGGATTATACATTATATAAACATCTGCTATATTAACTAGATAGTCTATAATATCTACATATAACTTTTTAGCTAGTAAGAAGTTATCGTACCACATACCGTCTACATCTTGACGAGTGCCTCGAGTGGTAGTGTTGTTAGGACCATCGACATGTAAAATATCGTTTCCTAGTATTAGTACTATCCTATCAAAGTTAAAACCTGCAGTTTTATTTAATATTCCTGATACGCCTTCTAAGGTCCTTTGTACTGCTATTTGGCTGTTATACTCTTTTCCTGATACTAAACTTGTGCAAAGCTTCCCTATGTGTACATCAGCAGGGTCTAGTATTAATAAATGTGGATCAGAAGATTGCTTTCTTTTAATCTTAGAAAAAACAGGACTATATTCTGCTAATTCTTTAATAAGCTCTTCTTTAAACTTATCATACTCTTCTTTTTGATAATGAGGATTTTTAAAAAATAAAGATGCTTTTTTTGACTTTATCCAACCATGTTTTATACTATTAGGGTTTATTCCTGCAGCTACAGCTTCATCTCTAATTCTTCGATATTCTAAAACAATTTCTGCTTCATCAGGCTTAAGACGAAATTTTGGATTTCCTGGAGCTTTTTCTTTATATCTATTATTGTAGTTTTTATTTGAATCTCCGCTCATTTTGTAAAATTTTTATAAATGATTAAACCCACGAATAATGCTAATATAATATATATTAATGTTTCATATTTTTCCCACCAGCTAAGCTCTTTGTAAATGACTTTCTCAACTTGTACAATTTTCTCCTGTATAATCGTATCCCCGAGGCATATATATTCGTGGTGTATTTCTCTGGTAAGTGTGTCATAAAAATATTTTAATATAACTTTTTCATTATTAACTACAGTAGTACTATCATGAAACTGAAAAATAGTAGTAGTATCATGAGAATAGTCTTCTATGACTATAGTATCTCTAATTACAATTGTATCTAGCTGTACTAAGGTAGGATGTTTTTTTATTAACTTGTTAAGTCTTTTTTGTGGAGAACAGCTGACTAATAGTATAATTAAGAAGAAACTTTTGATAAAGCTTTTTTTAACCATTCTTTTGTTTCTGATCCTTTAAATAAAAATAATGCTAAACTAACTACTAAAATTGTAACAAAACTTGCTAAAGTTTCATCATCTCTATAGTACATAACTACATTAACTATTAATAATATTATTCCTATAATATTAGTTATTATGTTTTTTGTTTTACTACTCATTTTTCTTTTTTTTATTTTGTTGTATTATCCCACCTAGCCTTAGTACCTCTACGGTCATAGTGGGTAAATGTGTTGTATCTTCCAAGACCTCCTTCTTCAATAGCTCCTATCCTAATTAAACCCTCAATAACATCTGCTAACTGACTAGGAGTGTAATTATGTGCAACCAGGTCACTTGCGTTTCCAGTAAGATGCTGTGATTGGGATACTCCCCCAACCTTTGAATTGTAGCTAGGGCATCTGTACCCTGAGTTTATCTTTATAGATTCATTTAAGAAGTCTCTAATTGTCTGTAAATTTTGTGCGTGTACCTCTACGTTGTCAAACACATCCTCTGGCATGTCGCACCCACTGTTGCAATCAAATTCTGATTTGCTAAAATTTTTTGTTAAATCGCCCATTATTTTAATTTTTAATTATTCTTCTGGTATTGGCTCTGACCAAGCTGGTGTTGCAAGTAGAGCTAACGCCTCTTCGTGATTTAATGTTTGTATTGGAACTAATCTACCATTTGTAATAAATGAAGGTTCTACATCATAACTAATCATCGCCTCAGTGTTAGCCAAGTTTCTTCTCATAGTTTGAGCACTTGATGTATTAACTTGACTAAAGTCTACAGATGCGGTTTGTGTGTCTATGTCTATTACTATATATGTTGCCATTGTTTTAAATTAAGGTGTGTCTGTTGTTCTTGCTGTTGAACTCATGTTTATACTATATCCGTTTTTATCGCTCCAACCTGCTTGTCCTTTTAAGTCTGTAGGTACAGCTATGTTTGTCCCTACTCCGTTAGCTTGACTTCTTGGAGCGTCTCCTTTTAATTCACTTCCTCCCATATTATCAGAAAGACCGTCATTAGTTCCTATCATGTCTCTAATTACCCAATCAGCTCCGTCCCAAAAACTTTCTTTACCTAAAGTCCACCAGCTTATTGGTTGAGGTGTAAAGGTAGTTAAATCTTGTGGCATTCCATTAGTATATAAATTTTGTACTTCCGTTGATGATAGCCCATTATTCCAAATGGCTACGTTTGAAATTTTACCATTAAATTCGTTTGTTGTTGTACCTGTTAATCTACCAATATTAAAACTAGCAGTAGATGAATTTAAACTTGTTAATGAATTACCAGCAACAGCATTGACTTGTAAAACCCCATCAATATAAATTTTCATTTTATCAGCATTACTACTTTCTGACTCATCATAAACAAATGCAAAATGATACCATTGATTTGTAGTCCAAGCAGTTACATTTGCTTTTGCCATTGTTCTTTGTGCTCCTGCTGAATTACCTGCATAAGCAGTTATATAATTGTTACCCTGCAAAACAAAAAATTGTATTTGCCCTGTTCCATAAGTACCCATTATATAAAAAGTTCCTGAACTTGCTCTATTAAACCATCCCGACCAAGTAGCCTCTGTAAGACCTCCATTTAAACCGCTTATGTTACCACAATCTATATAATCCGCAGTTCCGTCAAATTGTAAACTATAATTCTCATAAGGTAAATTCCTTGATAAGTCACTTAATACTAAGTTACCTGAAGTCATACCTGAACTTTCTCCGTTTAGTGTAGACACATTATTGTTAACAAGGTTTTGCTCTGTCATACCTGAGCTAGTACCAGGGTTTGATTTACTATTAACATTTGTAGCTACTACAGTAGGTAAAGTACCAACAGCAACAGCATTATCAGCTTCACTGCCTGAATCTACTAATGAACCATCTATTAATTTCCACCAGTTTTTAGGTGATAAAGAAGTTAAATCACCTGGCTTTCCATTGTTATATATAGTAGAAATATCACTTGACTTATCTGAATCCCAAGTTGCTAAATGAACCATTGAACCTTGCCACGAATATGCCACGTTATTATAATAACCTAACATATAGTTTTTATAAGCGCCAGTTAATAAACTTGGCATAGTTGATATTGTTCCTGTTACAGTTGCAAGTGAAGTTTTATCTTGTCCATTTACAAAAATATTTAAAGTATTATTTTCTAAAACAAGCATTAAATGAAACCACTTATTCATTTGTATAGGTGAATCAGCATCACCTAATATTAATTGACCACCAACGCCACCAGCTCCAGTTTGAACCTTCACACCTCCACCTGGAAGTATATAAATCCTAAATATACCACCTGGATCATTAGTATTATAAAAAGAACCGTTTATAGTATATATACCTTGTCCATAGGTTTGGTTTAATCCACTTGGAAATCCCCATAAAGATACTGTAAATTCTGTTTCTGAACTTCGACCTACCATACTTGAGTTTGATAGTTCTTTACCGTCAGTTCTTGTTTTAAAAAAAGCGTTAGTTAGCATAGTCTATTATTTCCCATTGATTTAATACTAAATTCCAAACACTGGTATCAGCATTCATTTTCCACCATGCTTTTAGATTAGCAGTTTCTATTTGTGTTGTTAGTGGAGTACCATTATTATAAAGAGCTTCTATTTGGGCATCATCAAAAGCAATGTTGTGGAATGTAAAGTTACTAAACTTATTTCCACTACCAGCAAAAACACCATCAGTGCCTAACTCAAGACCTTCCATATTTACGCCAGTTCCATCATTAGTACCAGCAGTTATAGCTACACTGATTTCTTGATTATTTATATACAATTTAGCTTGAGTTTTATCTGAACCACTTGGCATAACTAAAGCTATATGATGCCACTTTGAATCAGCAATAGTAACACCACTCCATGCTATATAATTAACACCAGAACCTGTAATCCAAAAAAATCTTTGAGCAGCTTGGTTATCAAATCTTAATTGCCAACCATTAGAGAATTTAAACAAACCGTTATACCCAGTTTCAGAAGTATTAAGCCAAAAAGAAATAGTACCTATAGGCCATCTATTAGGAGATGTTATATAAGGAGTAAAGAAGTTGTTGCCACCATCAACAAATACATTAGTAGCACCAGGTATATCAAAACTCTGTGGATATGCTGACACTGCATCTGGTATTTGCCAGTTACCTACTGTATCTGCCTCCCAATTTGCTGATTGATCTAGTTTGTACCAAGCAGTTGGATTGAGAGAGCTAAGATCACCTGGTACTCCTGAATTATAGATAGTAGCTACGTCACTTGATTTATCACTTTGCCAAATTGCTACCTCATCCAAATTACCACTACTATATATTGTATTGTTAAATCTAAAAATGCTATCTAAAGTTCCTGTGTTTGAGTTAGATGCAGAAGTTCCAAAAGATGCCCCATTTCTAAAGGCTGTTATATTGTTACTGTTATCTCTAACTATTAAAACGTGTTGCCATACATCTTGTACAAAATCATTTCCGCCACTTTCACTTAAATAAACATTACTACCTCCTAATTTAATTTGTAGTGTGTCAGCAGTATATATTCCTATTCTATTTGAATTACTTGTGCCTGTACTAATTATATGACTTGTGTTACTACCTAAATTTGTGGGTTTTATCCAAGCTGAGATAGTAAATTCTGCTGAAAGAGTTATACTTGAAAAACTTACATAATCACCCACTCCATCAAATTCAAAAACACTTGCATCATCCACTGCTACATTTGGTTGTGCTAAAGGATCACTTGCTGAGTTATCTCCTAATGGCCAATATCCTACAGGTGTAGGTTTTAATGCC
>Ga0209986_10000238_pt1 | contig 51689 bp, 34 predicted proteins | sample BlataG_FD_183168 | JGI IMG/M metagenome (GOLD analysis project Ga0209986, IMG submission 183168) | Deep subsurface microbial communities from Black Sea to uncover new lineages of life (NeLLi) - Black_00105 metaG (SPAdes) (version 2) | ecosystem: Environmental > Aquatic > Marine > Oceanic >... | reverse complement strand
CCCCCCCTTCCTTCTTCAAAAAAGCGGACGATAAACAATATCCCAACGTAAATTTAAGAAGACTTCTTCAATACAATGATGCTTCTATCAAACCCAGCAGCTGCTGTTTCAGGAGTCACTCTCTTGACCAAGGTAAAACCCACCTCATCACATAAATAATCTACAAATGAGTCTGGCACAAGAGTTATTTGGTTTAGAGGAACAAACGATGATGACACCAGCTTCCCCCTAGCTGCCTGATAAGATTTCCAAGGCTGAGGTTCTACTATAAAGTGACCACCAGGAGCCAGGGCTCTCCATACAATTGAAAATAATTCCTTCAACCCTTCATCTCCTTTATTGATGTGCACCCATTTCGTGACACTTAGACACGTCACTGTGTCAAAGGACCCTTCTTCCAGCTCACTATTTAACACATCACCGTAAATGAACCACGTTTGAGATAGAGAGGCAGCATGTGCATGCGCTGCTCTATTCTCAGCAGCTGGGGTACCTAGCTTCTTAATTTCAACCTCCTTCTTGTACACCGCCTGGCTTCTAGCCTTTTTCAGGTTGGCACATGCCATTTTAATCAAAGCTTCATCTATATCCAAGCCTACCATGCTTTTGGTATGGAACTTGGACACCATGCCTAGTGTGACAACTCCTTCATTGCACCCAATATCTAGACATCTCTTCTTTGCAAACCAGCTCTTGGTGAGCAGATCTAATCGCGGATCTTCTGACGTGCTGTGCTCATTTCCTAACCTATAACCATAATAACCTTTATAATTACCATGTTGGTAGATTGTTCTGGGTCTTTTTTTTTTTTTGGAATTGTGAATTGATGTAGATGGAGAAGGATCTTGGGATGGTTGTGATGTTGTTGTTGTAGTCAATGGGGCAGCAGCAGCAGCAGCAGCGGGGGTGGAATGTTGTGTGGTAGTGACATGGAGGTGGTTGTGGATGAGAAGAGCTGAACTAGAAAAATCCATACGACTGTGGAATGATGTGAATCTATGGTGGCTTGTAACTGGAGGCTGATCATTATGTGTTGATGGGGTTGCATTTATTGTGTCTGGTTGGTGTTGATGTTGTTGGACGTCGAAGAGCTGTGCTCTGGGCGGTGGAGCTTGGGGAAGAGAATGAGGCATGCTGACAGTATTTGATGGAGCTGCAGCGATATGGATCTTGCAGGTGATGTCTTGGTCATCTATGAATGAGCCGTCTGCTACGGATTCTGAAGCCTGCATACCGGGAAAACGATCGCGATGCGTTGGATTATTATTTTTTATTATTATTCATCGAGATTGTATTTTTATGCAGAGTTTATGCAGAGTAAGCATTCATGTTCATGTATGCAGACGCACCTCTTTAATATCTAGTCGTCTGTAGAATCTGGAGCGCCTTTTTCGCTGTTTTTTCTTACGACTTGTTGTCAAATTGTGATGTGGCGAAGTTGTGTCCATGTTTTCACCTGTTACTAGACGGTATTTGACATCTGGGGAATTTCATTCTTTTAGAAATCGTTGCGTATATTAGCACAGTGAGTGACAACCCCAGAAGGTTATAAGACAACCTGCTTCTCCGCATACTCACAAGAGAGTGCGGTGATCACCGACCCTAGAGATGGATCCATTTTGCATTTTCTCCACCAGGTTGACCAGCGTGTCCCAATGAAACTTTTCTCAAATTCTACCTGTACCACTCCATAATACTGTTTTACTCCTTTATGTCAGCAATTTGGGCAATTGGTACTAACTACCAGGCTTTAATGTTGACAACATTTCCTCGCCGCCCGTTTCCTCTGTTTCTTCGTCCCTACAAAGAAAGAGGGCCAATGCATCCTGTGTCGCTACCTTTTAGAATTCATTGGCACGTAAATCTTACCCAAGAACCATATATGAGGTACACACTAGCCAAAAGGGCAGCAAGTTGTTTCCTTCATAAAACTCTACATCTTTCAATTCGATCAAGATACATCTCCTCAATTACGAAGTCTTCCTCCTCAATGAGTTCACCAGAACGTGACTTTAAGGTAGGGACGAGATAATACACTTCCTATCTCTCACACTCGAGGCTATCTGTTGCAATCTCACCTCCCTTCCCTCTCTCACACCGTTCCCTTCCCTTCCCTTTCCCATCACCTCCCACTTCCCAACAGGACTATAGCTTTGGACCCTGGCCCATATCAGCAGATGAAGTCTTTATCACCTCCCCCCTCTCATTCGCCTTTGTCAACCTCAAACCAGTAGTCCCCGGCCACGTCCTCGTCAGCACCAAACGATGCGTCCCCCGATTCACCTCGCTCACCCCTGCTGAAGTTTCCGACCTCTGGCAGCTAGCTCAGAATGTAGGAGCTGCACTAGAAAAACACACTCAAGCTACTTCACTCACATTGGCAATACAAGATGGTAAAGATGCAGGACAAACAGTACCGCATGTTCATGTGCATGTATTGCCTAGACGGTCAGGTGATTTTCAAAAGAATGATGATGTGTATGATGCAATTGATAATGCTTCTACTGATATGGCTATGGTTAGTAGTGGTAAGAAGGGAGAGCAGCTAGATTTAGACGCTGAGAGAAAAGTGAGGACTAGAGAAGAAATGGCAGCAGAAGCTGCTGAATTGAGGACGTTGTTTTAAAAGGAACGGAAGACAGACAAGTATGTAAAAATTCCAACACAGGAGTCTCTCTCTCTCTCTCTCTCTCTCTCTCTCTCTCTCTCTCTCTCTCTCTCTCTCTCTCTCTCTCTCTCTCCCCCTCCCTCCCTCCTATAAGAACATTACTTAGGGTGCTGGCCTAGGACCTCCCCTTCTCATATGTAGAAATTCCTCTGGATCACCATCCTCACCTTGATCTCCCTCCTCTCCCTCTTCCCTACCTGCCTCTCCTTCCTCTCCTTCCTCACCTTCAGCCATCTCCACCCACCTCATCAACTGAGCTGTAGTCATCTCAGGATGCAGAGCTTTCAATACATGCAGCCCAGTCATTTTCCTTTGTTGTAGCTCCATTCTATGATCTGGCTTATGTTGTTGATTAAACCTCCCAACTGCCACATCAGCAGGAGCAGGAGCAGTAGTAGCACCGGTATTGTCACCCTCACGACGAGTGCCACCACCACCACTATCTCTCTTTCTCTTCATGGTATTGTTTTTATAGCAAGTCCCACATAAATCATAGCCGCATTCTTCAGGACAATCTAGACACTTATACCTATCATTGAGGATGGGATACTCTCCACACTCATCACAACCAACACCAAGATGGACATAATCAGCTCCTGTTTGGTAGGTTTTAATACTTGATATAATGCGGGATCTACGAGCCTGACCTGATGGTGACTGCTCTCGACTCTGTTGTTGCTCCTGATTATGCTGTTGTTGGCCTTCCCCTTCTTCTTCTTCTTCTCCTTGGTGTTGTTGTTGCTGTTCTTGTGGCTCAGCCTCACCACCACCATTATTATAATTCAATTCTCCTCCACTTTGTTGTCCTTGCTTTCCATCAGCAGTGGGCCATGGATGCAGTTTAAAACTATGCATCATCTCTTGATAGTTTGCATCTCTCTGAGCCACTTCTTCACAATATTTCCTCTTCATATAGTCACCCAGCAACCGACATGATGCTGGCTGCCTCACTACTCTCATCATACATTTAGGACAATGTCTTCCTCTGGGAGATTCGATACTATTACTATTTATATCTTGACTGTCTAGTACTAAGCAGGCTTCTCCACAGACATGATGGCCACAATTAGGAAGGATGATAGGGGAAGAAGTGAGCATTTTACCACAATCGGGGTTGCAACAAGCAAATGTTGTTGATATCGTTGTTGTAGTTATTGTGGTTGTAGTACTCATAGTTGGAATGCTTGGAGAGGATGAGTTGAGTTCTTTTTCTTCCTCCAGTGTCTCTTCTTCTCTCTGTGCATATTTTTGTGGGAATTCAGAGGCTAGAAGGGAGTGTAATAGTGGGGAGACTGCAGGTAGGTAGGGGAAGCAGCTGCGACACAGAGGACATGGGCTGCCGTCTCCGAGGGAGTTCATTGAGAAATGGAAGCACCAAAAGCAGAATACATGGCCACAAATATTGACACATGGTTTGAAGAGTAGGTCTCTGCAGATGGGGCAATCCCATGTTGTTTCGAGCTCTTGAACTGGTTGGGGAACTGTTGTGTCGCTGGTTGTCGTCATTGGTTGTCGTTGGGGAGCGACAGGTCTGCTTAGATAGGCGGATGTGTATAGTGATCTCGGTGCTATGATGTATTTTCAGTGATACAAAGACGTAGGTGCTTTACTTCCCCAGCTGAAAGAGGATGCGGATAGAGGCCTCTGACAATTTGAAACTGATCAATCGATTTCGTAAATATTTGGTGATTTCCTAGGGAAATTGTCGGTTATAAGAGAAAATAGTCAATGTACCAGAATGTCGATCGAATTAGAATTTGCTTTGTAGAGCTCCTCCAGCTGCATTTTATGATGCACAGATTTGTTAGAGTTCGTTTTTGGGGATTTCGAAGCACATCTCAGTCTATTTCTTCAATTCCACTGTCTTGGGTTCAACTTGACAGTCCTTGGAAACACTTGAGCACAGAACACATTTGAATGCGGATGATTATGCAGCCTTGAAAATCTCCAGATTATTTCCCACAAATTATTGTATTTGTTTCTACAACCACAACAAGCACCATTTACCTGGTTAGGGTTGCCATTCAGCACCCATAGAATTACACATCACACTTAGAACTTTCGATTCAAACTATCAACTAGTAGGATGACAGCTCAGCAACAGAGCGACCAAGTTGTTGCACTCTCCGCCAGTGACTTCATCCTCGCTGCACTGATGCTAGCATTAGTTATCAGTCTTCTATCTTCACTTATTCAAAGATTACGGTATGGCAAGAACCAAAAAACCATAAAGAGACAGTAAGAGTGGGTAAGTATTGTAACTCCAGTCTTTACATCCAAATAAACAAAATGTACTCTTATGAGAGATCAAAACTTTTCAAAGAAAAAAGCTCCCGGATAACATAATGCTATTAAGAACTTCAAGTAGCTTGGATGTACCTAATACTCTGTAAAAGATAACTTCACGTTACCCCTATTATTACTACTCCTGTTGCTGCTCCATCAATCATCATCTCCTTTTTGTTTTTATTACTATCATCATCAACTACCCACCAAACATCAATCTACACCATTTGGAATCACACTAGTTTCCAAACTTATAGAGCAGCAAGTATATCATCTGCACTACTTACTGTGAAAGCCCCACCTTCCTCCAAGTTTAATACCTTCACTACACCATCATCTGCCAACATTGCATATCTGCGTGATCTCAATCCCAACCCTTTATCTGAGAGGTCCAACTCTACTCCGACTGCCTTGGCGAATATTCCACTGCCATCTGCCAACATGATGACCTTACCATCAGCACCCACAGTCTTTCCCCAAGCGTCCATGACAAATGCGTCGTTGACTGAGACGCAGCCAATGGTGTCAACGCCCTTGGCTTTGAGGGCATCTGCCTTGTCGATGAAGCCGGGGAGATGCTTCAATGAACAGGTGGGAGTAAAAGCACCTGGAACAGCGAATAATACGACTTTCTTGCCCTTAGTGAGCTCTCCCAGAGTGATTTCTTGCATATTTCCTTCGGAGTTGAAGTAATTAAAGGTCAGGTCGGCAGGAAGCTGTGATGGGGGAACAAGGATGTATGTGAGGTGGGGCGGGGAGGGGAAGCAGAGGGAACGAAACTGCGAGATATATAGATTGAAGAGCGTTTCTTACCTTGTCTCCAACAGCGAGTGCTTGAATCTTGGTGGATCCAATTCTAGAAGGTCTTGAAATCTGCAGGAGAAGGAGGGAAAAGATTGGTAAGGATTCATGAACAGTGGGCGATCAACGGCAGTCACGGCTCCAATTTGTGGCAAAATGCTTTAATGCCTCCTTACTTTGTGTACCACATTCAATTTGACAAGATTTCTAGAGCTCTGCAGTCTTGAGCCATCTCTAGACGTCAATTTCATCACTGTGCGCTGCATTGAAGCTTTCTATTCTGTATGTACAATTAGTAGATCTTAGATACCACTGTACAATTGGAATATTTGGCGATGATGGGCTGGATCTATCCAATTTGACAGGAAATTTTCATCAAAATTTCCCTCCATCCATTTAGATTCTTAGGAAATGATCTTTAGGCAAGAATTCGTGTAGTTTAAGAGATTTAAGAGCACGATGTCACTTTTGAGGTGTTGATGATAAGATTTAAGCATGCAATAAGGGTGATGGAACAAAACTTTCAGTAAACTGGATTATTCAAAGGATGCTTCAAAAAACTGTGAATAGAACCTTTTACACTCTTTTAGCCGATATATCACAGGTAAGGTGATGTATATACCTTCCATTCAGAATGTAATCAACCCTCACCACTCAAGACCCTTCTAACCCGCTCATTCATACCAACAACAGCAACGTCGTTGGCTCTCGACAATCCCTCAGCATCACCAGGGCCTCAAAGACTTGAATAAAGAGTTAAATGAACTACTTGGAATAGAAACAGATCATCCTAGGGATGATATATCCATTAATGGCACATCAAACATGACACCGACATCTACACACACCTCTTCTAGACCAACGACACCCACACCCACACCCACACATCCACTGCCATCCCTTTCTTCTGAACAACAGCAGCAGCGGCAGTTGACCCATGTCGATTCCACTGGCCGTGCCACCATGGTAAACGTAGGACACAAACCAGCAACCTCACGAACTGCAACTGCTGGAGCCAAAGTATTCCTGGGTCTAGATGTATTCACACTAGTCCAACAGAACAAACTCAAAAAAGGAGATGTCATGACAATCGCCCAGCTGGCAGGCATCATGGCAGCCAAGCAGACTGCCAACCTCATCCCCCTCTGTCACCCTATACCCTTGACTAAAATAGATGTCAACTTGACATTGGACGAATCAAATCATGGTATAGATATAGCTGCCGTTGCTTGTACTGTAGGGCAGACTGGAGTGGAGATGGAGGCATTGACTGCAGCATCAGTGGCTGCATTGACTGTGTATGATATGTGTAAAGCTGCATCAAAAGGGGTGGTGATATCTGATATTAAATTGTTGAGTAAGAGTGGAGGGAAGAGTGGAGACTATGATTATAGGAGTCGAGAGGAGCATGAGGGAGGGGGAAATGGAAAGGGTGTGTGCTGAGTCAGACGGAATCTCATGAGGCGCCGGCTAGAGATCTTGCATGCCTCATGCCCAGCTTGTGTCTACAAAACCACCATTATAGCCACGTCCAATGGCACATTTTCATAAAATCAAAACAGTAATTCTCTCATCATCGTCATCTTTTGTCTCCTAGGTCGATACCACACACTATGGCTCTGGAATAAATCAAATTTCCTACATTTGGAATATTATATAGCGTAGCGCGTAACATGTTGACCAGGTCCACTGGTTCACTGCTCTTTGGGTTGGAGGTAAGCCTCAATACAGTCAATCCAAGATTCTCTTTGAAAACCTTGAATGAATGAACCTCCGATTGAAAGTTTTCCCGCCAAATTTGTCCGACCAGCTCTTACTCACGCATTGTGGGAGTTTATCGGTTATGTCACCTTTCTACTGTTCACTTACATTTATATTCCATCCTTTCCTTGCAGGATCTCGGCACTTCGGCAGCTGGCGATGATCTCTCACAAGAGGCTCACAATGCTCACCAGCTCGCTCTCCTAGAGTCCCGCCTCAGTAAGATTCTCACCCCCTCATCAATCACCCAATCCAGACTCCAACGAGATGTACAAGTCATCACTCTTCTAGATGGCAGCGATTATCTCCAATCAGAACAACAAGAGGAGTACTTCACCCACACAGATGATGACACCGACGGTGATGATGACTGTGCCTACAACACCAGGTTGTGTCACCGTCTCGCCACCAAGCTCTCCAGCATTGGCTATGGTGTCTTGGTACGTCACAGTGTCAGTGGTGGGAAGGGAAGTGAGATGTTTAACAACCTACGCAATGATTTTCTCGTTGTCACTGCCTTGTCAGACTCTACAAGTACCACCACCACTACTATTCCTCATCTTCAAGAGTTCATTGTAGGTCCTTGCTTCCAAGACCACTTCACCATCCCTCATCTCACGGCCCGATACATGGGCCTCCTCTCCCTTCTCCCCTCTACCCTCGTTGCCACACCCAACCAACTCAAACAACTGGTAGACCTGCTGTGCGCTGAAATGCACATTGCTTTTGAGCAATGCGGCTTCTCCCTCCCTCCCTGGCGTCAGGCTAAGAGTCTGCTCAGTAAATGGCTACCAAGTAAATCTAAGGATGTTGATATGTCACCTGGGGGGTCTCCTAGATGGTGCTCAACTCCTGGTGGTGGTGGTTGTGGAGATGGGTCGGTATGCACATCAGAAAAGGGAGGTGGTGGTACCGCTGCAGGATTTGCTCATCATCGTAGTAGTCAACATCACTACAACAAACAGCCATTTAATACCAATGAGCTGATCAGTGATCGTAGCACCAGCACTTCTATGTCAATTTGCTTCAGTGATAGCATCACTTGCTCTACTGCTGCTACTACCACTGCAATTACCAGAGTTGAGTCGCCCAGAACGATATTGCAGCAGGCGTCAGATTCTCTCTCCAAGTTGAAGGATGAAGAGCGACGTAGTGCCTGTATTGCAGCTCAGCGCAGCCTCCTCAGTGCTAACCTGGCAGGTAGTGGAAAACCCATCAAAGTAGAGCAGGATAGACAGCCGCAGCAAGACAACAGTAGAAGAGGAAAACAGGCATTCAAGATCCAGTGCCAAGCACGCTACGCTGAGCCTGCCATCATCACTGTGAGAAGGAGGGGTGCCGTCTGAGCAGTACACATACATACATCTTTCATCAAATTGAATCAATCTCTTCTTACACAAAAGTATATAAAAAAAACCTATAAATGTGCAGCAGAGGTCAGAATACGCAGACATTTCAAGCTTGTTTCTGAACCATAAAAAAATTCAATAAAACGAATGAGATCTTCTCCCCTTGATTTTGTTTTTGGATGCTGCCCCCACCTTTCATGTTTCACAATGTATGATTGATAGATCTAGTACCCACCCTAAAGAAAGGGGACTGGCATGGTTGATGGTAGCTAGATAACAATGCATGCCGGTTTTGTTTTGTACCTCGTTTTTGGCAGGCCTACAAGTGTTGGCTGTTTCTCTTTTTTGAATGAATTCTTGTTTTAAGTGATGTATCCTTCTAAGATTTTGCCTGCCTAATGAGGCTTGCCATATTGATACCTTCTTACATCTTCCTTTCATAAAAGGTTCTTCTTGTTAAAAAGAGAGAGAGAGAGAGAGAGAATATATGATTTTATATGCCAAGGTCAGGGTTCTTGTGGGTTTACAGTTTTCCCCTTTAATTTGAATTTGAATTGGATCGTCCTCAAGTGGGGGAGTGGTTTTTGATTGTCTTCCTCTTTCCAACAAAACTTTGATTGCCCCCTTTTTTTCACTCATCTCCCTTTTTGTGTTTGGGTAGCAGGGCTCATTCTACTTACTATTTCATGCTTTTTGCCAGAAAAATACTAAGCCACACTGGTTGTTCAGAAGAAAACTAGGGGCCTCCTCTGAATACGATTTCCTTGTTTCAAACTTGTTCTTATGATACCATAAAGTTGTAATTTAAAAATTCAGTACTTGAACGCATACAACTCCTGCGCTCACTAGTTACATCTCAAGCATATCATTGACCTTATCAGCGATAGCAAGAGATGCAGTCAACCCAGGAGATTCCATACCATGTAATGACACCACTCCTTCTACACCCAACTCTTCTCTTCCTAGAATTATGAAATCACCAGCAGATCTCCCTGCTTCTGATACCTTGGCTCGAATGCCAGAATAATCAGGTACCAGGCTGCCATCTGGTAAGGAAGGCCAATATTTCCGGATTGCTGGGTAGAATAGATCTCCCCTCTTACTATCTACTTTATAATCAAATTGAAACTCATCATTATCATTACTATCCTCATTATTTCTACTGGCAGAGCTAGACATGGGCAGCCATTCAACATCAGGTCCAAATTTGGCACTCCCCCCAAGATCTAAAGTTAGATGCACCCCCAGCCCTCCTAACTCTCTATCTGGCATGGGATAAATAAGATGGTTAAATGGGGATTTCATACCTGATAACTTGAAATAGCAGCCCTTGGCATAGTACTGATCTGGGATGGCGGCATGGTTTAGTCCTTGGAGAGAAGCAGCTACCTTGGTGGCATATAATCCGCTCGCATTTACGATTGCAGTAGTGGTGAGGGCGGTTACCTGTCCTTGAGAGTCTATTTGAAGAGTTTTTAGTCCTTTAATATCATTGTTATTATTATTGAGGTCTTTTGATGGATCAGTGACAGTTCCACCAATGACCTTGCTGTGTAGAACAGTTATGCATCCTGGGTGACTTTCAAATTGTCGTTGTAGCTCTGCCATGTATGAATGGGAGTCGATGATGCCAGTTGAAGGAGAAAAAAGAGCAGCGACACAGTTAAGAGATGGTTCTAGTTTCTTTACTTCTTGCTTTGATAGCATAACTACATCGATAACATTGTTAGCATGTGCTTTTTTATACAGAGCCTCCAAGGCTGGGAGCTGGCTGTCACTCGTGGCTGCAATTATCTTGCCTAGTCTCTTGTGTGGGATGTTGTGATTTAGACAGAAATCGTACAGTTTTTGCTTTCCTTGTACGCATAGATCGGTTTTGAGGCTTCCAGTGGGGTAATATATGCCCCCATGGATGACTTCACTGTTCCTACTGCTCGTTTGTTGTCCAATGGCGGAGCCGCTCTCGAGAAGAACGACGCGTTGGCTAGCGCTAGCGAGACGCCGGGCAATGGCGAGACCGATGGCTCCAGCACCGATAATTGCTACATCGAAGTCTGGTGATGAACTGGAATGTAAGCTAGATGTCTGTATTCGGTGATAGCTAGCAGCAAGTGTTCTCCTTAGCATTGTGATCTAAGAAGAGAGAGATTCAAAAATCCAGGGTTTCTCTCCACAGTGAATTTCAAAGCAATCGTTGGATCTAGTACGGTTGGGCTTGTTCAATACACTGAATGGTATAAACTCAAAAGACATGAATGCAGCTATTTACATCCCTCCCTGTTCGACCAGTTTGACTGGACATAAAGAGATGTGGATACATCGAGCTGTGTACCTTTTTTCCAACCCTTAAACACATTTTTAAAATATCAGAGAGGATTTTACTGCATATACATACCATAATTTACCCAGATGTCGCAGCCCAAAGCAAATATTTTGAGAGCAAATCGATTATCTTCTCATCCCTCGTTTCTCCCTCTCCATGGATTGAACAAGCTCAGACTCAAGTGTAGATCCGCATTAGGTTCCTCATCAGCCAAATGTATCGCAATAGGCGCAACAGCAGCATCAACTGGCCCACTCTTCTCAGGCGGAGTCCCCTTCCGAAACAAGAATAAAAGCAGCGGACGTCCCTTCAGTGACCCAAGTAGAAGAATTACAGATATATTACTAGCGACGAATGTACTATTATTTGGACTCCAGGTACTGACCAACCAAGCAGTCACTTTATTAGGAATCAAAGTCAACAGTCTTATAATTGCTGGCCAGTATTGGAGATTGCTGACTCCCGCCTTTCTCCATGGCAATCTCATTCATCTAGCAGTCAACTCAGCTTCACTCAACAACTTGGGACCTGTACTAGAGGCATCAACAGGCCCATATAGATATGTTGTAGTGTACCTAACCGCAGCTCTAGGTGGAACAATAGCATCATTCTTGGGCTCGAAAGCTCCTTCTCTCGGTGCTTCTGGTGCCATCTTCGGTGTTGGAGGTGCAATAGCAGTTTATTTCTACAGAAATAAAGACATATTTGGTCAAAAGAGTGATTATGTACTGAATCAGCTTTGGAGGACTTTATTAATTAATCTTGGTTATGGTATGCTCAACTCTAGGATTGATAATTGGGGCCATCTTGGTGGTATGGCGGGTGGGGCAATGGCAGCATATTTATTGGGACCTGCCTATAAATTAGTTAAATTCCCTGGTAATAATGGGGTCTGGTTGGTGGATAAGCCTCCATTGCCATTCTTGAAGGATGAATCAAGACAGATTGGTAGACGGTAGTTGTAGAGGAAGGAGGTGGTCAGTCGTAGTCTCTATCACTTACTTTAGACTGTCATGTCATTTAGTAGGAGAGAGGGAGAGAGAGGAGGAATGGTGGGTGGGGCAGGAGATGTCGACGGGATGAAGAGATGGACTGGATTGATGAGTGAAATTCACCAATTAATCGGAATTTTAAAATTGAAAACCCCATCTAGAGACAATTAATAAATACCATCGAATCATCGTGTCCTGAATCAGAGTGAAGTACAGCAAGATCGATATTAAAAATGATCAATAGAACACCTGCTTGGAAAGACCTTGAGGCCCATGTGCCTGTAATCCAGAAGACGTAAGTCGTCATTCTATGCATCGAGATACCTTGCAATGCCAACGCACATCGCAACTTACACACCTCTTTCTCCCGCCTCTCATCCCCCACCCACCCAATTTCTTGCAGCCACCTAAAAGACTTACTTCAAGACGACACCAGAACCCAAGGCATGATCCTCGAACACGATGGCATCTACCTCGACTACACCAGACAAAATGCAACCCTTGACACCATCAAGCTCCTTCTTAGACTCGCAGAAGCAGCCGACCTCAAGACCAAGATTGCTGCCATGTTTACAGGACAGCACATCAACACTTCTGAAGACAGAGCTGTCCTACACGTAGCTCTCCGTGCAGCTAGAGACTCTGTCATCCAAGACCTTGGAAACAACGTAGTACCACCAGTATGGGATGTACTGGATAAAATCAAAGCTTTCTCAGACCGTGTCAGATCAGGAGAGCTGAAAGGTGCTACTGGCAAGCCACTGACCAACGTCGTTGCCATTGGTATCGGTGGCTCCTACTTGGGCCCAGAGTTTGTCAACACTGCCCTATCAACTGATGCATCATCCATGAAACACGCTGCAGGTAGAAACCTCATATTCCTGGCCAATGTCGACCCAGTAGACGCTGTGCACGCTTTGCATTCTTTAGATCCAGAGACCACTCTGGTCGTCATTGTGTCCAAGACATTCACCACTGCAGAGACTATGTTGAATGCACGTACTGTCAAATCATGGATTGTCAGTAGACTAGGAGGAGAACACGCAGTTGCCAAGCATATGGTTGCTGTTTCAACCAACTTGAAGGCAGTGGAGGAATTTGGGATTGATCTAAACAATACTTTTGGATTTTGGGATTGGGTTGGAGGAAGGTTCAGTGTGTCTTCTGCTGTAGGAGTCTTACCTCTCAGTCTGCAGTATGGTTTTGACACAGTGATGCAGTTCTTGGAAGGGATGAGAGACATTGATGATCATTTTAAGAGCATTCCCTTGGCAGAGAATCTTCCCGTTATTCTTGGACTACTCAATGTATGGAATGCCACTTTTCTGGGGCACCCAACATGTGCTATTCTGCCTTATCAACAAGCACTTGCTAAGTTTGCCCCCCACATCCAGCAAGTGTCGATGGAGAGCAATGGAAAGAGAGTGGCTCTTGATGGTACAGAACTTTCTTTTCCTACTGGAGAGATCAATTTCGGGGAACCTGGTACCAATGGACAACATTCCTTTTACCAACTGATCCATCAGGGCAGAGTTATCCCCTGTGAATTCATCGGAGTGTGTCAAAGCCAACAGGACATCAGGCTGGCAGGTGATGATGTGTCTTCGCATGAAGAACTCATGGCAAACTTTTTCGCTCAACCAGATGCTCTGGCAATGGGAAAAAGAGCAGAAGAACTAAAGGCAGAAGGGGTACCTGCTCACCTTGTTGCTCACAAGACCTTCCCAGGAAACAGACCCTCCCTCTCTCTCTTGCTCCCCGACTTGACTCCATACAGGTTGGGCCAGTTGTTGGCCATGTATGAACACAGAGTGGCTGTGAGTGGCTTTATTTGGGGTATCAATTCCTTTGATCAGTGGGGAGTGGAGTTAGGAAAGGTCTTGGCTAAAAAGGTGAGGAATAAGATTGCTGATGCAAGAGCAGGGAAGAGGAAAATGGGGGAAAGTGATGGGTTTAATAATAGTACTATGAGGTTGTTGAATAAGTTTTTAAAGGTGGATGGTACTGTGGGGAGTGATGCCAGTGATACTCTCCCTCCAGGATTGAAATAAATAAATAATTACGATTGTTTGGGGAAGAGATGAGATGAGAGATTGATCCATATCTTGCTGTGGTCTGGTTCTTCTTCATTTTTTCACAGATCTATAGAAAACTGTAAGTGAGAACACTGTTGTCATTAACCCTATTATTCAATCACTCTTCTTCCTCTCCTCCACCTCCACCTTCTCTTCCTTCAATTTCCTTAGAAAACGCCTCCAATCTTGCCATTTGCTCCTCCTCCGTCTCCTGCACCCTCTTTGTATTATGATTCGTCACTCCATCCCACTTATCTGCCTCCAACTGCCTCCCACCAAACCACCTCCCCCTCATTAACTTGATACATGCATCAGCTGCCACTTCAGTCTTGAATACAATAGATACCACCCCATCAGGATTGCGCCTGTATATCTTCATATTTTCCACCACCCCTAGCTTGGAAGCTTCCCCTAGTATATCTCTCTTCAAATCAGCCTCTAACTCTGGATCTTCAATAAACTCATCCGGGTGGAATACACGTTTCAAGATGACAGTAATCTGCTCTGGTTTCAAATCATCATCCCACCCTGCCCAATCAAGTGCCCTACTTTCTTGAGCTGCTACAATCTTCTTCTTCAAGAAAGCATCACTACCACTGGCTGGTGGTTTATTAGATTTGAATTCTCCCCCCTTTTGTTCAAATTTAGCTCTGCTAATCTTCATGTTTCTACCACATCCATATCTAAACTGCGTGTCGTCATATAACTGGATGGCTAGATCTATTGAAGGTTCCTTCAAATACGTCACCAGGCCATCACCTTTGAATACACCAGTCTCTTGGTCTATATAGAGTTTAATTCTGGGTTGACGGTATTCATCTTCTTTTATAATGCCACATTTGCTAAATACTTGACCCACTTCTTCCACAGTGACGTCATCGGGGAGACCTTCTATGTAGATGCTGGTGTTCTTTTTGAGCTGAAACCAGCCTTGTTTTTGTTGTTCTTTGGCACGTTTCACACGTTGTCCGGCTTCTTCTAATGCTAGTTTTCTCTTCTTCTCCAGGTGTGTAGCACCGTCGCCATCATCATCAATAATGTTGATGGCCATGCCTCCTGCTTCTCCTTCTCCTTCTGTTGCATCATCAAATTCTTCCAACTTTTGTTTCTTAGCACGGCCCTTTCCTGCGTCTGCATCAGGTGCATATATCATATCTTCCGGTCTATAAGAAGGAGCAGCAAAAGGAGCAACAGTGTTGTTTGGGTCATCACCATCACCCCCTTCTCCTGCATCTCCTTCTTCATCTATCGGCATGAATTTTCCAAGACTAGAATCCCATTGATACTTGGTTCCATCGTCATCTATAAATGACTGCTCCTCTGGAAGTGGCAATTCTATATTGTCATCACCCGGTACAGTATGCTGCTCTTCTATGGATTTGATTTCGTCTAAAAAGTTGGCGAGGGGCGCGTCATCGTCGTCATTGTTATTGCCAGGTGGTTTTGTTCTTGTTATCATCGCCGGCTGTTTTTGAGTGTGTCCAAGTAGAGATGATAACTCTGGGATATTGTCAAGTGGCTTCCAATCTCCTTGTGAATTGTTCCAGAACTTAAAGGTTTGAGGTAAAAATAGCCTTGGTCGCTAGTTCTGCAGGGATGTCGGGAGGCATTCAGATCAGATGAAATTGGGAAAAGAAGTACACTATAATTCAAACTTAGATCAATAACATATAAAAAACCTACCACGCAGTTTTTCTATCAAAAGGGCCTTGTCCAGCGTTACTAGAGTCGAGATAATGCCACATATTGAAGTCGATTGTTGTAATCTCAGCTAGTTACAATACACTTTAAAATTTAATTATCGCACAGATATACCCACGGACGTTTCAATCATATCATTTTAACCAAATGCAACCCTCTCCAGAAACGAATTTAAGGTCCCCGGAGTCAAGGGGACTTCAGTCTGGTTTCTGTGCCCAGTCAGTTATAAGCGATCTAAACCCGCATTTTGATCAATTTGATTTATGTATTCAGATAGAACAAATCCATCAATTGAGATCTAGGCTATAGAGTCCCTGATAGAGTGCTGAAGAAGTGAAAATCCAACAATCTCTCTCTTATTTCAAGCTTTGGGACTCTTCTTTTAGGTTTAACGATGGGAAGGTTGCTGCAGCGCCTCAAAGGTGTAGATTTCTATCGCAAAATCCCAAAGTACGTGACAGTTGACCACACTATAGTTTTGCCTGGGGAAGATTAGAAAATAGGAAACTCCTTCCAACCCTTCCGATCGAAGGTTCATTCATCATCAGTCCCCATCTGACACTCTCCCCGTTGTATGTAAACAGTGATCTGACTGAGGCAACATTATCAGGCGCGACCATCTCCATCGCTGCCGCCTTCATCATAATCATGCTTCTCGGCGCAGTAAGTCCCTCTCCACTTTTTTCAACGTAACTCTCTATCCTATCCCCCCCTCCCAAATTCTTATCATCTGACCCAACCTCCCCATCCCACCCATTCCTATATTCACAGGAACTCAGAGGCTACATGAGAGTAGAGACTCAATCAGAAATGGTCATTGACCGATCACCTCATGGAGAACTCCTCCGCATAAACTTCAACATTTCCTTCCCAGAGCTCTCCTGTGAATATGCCACACTAGATGTCAGTGATGCTCTAGGTCTTAAACGATTAAACCTCACCAAAACAGTTCGAAAAGTCCCCATAGATTCAAACCTAGCCAAGGCAGGTGGCACCGTCGCTGATCTCAAGCACAATCCCAAATATGACGAGGAACATCCTGGTGAGCATTTTGACGACTCTGACTTTGCTCTCCCCCTGACTAGTCAAAATGCCAATCAGGTCATGGCAGAGTATGATATTGTCGTGGTTAATTTCTATGCGCCTTGGTGTCCTTGGTGTCAGAAACTAGCCCCAACTTGGGAAGCTGCAACTGAGGAGATTCACATGAAGTATCCTCTAGAAGATGGACGTATCAGGTATGCTAAAGTGGACTGCACCGACCAAGTTGAACTGTGCAGGAAACATGTTATTTCAGCCTTCCCCTCCATCAGGATCTTCAGAGGAGGAAGTGATGATACGGTTCGTCAAGGTCATCATGAGCACGAGGCATACTATGGAGACAGAACAAAAGATGCACTGGTCAAGTTGGCTGATGATCTGGCTCCTACTGCTGGCTTGCCTCACAACACTGCTAAAGTGGCAAATGTGGCATCTGCTACCCGGTCTCAAGGGTGTAATTTCTCTGGATTTGTGTTGGTTAAGAAAGTCCCTGGAACGTTGCATTTCGTGGCTCGTGCTCCTGGTCATTCCTTTGATTATCTCAAGATGAACCTGAGTCATAGAGTGCATGCAATGTACTTTGGAAACCGGCCCTCTCCTAGAAGAGCGCGTGCTTTGTCTGCATACCACCCTGCTGGATTGACTGCTGACTGGAGCGACAAACTGATGGGACAGAGTTTCCTGTCTACTGCAAGAGGAGCTACTTTTGAACACTACATGCAGGTGGTACTGACATCAATCCAACCAAAGAGCAAACCAGAGGCACATTTTGACGCTTATGAGTACACTGTACAAAGTCACGTCTATGACACCACTCCAAAAGATCCACAGCCTAATGCTTACGAGGACGAGGGGGAAGTTGAGGAGAATAAAGCCACCCCAGTGTCTGCCAAGTTTACATACCGTATGAGTCCGATTCAGATACTGGTGACTGAGAGGTCAAAGCCAATGTATTCTTTCTTAACATCATTCTGTGCTGTTATTGGTGGAGTGTTTACTGTGGCTGGTATTTTGGATGGAACGGTGCATACTGTGGGTTTAAAGATTAAGAAGAAGGTTGATTTAGGGAAACAAACATAATATGTGTGTGTGTGTGTGTTGGAGGTGGGCAAGAAGATTAAGAAGAAGTGTTGGACAACAGTGTGGTTTGGTGCATGTTACAACAATGACAGTAATGGGTTTTTGTATAGGATTTATAACACAGATTTTAATCTCTTTAATTTTAAAAACACTTGCCTCCCTTGTACCTCATGCACAAGTGTAGAAAACTGAAGATTACAACAACAATTATTAATTAATTACTATTGATGCATTGGTCTTGGTGGTTTGAAGGTACCCGTAGCTGTGGAAGCCAGTTTATATTTAAATGCTACTGGCTGCTGCTGTTGACAAGCAGAAGAGCTGACGGTAGCATTGACTTGGGTGGATGAGAGGACTCTTCCTGTGTTGGTTCTATCCCTGCTTTCAACACACCCATCATCTTCTTTAGTATTAGTAGTGGCATTAGTAGTAGTAGTAGTACCAAAGGTCATGATACCTCTGGCATCGTCACTATAGTAAGCATCATCATCATCAGTAGCAATCAATTGCCCTTTAAAGTACATAATGTGTGGCTGCATTTTCAGCTTCTCAATGGCTGGTACCAGCAATGGAGACACGACTGACACATTCATACTACCACCATCCAGCAGCTCACAAAAATACTCCTCTTTACTCTCATAATACTTCTGAACATAGCTGACTGATAGATAGTGCTCAGCTCTGGTGGCAGCAACATGTAGCAATCTGGCTTCTTCTTCATAATATGCCCACCTTGCATCCTCCTCATCGCCATCACCATCACCATCTCCATCACCATCTCCTCTCATACCACCACCGCCGCCACCTCTTCTAAGCATGCTTTTATTAACATGGGGCAAATATACTGCCTTCCACTCCAGTCCTTTGGCACTATGCATCGTGGTGATGATCACTGCATTTTGATCAGCCAGCGTACCTGATGTCAGTGCTTGGGTGGTAGCAATGCAGCTTCTTCCTTGTGTGGACCCAGCAGCACTCATCATCTCTGTGTCATCACAGCTGCCGCTGCCTATCTCTGATACAATATCAGTATCGTCAGATAAATAGGCTAAAAAGGAATGTAGAATGGAGATCAAGGAGGGATGAGCTAAATGAAGCAGCTGCTGGTTGTGTGCAGCAGCAGAATACATGTCTGCCTCTTCTAAAATGGCAGCAAGAATAGGAGAAGAGGAAATAGAACGTGTTGTTGTACAACCATTGGTTGGAAAATCTGCTTCATTCCCCTGAGACATATTGTTGTCATCAGTACCATTACTATCTTTTCTTCTATTCAACAAGCCAGCCATAAAAATGACATTCATGATGAACTGCTGCAAATTTAAACCACCCGACAACTCCCGACTTAAATCCACCATCAATGAATGCAATTGTTCTAATTTCAATCTATCAATTGTACTAATCATATCATCTGATGATGCCAATGCTTGTATTATTTCATTATACATTGAAAACTCTCTTTGATGGAGAATGCTCTCTCTGTTCATCTCAGAGATGGCGTCAAGTGCGTCTGACGTCAAACCAAGATGCGGCAGTGTCAGTACTGCATGCCATGCCGAGTCGTCTTCAGGGTTTGCGATTAACTGTAAATAAGTCAGCAATGCCTTGCCTTCCTGGTAGCTAGCATTGTTGCAATTTTTTCTTTGGCTATCCCGGTGGGACGCATCTCCATTGCCTGCTGCAGCAGACATGGCAACGATGTATGTAATGTTTCTCTTCCGCAGAGCCTTTTCTACCAAGCCACTCGATCTAACGTTATTGTTCGAATTTAAGCACCTATACAATATGGCTACATTTTTAGGGAGAAATGATCCATTGGAGATGCCTTGGGCAATACTGTCTGCAATAGCTTCAGCTTCTTCTTCACCAGACTGATGTTGAACAACACTCACTGGGGGGAATGCTCCTCCCCCTGTTGCTGTGCTGCATTCTACACTTTGAGCAGTAGATCTTGCACTGATGAGCTTGGTATGCTTTCCTAGCAGCAATTCAGATGCAAATGCACATATAGGAGGACTACTTCTATAATTCCTACGCAGCGTAACAACTGCTGATTCATACCCCCTTGATTCAATGCACATTTTGTAAAAATTATCCATTGCATTTGGCAGAGCGTTTCTAAAGCCATATATGCTCTGCTTAGGATCTCCTACAATTGTAACATTGGGAGCCAGGAGCACCATGAGTTCTAGTTGATCTTTGCATGCATCTTGAAACTCGTCTACAAATACATGGGTGTACTGACGCCTCACATGCTCTAATACTGTAGGATTTTCTTTGAGGAGATGTAATGCTGTAGATGGTAGATCAGATAAAGTAAGGATTGCATCTTGCTTGAGCTTTAGTGATAGATAATCTGCTGCTTTTGTAAATAAAGGAGAATGCGATGATGTTGAGGACAAGGGGGGCTTCATTTGGTGATTGATGGCCCAATTCTTAAATGTAATACACGCTTCTTCTGGATAAGGGTGAACCTTCAGTTTGACGCATATGTCATTCAAGTGATCTATCATTTCATCACAAGTGTAGTGCTCTTTGTGATGGTGGTGATGTTGAGGGTTGTGTCGTGCAAAGGCAGTGGCAACTGTCTCTGCTGTGATTGCTGTGGAGGAGGGGGGTACCATGTGTAGAGCAGAAGCAAGGCAATGAAGCATGGCCTTGTGCCAAGCCCTCTCTGCATGTGGGAGGAGATTTGAGTAGCTGGATAGGACTGTTGGGGGTTTGGAGAAGCCAGCTGCTGAGTGGTGTTGTCGGGAGAGACGAGCTGCAAAGCTGTGGAAGGTAGCAACGGTGACTTGTTGATTGTCCACAGTTTGTTTTTCAAGTTTCTGTTGGATCTCCGCTACTGCCTTCCTGCTGAAGGCCAGTATCAGTATTCTTGCGTTTTGTTTCAATTTAATGTGCTCTACTGCGCATTCAAGCAGTATCATGGTCTTGCCGCTCCCAGCATTTGCTGTGATTATCAGGGGGAACTGCGAACTACGCACTGCCAGCTTCTGCTCATCGTCTAGCATAGTTGGTGTGGAAACCGAGATGAGTTGGAAAATGCCAAAAATATATTCCAATCAGTTTACTTGAAGGTCGCTGTCCTGTAGGCTGGCTTTGAAGGTTTCGCAGCGGCAATTGCAAAGCCTCGCTGAGAGAATGCTTAAAATCCCAGTGACTAGCGAGCTAGACGGTAAATGTATGCCAAATATAGAGATTATCACTTGAATACCATATTGCAGAGCAACAATAGATACTGCGTACTGGACCACTTTATTAATCGAAAGGGAGATGTCTAATCAAGACACAGTGATGACAGAGAGGCATGCTGCTTCTACATCAGCTGATGATAGCACACTGTACATTCAAAATTTGTTTGAAAAGATCAAAATCGAAGGTTTGTCAAAGAGACTCCAATCGTTCCCAACGCTCGTCCAGAGATTATCTTTCCAACTTCAACTTTTTTTTCCATCTCACCCCAATCCCTTCCCTTCCCACTTTCTTGCATCTCATCACTCTTAGATCTAAAGAAGAGCTTGCACTGTATATTCGGCCAGTTTGGACCCATATTAGATGTAGTTTGCAAGAAGACATATAGACTGAGAGGCCAAGCTTGGGTGGTATTTGAAAATAGCCAAGATGCAGCAGAAGCTCTCAAACTCATGCAAGGCTTCCCCTTCTTTGACCGACCCATTAGAATATCCATATCACACACAAAGTCGGATGCAAACGCTAAAAAAGACGGTACCTATGACGAAAATGCAGTAGAAAAGCGCAAGGAAGATAGCATCAGAAAAAGAGAAGCATATTTCGAACGGGTCAAAGCTCGTCAAATGACTGGAGGTGCAGCAGTGAGTAGATTGCCAGGTGCAGCTCCTAATAAGATATTATTCCTGGAAAATTTACCGGAGACTTCTACTCAGGATATGATTGCCAAGTTGTTTGAGCAGTATGGAGGATTTAAAGAGGTGAGATTAGTACCTGGAAGGCCAGGGATTGCATTTGTTGAATACGATACTGAGGTGGCTGCCAGTGTGGCAATGCAGGGTGTGCAAGGGTTTAAGCTGACCGAGGATAAAGCAATGAAGATTAGCTTTGCAAAGCAAGGATAATACTGTGGAGGAAGAAGGGTAGGGGGAGACGGGGCAGGGCGTGTTGCAGTTTCGTCTTTTTCTGAAGGAAACTTGTAAGCAACCCTCGTAAAGAAGCTTTAAAACCATAAATAATGAAGGTCATCGGTTTAACAGGAGGCATTGGATGTGGTAAAAGCACTGTGAGCTCCATACTACAGCGTCTTGGCGTAGCAATCATTGATTGTGATGAGATTGCCAAGTCTGTCGTTCTTCCTGGGAGGTGGGGATACCGTAGAGTAGTGAAACAGTTTGGTATCGATATTCTAAACAGCGATAAGACCATCAATAGAGAAGCACTTGCACAACTCGTCTTCAAATATCCCCTATTTCGACGCCAACTCAACTCTGCAACCCACCTCCCCGTCTTGGTCTCCATCCTCAAACAACTCTTCTCAAACTGGCTCCTCTGCAAACCCTACGTTATCATCGACATGCCCCTCTTATTTGAAACTGGCTTCAGCAAGGTCACCCATCCAAACATTGTAGTAACCTGTTCACAAACGACACAGCTGGCGAGGATTGCCCAGAGGGACGCCATGCCATTAGAAGATGCCAAGGCCAGGATAGCTTCACAAATGCCTTCAGATAGGAAGATTTCCTTGGCTGACATAGTGCTAAATAATGATGGGACAGTAGAAGAGTTGTATTATCAAGTTAATAGCATAGTTACAGATGTATTTAGGAAGAGAGGGTGGATACATAGATGGTTCTTATCTCCAATTGGAGTGGTAGCTCTTGGTTTGGTTGGGGTGCTGACAGCATCGAAATGCTTTGTATCTTAAACATTTGGATTTCAAAAACTCACTATATAGTTGAAATTCGTCCTCATATTTGATCTTTTCATTGTCTGACTTTTATTCAAAACACACAACACATCTTCTCTCTCCCTCTCTCTCTTTACTATTTACTCTAGTTACCATCAGCACTCTGCACAGATACCGCAGCTGGGGAGCTGGTAGTCCATCCAGACACAAGTGTACTCATAACAACATTAGTTTGAGCAAACCAAGGTTCATTTCCATTACCACTCCTCATCAACTCACAGTATCCAAATGGCTTCGTAGCAGCTAATGCCAAACCTTCACACCCAGCCTTGTTACTGCAAAAGACAAAGGCATTGCATCTTGAGTTGGTAGCACACTGAGCACAGCATTCTCCGATATTGTCTACAATATTATTAGCTCCTGGTACAACAATGTCTCCACTGGGAAGAGAGTTTGCCTGAATGTTGCATTGTGGAGCTCCTACCAATGCTCCAGCCACAGCAGTATCTCCTCCACTTGCTGCTGCTGCATTACGCAGCGTAGCAGGGTTGAAGGGAAGCAACACAGTGTCAATCACGTTAAAGTACGCCTTGCACCCAAGGATATCACTCTGTAATACAGTAGCAGCATTCACTGGACCGTTGATCTTAAACCCAGTGAGACCTCCTCTCCAAGTAATATCAGCAGGCACTACAAAATCATCTGCCTCCAACACCTCTGGACCTGAATATTGAGTGTACAGGGTAGCGCCCGGGAAGAAGGGGGTGGTGAGGAGAGCTTGGAACTCTGGGTCTAATGTGAGAGTGTGAAACTTGACAATCTCTTTTAGGACGCCTGGATTGCTGGCCAAAGCACCAAGCTGAGAGGCAGCTGCCTGCATGGCAGCGTCGGTAGGGACCAAAATGGTGGCCGTGAAGCCCGGGTGGTCAAAGAGAGGAGCTAAACCAGCAGTCTGAATGGCATTGAGGAACTGGGTGGCACCGAGTTCACGGAGCATTTCAGTTGGGGATTTGCAGCAGTTGCATCTGGAGCAGGAGATTTGGCACTGGCCTTCTGGATTGAGCTCGGCGTTTGCTTCAAACATCCAGCTCTCTTGGCAGTTGCCAAAGACTTGTTGGGCAAAGCAGGAGTACTCTACTTCCTGAGTTGCATCATTTTTGGGGTCGGCATCGCTGCATTGGCAGGGTGACTCAACATTGAAAGTGAGCTCGTCTGCATTGGGTGGAATGAAGGGGACGGTAGCCCGAGCAGCCCCAGCTGGGTAGTTCACGCCAGAATTAGCACCCCATTCAAGAACTGTCTGTACATCCTGCTGAGCCTTGATTAAGGTTCCAAAAGAGAGCAAAAGAAGAAAGAGAGCTCCAACGCGATTTGAATCCCGCATCTTGGAAATTTGTTTACTTCGTGGAAAAGTAAGTTGATTTGTTTGAAAGTACTGTCTAATGGACCTTATTATTAATGTAAAGTTTGAAACACGAGTGAAAACTAGCCGCAAACCTCATTCTATGGCACACCTACTTGTCCAAGAATTCCTCTGACCACCTCTGGTCTATAGGGGAGTGTGTGTGGGGTGCTCCTTGCATTTCACTCCACTCCTTCCTTCCTTCTCCTTATCACAGCCCAATGGAACTTTCTGAGTACCTCTTTGGATTCCCCCAATATTTCAATCTATTCTTAGACCCTGATCTCCTCCCTACAATTACCGATCCTGCTCTTTTTTGAAGAACTCTTCCCTCCTCCCCACCCCACCCCACCCCTCCTCCATCACTATTCCTCAGAGAGGCTGCTGATAGGTTCATCTCACTCAGAGTGCCTTCACATATCACTTGCAATGATGATCTTCTTGCTTCTGATAAGCTCATTGTAGACGATCGCATATGTTCAGTTGTCTGTTCCGAGCGTCGTTTTACAAGTCTGTCCAGTGCTGATTCCTTCTTCACATCAGCAGTTATGGCATTGGTGGTACTGCTAGCAATGCTGGTTTTAGAGATGAGAGAAGGTGATTGTCTTCTTTTTATTGTTGCTGATGATAATACTGCTGGTAAAGGTGAATATTTCCTCTTTCTTTGTGGAATTGATTGTAGTTTTATGACTAGTTCAGTATATTGGACATTTAATTGGTGCATTTGACCTTCTGGAACCCATCTTCTCCGAGTGCTTGGTGGAGACTGAGGAGGCGGTGGTTGAAGTGCCGGGAGAGTTGTTGGGAGTTGTAATATCGCCCAAGAAGATGTATTTAAAACTCCTAGATTACTAAATGATGTGTTAGACGCCTCTTTATGCTCTATAGTTTTCTGTTTTGTGGGATTATCTTGACTTTCATCGCATGAAAATGGCAGTTTTTCATCTTGACTGGGAAGCTTTGACTTTAATTTTAAAAAGGAGGTGAATATGTGTTTTAATCCCATGGTTTCTCATATGTGTATATGTTTTATATATATATGAGAATACACCTCTCTAAGTTAATTACATAAGGAGAGGGTCACAGCGCTTTAGAAGTTCAGGCTAGAGGAGAAGTGAGAGCTGCTTTGACTCCGTTGCTCGAGTGCTTGTCTGTTGGGTGATGATGATGACTTGAAATAGTACAAAAGGACAGAGTTTCGTTGTAATATTCTGAAACAACGATGAGAGAATACAATGAGGATGCAAAGAATCTGTGAATGCGTCCAAAAGTCGAGCAATAAGCCTTCATTTCGGAAGAAAACATCCCATCACAAGTGTAAACCCAGCATTCAACCTATCTCACATCCTTCACATACAGACAGCGAATTGGGATGTCCTCACTTTACCAATTGCCCCGGTTGCACTCTAGAAAACAACCTCAACAACCCCACAACCCTTGACAGAGCCCGTCAGTTCTTCCAAGACCCAACCCTCCCTCTCTACGTCGGCAAGATCCATCAATGGCGACACCGCTCCCGTCTCGCCATCAGACCCAACAATAATGGCCTTCTAGATGCAGGACTCTTCCAACAGGGCTCCCACTCCTTGGTATCTATACCACAGTGCAAAGTACAGCACCCATCTCTTAATAAATGTGCCACAGCCGTTGTTGAATGTGCTCGAGCTACGGGTGTCCAACCATATATCGAGGCCACTGGCCTTGGAGATTTGAGATACTTACAAATGACAATGACAAATAGGAATACTAGTATCAGTGACAGTCAGTTAATACAGCTAGTAATAGTATGGAATGATAGTAGCAGCATACCTCCTAGACTTGCTGCACTCGTAGACATGTTGACATCTACATACTCAGACTGCTTACATTCCATCTGGGTCAATTTCAACAGATCAAGAACCAACACCATCCTGGGAAGTGAGTATCTGCATGTATGGGGAGATGAAGAAGCATGGACTACTGTTGGAGATATCGATATTGCCTTTTCACCAGGATCATTCCTCCAGGCTAACCCTGAGGCCATGGCTGCTGCTATTGAATCAATTAGACGATATATACCACCTAGTAATGGCGGGAAAGGTATAAAGATAGTGGATTTGTATGCTGGGGTTGGTACTCTTGGTATTTCATTAGCCAAAAAAATACTTGGTGAAGATAGCAATGATAATGATAATGGTGAAGATTCAAGCTGGATACGATTTGTAGAGATTGTTCCTTGGGCTCAACAGCCCTTTGAATTATCATCTGCCAGGTTGATGTCAGAGAATAGCAGCAGTAGTAGTAATAAGAAAACTCACCTAACGAAGATGGAGTATCACGTATCATCTGCTGGAACTGACCCACAACAATGGTTGCACGATGCTACCGTAGTGGTTTGTGATCCACCAAGAAAGGGGCTGGACAAGAAGCTACTGGATGTATTGTGTACTGATAATTGTATTAATAGCAGTAGTCTATCTCAATTAGAAAGGATCATTTATTTATCTTGTGGATACGATGCATTAGAGAAAGATTGTAGAAAACTAGTTGACAGTAAAAAATGGATGATTCGGCATGTGGAAGCATTTTTATTCTTTCCAGGAACAGAGCATATTGAGACTCTGGTTGTGTTTGACCGTGTAACATGATAGCATGCAGCATATACTCACACGAATGATAACAATGATCTCGAATGACATTATGTGCTGGTATCAGCAGTAGTAGAAGAAGAAGAAGAAGAAGCTGATTTTGCTTTAGTTGTCCTTGCCTTTTTTTGGCTTCACAGCAGCAGATGTAGCCACCTTCTTCTTCTTCTTCTTCTCTTCACCTCCACCCTTTATTTCCTCCTTCCACCTCATTATCCCCCTCTCCTCATCCCATCTCTGCCCCTCAGCTATCAAATCCGCCAGCATCCCCTCTATTCTATGTTTATTTTCATCCCTATGTGGATACTTATCACTGCTCAATGTCAACACACCAGTAGCTGGATCATACTTTTTATCACAAATCTCAGCAATACGCCTCATTGCATCATCCGACAATCTCGTTTCTCTCTGTAGATCTCTAATATGAACCCACATTTTCATTTTGTTATTAGATGGGTGCTGTTTATCCATACCTACAACCATTACTAATCTTTCTTGCCATGTCAGTATAGGTTGAGGCAGACTGGGATCGTTGCTGATCTGGGATCTGGTTAATTTGTCAGACGCTTTACCAAAACCTAAAACCTCTGCGATTTCTTCAGCAGTAGCTGTTGGCCTTTCTTTAGCCACACTCATTGCTGCTTTGGCAGTCATGCCATGCTGAGGTTGGAAAAGCTCTCTGAAAGTGTCTTGCATATCGTAGAGAGGGCCATCTTGGTCGGACACCCGGGGGAGAATTTCTTCTTCTTGTCTGATTTGCTCCCTAACAGCTGGGTCTGCATAGCTACCCAGCTCCCATCTAGCTAGCCTCGGAGGGAATTTCTTTCCTAGGATGACATCTGGGTCCGATAATCTTCTAATGCGGGGGCTGATGGCAGGTTGGTCGGTGGAGGAGAGGGGTGGAAGTGGGGCATCGGCAGACGGTGGTGATGGCGGTGCATCTCCCTCAGGTTGTGGTGTGGCGTCTCCACCTTCTTGGGTGGAAAAATAATGCGTATATGTGTATGATAATGTCGTCTTAAGTTCTAGTAAGGCAATCGATCGGTTATGTGCCCTGAGAGACAGCATTTTCCCACTGGTGATGATTTCAATGTATTGTTCCTAACCTCTGATATTATTGTATGAACGACGTAAGGGCGTATCAATGAGTGTATAGATTGAATGCCTCTATAAAGTTCAAGTCGATATAAAACATAAAAATGATGAACACAGGTCTGAATTCAGCGTCTCGAGACTGAGCTCATGAAACATGAAAGGCTTAAATACATCCCAAACCCGATAAAAATCTTTTAAACACTTGACAAACGTTCTTCTCTAGATCAAGATACGTCATAATTTAAACTAGATTGCCTGCATTACTGCCGAAACCTTTGTGAATTTATCCTCCATGTTTGAGTTTCCCTTCTCACTCTTTCAACCCACCACTGAACGAGTAAATGAACTATTAGACCGATGCAAATGGCAAGTCTTAATTTTTTCAATCCAGCCAACACCGCAATGCATCTCTTTGTTCAGCAACCACTCACATCAATCTCACTGCTCCCCAACTCTCTCCTCTCTCGCAGCCTCCCTTTCAATTTCCCACACCCATGCATCACTCAATCCATGCCTCCTATAGACCACCAAACAAAATCTGAAGCTTGGAATATAGACTATACTCGAGTCAATATAGGAAAAGGCCGCAGTGACTACAAGAAGGCAGTCAAACTACTAAACCAATGGCACCACTTCTCTCTCCCATGGACGTGGGTCAACAAGCCATCCATGAATAACAAAAATACCCCTGTTGTTGTCACTGCAAACACCATACTATGGAGCATGCAACCACTACGCATCACATATAAACAACAAACCAGCAAGAAGACACAATTTGCACACACTACTTTACAAGGCCATCAGTTGAGTGGGGAGGAAAAGTTTCTTGTTGATTGGGATGGTAGTAGAGACGGGGATGTCTGTTTTGAGATCTTTACATTATCCAAACCAGCAACTCCTATAGCTGTGATAGCGTATCCTTTATTGAGGTTCTATCAGAAGAAATTTGGAAGAGATGCAGCCAAGGCGATGAAGGATGGTATGGCGATGTAACAGAATACTCTTATCAAATCCACTATTCCAAATATTAGAACTTGAGTTTACACACTTCTCTAAATCCTAATTCTAATTTCTAAATTTTTCTCTTCAATTGAGCAAATGATTTCAATTGAATGCCAGGTTTAATTGCAGCTGCTTGCTGGCCAGCAGCAGCAGCAGCAGGCACTCCACCACCAACTCCTCCATCAGTACTTGCTTTGACCTGTATTGCTGCTCGTAGTCTTTGCTTCACTCCAATTGGCAGTGCTGCAACTTGAGCTTTGAACAGCTCCCCAGCTGCACTGGACGCCAATTCTGTCAACATGTTCACAGATGTATTTGAAACTTCAGGTCTTGATATATTTCCAGCTGCTTCTATCAGCAACGGTACCAGAAGTTGAAGCAATGACTGCGGAGCATTTTCAATACTTTTCCTTCCTCCTCTTCCTTCTCCAGGACCAACAACAGTAAGAGCCACACAAAGTAGCAATATTTTGAATGTTTCTAAAATCATTTCATTTTCATACTGAACAACTGATCCTGCTTCTAACAAAGTACCTGGCTTTTCTTGATTCAATTTATGTACTGTTGCAGCAGCTGGTGCTCCAAGTACTGTCACACACCTCAGTGCCCACTCGGGCGTCAACACCTTCTTTTCTTGCAGCTTTTGCAAGTGTACTCTCAGTGCTTTCATTGCTGAGGCTTGTACCTGTGTATCTTTGCTATCTAATGCAGTAAAACCAACATTCTCGAGCGTCAACTTCACAATAGCAGCACCATTGGCTGCATTACCACCGCCACCAATAACAACCACAGCATGTGTGCATTCCAACATTGATGACAATGCAGCGCCCACAACCACAGCATTGTTGGCTGCTACTGCTTGTTCTGCAATCCCAGCCAGGCTCATCACTGTGCTTGGCAACACGGTGCTGTCATTTTCCACTTCATTAGCAACATTAGAGATGAAGTCCACCACAGCATGTGCGAGATCTTGCTGTTGCAGTTGCTGCGTGTCATCCACGTAAGTGATATGAGTCAGCACATCCAGCGCTAGCAGCATAGAAGATGTCATCTTACTCTCTCCTCCTTCATAACCATCATCACCACCATCACTACTACTACTATCATGGATATTTACTTTCAAAGAGAGGCAGTGGCAAACATGAAGAGACATGGCCTCTAGAAGAATGGTTAAAGCTGCATTCTTTTCGTGCATTGACATGTTGATCAACGCTGCTGCTGGTTGGTGAGTGAGGTATTCAGTTAGTAATGTAGCTGTTGAGAATGATGTGCTGTAGGTGGCTAGTTGCCTTGAGATTGATGCTGTTGCCATGGCCACTTTTCCTGAAACTCTGTAATGGTGATGATGATCGGTAGAATGCGTATTATCTACAACGATGATATCTCTGACCAATTCTAAGACCATTTCTGATAAATCACACACAACAGATGGAGCAATCCATTTTCTTTGTAAGAATGCCGGGGTTGTCAATTGTTGTAGTGCACTCAATGCAACAGCCAAGTGAACTTCTGACCTTGTTTCCCACGCAACACATAAAGCTGCCTGAATAATATCCAGCAACACAGCTTGACGAAGTTGAATTTCAGTGTCGCTAGAAATACCTAGTCGACATGCAACAGTGACTGCAGTTGCCTCTAGTACTGCCGGCCAGGCCTTTTCTAGAGCAGGGCGTGTTGCCATTGCCATTGCTAATGGAGCTGCTGTCTTGTGTTGTTGTTTCTGTACTGCTGCATCTTCTTTCCCTCCTGGAAATGTCACCTTACTTATTCCACCTGTACCCCTTCCTCCTCCTGCTGCTGCCAGTGATCTGCTGCCAGGTGCCAAGCTAGGCACATTCTTATTCCAAACTGCAGGTTTATAGCCCACCTGCACATTTTCAGGTTCTCTACACAATAAAACATAATCTTGCAGCAATCCAAACCACCAATCAACCAACTGGTCTCTGTGTCTTCTTTGAGATTCATTCACAATCTTCTTCGTTTTAAGAACTTGCTCAGAATCAGTGGAAGATGCAGCACTGGCAGCTAAAAGAGTGCAATGTGCATGGGCTTCCAGTAGAGCTGCCCTGGATTTGGCTTCAACCCAATCGGCGTATGGCTGTACTGGAGAAGATGTCGATGAAGACGATGAGGACCGAACTGCATTTTTAGTTCCTCCTCTTGGCGAGGCACTGTCATCTACACCAGCACTAGTTCCTGTTGCTTGAGACTGCTTGGCATTATTTGATAATGATGATAATGAAGATGATGATGCCTTGGTTCTGAAAGAAACACTTCCCTCACTGCTACCTAATAATAATTGATTCTTTTCATCATGATAAAAGAGAGGAGCAGCCAACAAACTCATCAGCCGGTCCAATACAACTGCATCACCACCAGCAAGATTATTCTCTAGAAATGCTACTGCCAGAGTAGCTCCAGCAGCTCTGAGCGGAGGACTTGCATCGAGAGACAAACTGGCTCTCAATGCAGATATCAGTTGGGCTTGGTACAGTTGCATAAGGAGCGGTCTTGATATGTGAGCACTGGTGAGAGAAGAGGGGACCATCACATCTTCAGCCAGGGGGTCAACAAGAGTTCCAAATGTATCTATTAATATAGTCAATAATGTCACCCCCAATGGACGTAAAGCTTCCAGCTGCCCTCCTACCATTTTGAATCCCAAATCAACCAATTGCTGCAATTTGAGCACCATCCAATCACCATCATCATCGTCGAATGAAGCAAGTCCTCTCAGTTGAGAGGCGGTGACTTGTGTGTGTCGAGGGTCGGAGCTGCATACTAATTTAGGGAGATGAAGGAGACATGCAGCAGCGAATAAACGAGTCTTCAGACGGGGTGTTAATCCAGCAGCTCTTCTTGCACCACTGGAAATTTGTTGTTGTGGAGCACCAGCTGCATCGCTTGCAGTGCTTCTTGCACTGGCTGGAGGACTTGTTGTATTGACGTTGCCCCCATTCTCTTCATCACTATCGCTCCCTCTCTCACCACCAAGACCACCTGCCTTAGCAGCATATCCACTACCAGCTGCTTGTTGCTGTTGCTGACTGCCACCAGGTGCATGTGCAGCAATAACGTCTGCACACAGAGCTATCCACTTTGAAGGACGCTTGGGACCATCAGCTGTCAATAATGTCTTCAAAGTTGCTTTAATTTGAGCTGCAATAGTTGGATCACTCTCGGCATCTAATGCCTCAAACAGCGTTGCTTCCATACCAGCAGTTGCTACTCCTTCAGGATCTCTTTCTGTAAGATGACGCAATGTGTCACTGGCAGCTTTGCGCAATCTGGGTTGGCGAGAAAGAAGAGTACCCACCATTTGTTTGGCCACAATTCCGGTTTCTCCCGCTGCCCTGGGTGCAAATAATACCAGCATCTGAGAGTACAGGACAGTTTCTAACATTGCTGACAAGGCATCTTCTCCTCCTCCTCCTCCTGATTTGCTGGCACTAGGAGCTTTCATATCATTGATGATAGATTTGCATGAGATGTACGCTGAGCTTCCAGGCATGTATTCTGGACCCAATACTGCCACCATTCCATTAGCCAACCTACCAATAGCTGGTAATAGTCCGGATAAAGAGTAGACTGTTTCACTAAGCAGCATCCTAAGATCAAGAGCCAAAGTCCTGGATACAAATGGCATAAACGACAGACCAGCTGCATAAGCACATGTTAGTACAGAATGAAGAAGCCAGGGAGCAATGGATGTATCAGAGGCTGCAGCTACAGCTAGCAGTGTTTCAGCTGCTGGTTGAATGATGGCTTGTAAGCTGAGGCCACCTAAAGCTCTACTCATTCCCCCGACTGCCAATGCTAATGCTGCTCTCTGAGGGAGAGAGCCCGTGTCGGCCATTTCTCTGCATACAGCTTTGACCAGAGAAAGAGCCTCAGTGTCGGGAGCTAGTGCAGCTGCAGCTGCAAATAAGTCTGCTGAGCTTCTTAACAAGATACAAACAATGGGAGAGAAGCCGTGTTCTGATATTTCATAATTTGGATTGTTGTTGTGTCCTGAGGGGGGGGATGCTGCAAGTGCTTCATCTAGTGTCATTCTTGCCATTGCAACATATCTACTGCTCACTTCACCATTATCCCTGTCCATGACATTATTATTATTTCCCAGCCCTGATGACCCAGCCAGAGCAGCAGCAACAGCTGCAATAACCAGAGCTTGACGACGTGGTTTATCCTTTTTCCTCTGCTGTACAGCCACATCTGCCAGTGTTAGTGGCTGCAATAATGCATCTAGCATTTTCAATATACCGGCCTTATCTACGCATTTGAATAGAGCGCCGATCATTGCTACATGGGTTCTAAGCAATGCAGTGCCCAGTGACTCATTTTGAGAAAATGGCCTGGGAGATGACGATGAAGTTGTTGTTGGTGTTGGTAATAAGCTACTGCTATGTTGCCTTCTCTCAAATGCCACCCCATTACTAGTACTATTCCGATTATCATTTCTCTGCTCCACCTCATCCTCTTCATCACTACCGCCATCATCTCTATCTACTTTGTCATCAGGATCATGATCATCATCACTGCTAGTATTACCTTCCCTAAACTGGTCATCTTCAGATGGCAGCCTATATCCATCCCCCATCCTCAGCCCAGCTTCCCAAGGCAAGTAAGTAGGCGGTCCACCGGCACTACCTTCAAAACAAAGTAATGCAGCTTCCAAGGGATCTTGTCCTCCTCCATGAGCACCATCGCCCCAAGGACCCAGTTGAGCATCTCTAATGTCCAACCACCGCCTCAGCAGGCCCAGCGGGGGATGCCCACCTGCCCCATTAGCAGACACCACTGCTCGCATGCTTACTTGCATCAATTGTACCTGTTGTTCTTCAGAGTACATTGTGGGTGGTAGTGATAGGAAGATTTGGAGAAGTTTCAGGTGGAGGTAGGAAATAGAGGCAGCAAGTGGTCCAGCAGGGCCTCCCCTAGCTTTTGTTGGGTGTTGGAGGATGGGTTGGTTCGAAAGTACTGTCAATATTGGGGCTAGCAACTCTGCTACATTCTTAGCTAGCTGATTTCTTTTGTCTAAGGAGTGAGAAGCAGGTATTACTACATGTACATATGCCATGAGGGAGTCAAGAGCTGATAATCTCCACCAGACCTCTTGAGCCAGGGCGTGTTCAGCACCGGACAAAGTGGCTCTGCATGCTGCGTCCAACAGGGCAGCAGAATCTGTACCTAGTGCCGGTTTCCATAGTTCTAAGAAATACGCTCTCCTGGGGCCTGCTAATTGTTCTCTAGGCATGGACAAACACAGCGCACCCAGCATGATGTGTCCAGCTTCTCTCTTCACTGCTTGAGCTGCCAGCAATCCAGACACTCCTGCACTCCCACCTTGTTGTTGTTCCATTGCTTCGGCATTTAAACTACCATTTGCTAGATCAACAGCAACATCTAACGCAGCAGATATCAATCTAGAAGGTACACCCAGTGGTAACGCTACCGTAACTGACAGCAGGGCACTTATTCCCAGGGCCCAGCCATGTACATTATTCAGCTCATCCTTAATTTTGGCGCTCCCTATTCCTCTGGGGGTGCCGGGAACTAGTGGTCTTGATCTATCTCCTCTCCCTTTGACTGCAGTGGCTTTTTCCAGCTTGGACAGACTAGAACGCAGATTGGCTAGACATGCAGCCAATAGACGAGCTGCACTTGCTGCCTCTGCCATTGCTAATGCACCTAGTGTTGAAGCTGCCTGTAGCCTGAGTGCTTGAGAAGGACCAACAAGTTTGGCAGCAATTTGAGGTTCCAATGCTGTACGTGCTTCCTCTCCAGCTTCTCCCAACACTTCTAGTAATAATGCTATTGATTCCAAACCAACTATAGCGGCTGGTACAGGTAACCCTGCTGGAGTGGATAGGAATGCAGCGAGTCTACTGAGCAACGCACGCTGAGCCTGCTCCCCAAGCGCCTCTATCCCCCCCACTCTCATGATATACAAGGCGCATGCTTGCCCGTGTGGCCTCTCTCCAGATGATATTCCAGCTCCTAATTCAGCATCGTTCTGCCCGATGGGCTTTTCTGGGGCGCCACCTGTTGACATGGAGGCGGCTGATACAGCTTCTAATGGTTTCATCACCTCGTCCAAGAAAAGAGAGGTGTCATCTTGAGATTCTGGAGGAACTGATGATGATAATGATGACGATGGTCCTGCTGTCATGGTATTTTGTCTGTATCTTAGAGTTGAAAGATATACTACCCAAGCTTTAGCTAGTGATGTACATGCCTGCCGGTTTGAAGCAGCGACTGATTCCATGAAGGGAGTCGTGAGACATTGAATTGGAACTTCAGCGAGTGCTTTTTCTTGAGAGGCTGCTTTTTTACGATGACCAGCATCTGTTTTTGAATTGTTGTTGCTATTACTGTTGTTGTTGTTGTTGTTGTTGTCAGGTGGGGATTTAAATGTTGCAATGGCTGCATCTGATGAGGATGCTGCTGCTATTTGACCCAGAGCTGTTGCAAATGCATTTCTCACTGCCTCGCTAGTTGAATCTTCCAAGAATTCCAGACACACTGACCTAATGTATTCAAAGTTAGAGAGGTTATTTACCCAGAAACAAGCACCACCACTTGCTCCCAGAGCTCTTAATACATCTGCACACCCTATCTTGACAGGTTCTGTGGCGTTTTTACCCTCCTTTGACAATATCTTCTCCACAGCTTTCAAAACTATTTCTTGTACCTGGAGAGCCATGCGATGATAACTGCCGACCCCTTCTACAGCTGCAGCCATGAGACGTAAAGCAGTTCTTCTGGTGCCCTTTGCATGTGATTTTAATGCGTATTTAGTAGCTAATTGAGCTGTTTCATGAACTCCGATGGATAATTGCTGGCCCTGGTTGTAGTAGAGAGTTGAAATGCATTCCAGAGCACCCAGTCTGACATCCTCTGCTGTTTCCCTGCCACTTGCTTCTTTTGTTCCTAAGAAGAGCTGCAGAGCTGAGGCTCTAGAGTAAAGGGGGAGCTGGTCGCCCCTAGAGTAGAGTTTGCTGAGGGCTTCGCAGACAAGACGGCGAACTGGAGGAGGGGCTCCCTTGAGAAGGATGTCGACCAAGGCATCCTCGCAGCGACGTTGATGAGGACGTATGTCGCTGGAAGCAGTGCGATCGAGAGTGACGAGGAGTTTTTGGAGTAGTTGGAAGCATTGCACTGGGTCTGGTTTCTTTTTCCCTCTAGCACTGCCCACGATCAGTTCTAATTCAGCTACCCAAATGGGGAAGCCAAGGATCTCTTCTTCCTCAGTTATGTCGTTGTAATCATTCATGTTCATGATGCTATCGATTCCTTCCTAGACATTTTATCTACAATTTGTTTAATCAAATTAAAGAAACAGAGGTGGTTGTGCGCTAGGATTCCACTGACTCCCCTCACTACTCCCTCAACTGTTTTCGGGATGACCATTTGTGAAGACGGCCTGGAAGAAAATGACGATCCTGGCAGCCATGGATGGTCATGGTTTTCATCTTTATACACGTATTGATGCCACTGAAGCACAGATTGGCTATATCATGGTGTGCTGAAGTCATGTTATGTGCCACAATTTCCTCCCCCTTCCTCCCCTGTTTTTGAAGGCCGGGGAAGGCAGCGATGGCCAACGAGAGCGGCGGTAGGGCAATAAAATCGAAAAGAGCAGCTGACTAGCTGAGATTTAATCATACTTCACTTCTAGAACTGCTTGCTCAATTATTCAAGTCTGTAGCTGAGACGTTTAGGGGATTCCATCATCACTTTGGATTTTGCATTCAAACATCAAATATCAATCAAACCCACATCTGACATTAAACAGTGAATAATATATTGATAAAGAAGGAACATATTGAATTGCCTCGATAGTCCAAAACATGGGCGAAGATTTCGAGATGATTGATGCCTCTGCACGGGAGCCTCTGGCTTCCAAAGAGGTCTTCACCCCGTCCAACGTACCTAGGAAAATGTAGGTTTATGGTAACATTCAGGGCCAAATCACTGCCATCGTTTCTTTCTCCTCAATTTCTCAATCTCACACATCTCCCCGCCGCTCTCCCCTCCTCTTGGTCGCATCTTGCAGCAAAGAGATCCGGTTCGGTGTCATGCCTTCCACAGAAATCATCAACCAAGCAGAACTGCATGTCTTTGATAGAACATTATACAAAATGCCAGAGAGAAGACCTCAACCAGATGGTGTTTTAGATCCAAGACTTGGCATCTCCAACAAACGCACCAAGTGTGAAACATGTGGACTTTCCCTCCAAGATTGTACTGGCCACTTTGGCTACATCAAACTAGAACTCCCAGTTTTCCACATTGGCTACTTTAAAGCAACTCTACACATGCTACAGTGCATTTGCAAGTCATGCTCCAGGGTGTTGCTGACAGAGGATGAAAGGCGAACCTTCCTCAAACGTTTGAGAAGTCCCCGGGTCGAGCGTGTGCAAAGAGAAGCCATCTTTCGCAAACTGCTGGAACGATGCAAACGTGTCAGGTGCTGCCCTCATTGTGGAGAAGAGAATGGTGTAGTAAAGAAGGCTCCTGGATCCTTGAAAATCATCCATGATCCATATCATAAGAAACCAGACAAGATGGCAACGTATCACGCTGAGTTTCAAGAGGCGTGTGCTACTAATGAAGGGATCAGAATTAATCTAAATAAAGTAGTAGATGACCTCACACCTCTCAGAGTTCTGTCTCTCTTTCTTCAAATTCCCGATTCAGATTGTGAGCTGCTGGATCTCCAGGGAAGACCAGAGGATCTGCTGATGAGGGTTCTTCCAGTGCCACCGGTGTGCATCCGTCCGTCTGTAGAGATGGAAGGAGGGACGGGCTCAAATGAGGATGATCTAACAATGAAGCTCATGCAGATAGTGGAGATTAACTCTGTGATTAAAAGTGGACTAGGAAGAGGTGTGCAGATTCAAATGCTTATGGAAAATTGGGACTTTCTACAGATTCAATGTGCAATGTATATCGATTCGGATCTGCCTGGCCTGACCACGCTGTACGCTCCCTCAGTCAAGCCAATGCGAGGGTTTGTGCAGCGACTAAAAGGAAAACAGGGAAGGTTCCGTGGTAATTTATCAGGTAAAAGAGTAGACTTTTCTGGTAGAACAGTCATCTCTCCAGACCCCAACTTGAGAGTAGATGAGGTCTGTGTTCCCAAGCTGATGGCCACCTCCCTAACCTACCCCGAACGAGTGACTGAACACAACCTTGGTAAACTGAGGCAAAGAGTGCTGAATGGACCTACACACTGGCCTGGTGCTAATTTTGTCACCACAACAGAAGGGCATAAAACATTCCTAAAATTTGGAGATAGAAAGAGGGCAGCTAGTTATCTGACAGTTGGTGACATTGTAGATCGTCACTTGGAAGATGGCGATACAGTGCTGTTCAACAGACAGCCTTCTCTGCACAGGATGTCAATCATGGCACATAGAGTGAAAGTGATGCCTTGGAGAACACTCCGTTTCAATGAGTGTGTATGTGCGCCTTATAATGCCGACTTTGATGGTGATGAGATGAATATTCACGTACCACAAACTGAGGAAGCTAGAGCGGAAGCTGCTCACCTCATGGGAGTCATGGGTAATCTATGTACACCCAAGAATGGTGAAATTCTAATTGCTGCAACCCAAGATTTCTTAACTTGTGCTTTTCTACTGACTAGCAAGGATGCTTTTTTTAATAGAGCAGAAATAGCTCAGCTTGCTGCATACATGTGTGACAACAAGGCCAAGGTAGACCTCCCTCCTCCAGCTCTGGTCAAACCAGTTGAATTATGGACTGGCAAGCAAGTCATCAATCTACTTCTAAGACCCAACGCCGATGTACAAATCTTCGTCAATCTAGAGAATACCGCTGAGAAGATATATACCATGGGACGGCTGCACATGTGCCCCAACGATGGCTATGTATGCTTTAGAAATTCAGAGTTGGTATGTGGCAGATTGGGCAAAGGCACTCTTGGTGGAGGGAATAAATCTGGGCTGTTTCAAGTGTTAAATTCTGATTATTCTCCCAGAGTAGCAGCAGAAGCAATGAACCGTCTTGCTCGACTGAGTGCTAGGTATATAGGAGAAATAGGATTCTCGATTGGTATTGACGACGTGACCCCGGCTGATATTCTGACGAGAAGAAAGGCTGAAACTGTGGGGTCAGGGTATGCTGAAAGTAGGGATCTGATTATTCAATATCAGAATGGCAAGTTGGTACCGCTGCCTGGATGCGATGCAGAGCAGAGCTTGGAAGCTTCCCTCACTAGAGTGCTGAATGGTATTAGAGAAGGAGCTGCTAAAGTGTGTATGGCAACACTGGTGCGTCACAATTCTCCCCTCATCATGTCGCAATGTGGCTCCAAAGGGTCCCCTATCAATATTGCTCAAATGGTGGCATGTGTAGGGCAGCAGAGTGTGGGAGGAAAACGTGCTCCTAATGGTTTCCAAGAGAGAACACTCCCTCATTTCCCTCGTGGAGATAAAACACCTGCTGGTAAAGGATTTGTTGCCAATTCATTCTACTCTGGATTGACTCCAACAGAGTTCTTCTTCCACACAATGGCTGGTCGCGAGGGGCTGGTGGATACTGCAGTCAAAACTGCAGAAACTGGCTACATGAGTCGCAGGTTGATGAAGGCGTTGGAGGATTTATATGCACATTATGATGGTACTGTCAGAAATGCAGCTGGAGGTATTGTACAACTGAGATATGGAGACGATGGTCTGGATCCAGTGGCTATGGAAGGGGCAGATGGAGAGCCAGTTGCGTTGGATAGAGCATTGACTAATGTGAGGGTTATGAGCTCTGCTAGACTGGCAAATTATAATAGTGATAATAGTTATGGTTGCGGAGATGCTAGTGGTAGTGGCGAAGAACCAGTGGATGAAGATGCAGATGTCAAGGCAGAGGTGCTGCCGCTACTGCCTCTGGAATTACAAAATGCCATTGAAACGGAGATCAATCATGGCATCATCAAGGCAGCAGAAGACCTCAGTCCTCGTTTCCTAGAACACTTGGAGGCCTTCCTCCAAAACCTGGTGACTGGTCTAAGAGAAGGCAGAAGGAGACTGGGCCTAGGTGAGAACACCAGATCCGCTGTCTTTTCAAAAGAAAGGCTCATGTCGCCGCTAGGCCTCACTCAGTGGGAACTGAGCACCTTTTTAGAGCATGTTGTCAAAAGGTACACAGATAAGCGTATTGATCCTGGTTCTACAGTTGGAGCATTTGGAGCTCAGAGTATTGGAGAGCCAGGTACCCAAATGACGCTGAAAACATTCCATTTTGCTGGTGTTGCCTCTATGAATGTCACACTGGGAGTCCCTCGTATTAAAGAGATTATCAATGCATCTAAAACTATCTCTACACCTCTTATAACGGTGGAACTCAACACCAAGGATGATGAGACTGCTGCTAGAGTCGTGAAAGGGAAGCTGGAGAAGACTACACTGGGGGAGATTTGCAAGTTTATCAGGAGTGAGACGGATGGAGCAGAGTCTGCCATTCGAGTCAAGCTCAGCAGTCAGGCAATATCAAAGCTCAATCTGAGATTGGATGCCTATAAAGTAGCACACACTCTGATTCACAACCCCAGCAGAATGAAACTCAAGGAAGAACAAGTTAGATTGGTGAATAGATATGAGCTCATGGTCAAACCTGTGGTCAAAGATGATTATGAGGAGCCCAAGAGAGGAGCTGTTGTAGGTGCTGGGGCTATGAGTGGAGACTTTGGCAATCTTTTTAGTACTAGCGCTGGTGGTGGAAAAGAGGCTAAAAACGTGCCAGATCCCAATGTTCAGCTCCAGGTCCTCTCTACTTACCTTCCCAACATCATCGTCCAAGGTATCGCTACGGTAGAACGTGCTGTCATCAGCTCCAGATCCGCCACTCCTGATGAACAATCCCAAGGGAGCGGCCCCTTACGATACCAGCTTCTTGTTGAAGGCCACGACCTAGGCTCTGTAATGGGCACTCCAGGTGTAGACGGTCTGAAGTGCAGGACCAACAACATCATGGAAGTACAAGGCTGTTTGGGCATTGAAGCAGCACGCTCCACCATCATGCATGAGATCAAATACACAATGTCCTCTCACGGGATGTCTATTGATGAACGCCACATCATGTTGTTGGCTGACTGTATGACATACAGGGGTGAAGTACTGGGCATTACTAGATTTGGTATAGCCAAAATGAAAGATTCAGTGTTGATGTTGGCATCGTTTGAAAAGACAACGGATCATTTGTTTGATGCTGCTTTGCATGGAAGGGTGGATGAGATTAATGGGGTGAGTGAGAGCATTATTATGGGGATTCCAATGCCTACTGGTACAGGCATGTTTAAGATGCTGCAGAAGGCTAAAAAATCGGGGATGTTGGAGAGGAAACCAGGTCCTTTGGTGATGGCTAGCTAGATAGTTGATCTCTTGTAATAAGAGATTTCATCGCTGAATAGTGAGGTCTTTATTCTTCAGTAATTGCCTGGGATGTTAAAGATCGAAGAATACTCTCTCTTGGCGTCGTTGACAGTGAGAAAGAAAGCAGTGCCAGCAGCGCTCATTTAGGATTTCTTACTGTTTATAAACAAAAACGCTTTTAATAGCTTCATAATCGTAAAATAATTGATAGTACAGTCATAAAATAATTGGGTAAAGGGAAATTACGGCCAACCCATAAGTTCTGTTCGACAGTAAACTGAGGGGTATGTACGGGAACCAGCTTTACATATGTGGGAAGTACCAAGAGCAAAACAATACAACAGCTGTAAATGCCTTGCCTTTTATCTTCTTCTCTAGCCCCTCCCTCAGAGAAGTGAAGTGTGTCGAGTTGCTCTTCATGGGCAAGGGTGGTATAACCAAAGTAGGCACTTACCTGTAGGTCTAGGTTTTGTGGTATCTCCATTTTGGCATTTTGCATTTCGTGCTCCTTGCATACCCCTCACTTTCCTGAACTTATGGGTTGGCAACAACTCCGTTTATGTTGTAACTTGCATCAATTCTTGTTACAGTAGACCGGGCTGCACTGCATGGCTGCTTGCTAGATTTACTTTTGCGTCTGTTGACATCAGAATGCACTAACAATCTTTACAATTCTTATAAATCCTCATATATCAACTGTACTCTTATTTCTTCTTTGGTAGTTTTCTCTCTTTAATAAATCAAAAACATATATTTTAAGGTGACATCATACTCAGTGGATTGGTGTGCACACTACTACTACTAGCAAACATTGGTGGAGGAGAGGAGCCTGGTCTATGTGCACCCAGCACAAAGTCACCTCTATCTCTAGCGGCAGAGAATGCCATACTACTACCAGCAACACTGCCTCCTCCTCCTCCTGGTGTGGATGTATCTTCCAAAGGCAGTCTTCTCTTCTCCACCAGACCACCACTCAAGCTCCTCACCTTGTTATCTATCCCTGCAGCACTACTGTATTGACCGCTCCCCAGTGGAGTAGTGGTAGCTGCTGACGCAGTTGTCATCATGTTCATCATCCCCCTACCTCTGACCCCTATGTCTCTGTTCATATTGGGTTTGACAACACTCCAACCAGGAGTGGCAGCTGTTGCATACATTCTAATACTATCTCCAGTCATTGGTCCACCAATATTATTCCCCTCTCCACTATCCGATGGATAATATGCAATACTGCTGCCTGGGGTAGGAGCTCCAACAGAATCAGCTTGGCTGCCTGGTGGGGTGGTAGCAGTAGACAAATTGCCAATGCTGTCCCTTCGGTAGTAGCCAGCAGCAAGACCTCCTCCTCCTGCTTTGAATTGTCCCATCGTGCTATCAGGAACTCTCATCATCTGACGATGGTGATATTCACCGTCGTCATTATTCAAGGCATGTCTTTGTGCAGCTAGTTTCTTGAACAAGTCACTGCCAGGAGTCTTTGCGTTTGAATACAACTCTTCTTCATCTTGGTTGATCTGCATTGTCTGAGCCGCAATAGGAGTTGTCGTCACAGTGGTAGCAGCAGCAGTGTTGCCATCTCCAAACATAGCTTGTTCAAACATAGACTGGAGAGGACCCAAGGTTGTGCCTCTCACGTCTCTTTTCACTGCAGGAGGAAGGCCAGCTGGGGTGGGAGAAGGCAGGCACTCGGCCAGAGCAGCCTCAACCTTGTCGGCAATACTGCTCCTCTTTCCCTTGTTGTTGTTGTTGCTCAATCTTGCTGCTACTACAGACCCATCATTCTCATCACCATCATTCTCATAGACAGCTTCTAAAGAGGCCAGTTTGGCATTGATTTGATCACTCAGATGACGTTGTTGTATTGGAGATAGGCCATACCCACCGTTCCATCCATTGACGTCATCATCGTCATCGGGAGGGGAACCTGGGGTGGGTAAATCTTCCACTCTCTGTTCATCTTCCTCACAATCCACATCAGCATCACCAGTTGGAGAGTTGAGTGCTCTAGTACTGTTGCTACTAGGAAGAGGATCAGCAGCAGCAGCCTCTGTTATTTCAAACAAATTATGTAAAGTCTCTTGTAAATCATGTTCAAATGTCTCCCAATACCATCCTTTGAAGGTTCTAAAGGCAACCTTCTTTCTGATCAGACACTTACGGAGCTCTTCTTCTGCTGCCTTGCGATCTTCCACCACGCTCTTCCACGCAACAAAAGCAACACCTTGTCTGTGCACATTCCAACGATGCATGAATCGTACCATCATAGTACGACGAGCTCTTCTGGCTCTAGCAGTCCCTCTCCATGCTGCAAAGGCATCTGACATGGTACGCTGGCACAGCCTCTCCACTGCTCTATTGCTCACATCTCTACGACGAATTTCTGAACCTACTGCAACAGTCCATGCAGTCACTGCTGTGTCTTTCAGCTTGAGAGCTTGTCTAGACCTGAACATATCAAAAATACGGGCCCTTTGGATGCTGCCTTGCTTGGCTGAATGAGACCAGAAGGAAAACACCAGGCGGAGAGTAGTGGCTGATTTCGCCTTATGCACTGCATCCACTGTTGACCTGGCAAGTTTGAGTCTCTGAGTCATTCCTCTCCAACCAGTTAATGACATTCCTAGTGCTTTCTTGTCATTCTTGGCACGAATCTTGGCTCCTATTACCTCTGCTCTCCTCTCAGCCTGCCTGACTGCAGCCACTGCAGTCAACCACGACTTGATTGCCAGAGCACTCTTGATACGGGCCATTTTGCTGGCTGCCATTGCCAATTGCCACCTTCTCTTTTCTTTATGAGCAACCATAGCCTGCCAGAGATCCCATACATCCCCTATGATGATAAAATCTCTTTGATCTGCAATCATCTCTGCCCTGGACCGGCGTGAGGCTAGGTCGACACAGTGGGCTTTCCACCCAACAAGACAGGCCCTGACCACTGCAATGCTGCGATTCTCTGTTAATTGCATTGACCTCGCAGCGGCCAACTTAGCTCTAGCAGAACCATCTCTCCAAGAAGCAAACAGGTGACCCAGCATTACCTTGTTCACCATTCTTTTAGCATGCCAAACTTTTCTTTGTTGTTCCACTGCCGAGGATGCAGCCAACTGCCAGGCCCCAAACGCAGCCAAGCTTTCCCTTTTCAGCATCATCATGCCCTTGTGCCCTGCAATCTCTACTGCATTCTTAGCAATATCGGCTCCAACCTCCCAGCTCGCATATGCTTGAGAAATGAGGCGGTTGTGATACCTCTTCCTCAGTCCTAGTACCTTGGCAGTAACGCACACTTTGCTGTGTTGTGCTGTCTTGGACCAACCACCAAAAGCAGCAGCCAACCTTCTTTGAGCATATCTCTGCTGGACGTGTTTGACCAACCTATTCTCTGCTGCTGATTGGGCAGCAGTTGAGTTCCAAGCTGCTAATACCTGCCGTGCCTGCTCAACCTCTATTCTACCAGCAATAGCCCTCAAGTCTACCTCCAATTGACGTTTCTTTTCAACCACCATTCTAAAGGAAGCCAGAGCTCTCCTCTGCATCATCTCAGCGCTCCAATACACTGCCAAAAATAACTCCTCTTTGTAAGTCTGTTCCTTGATGGCATGTGTTTGAAGAGCCATGAATGTAGTGCTCAGCAGCTGACGTTGCTTCTTAAAATGTACCATCTCCAGTGCCTTGGTATCTTGAGCAGCAGAGACAGCTGCGTTAGATCTCCATGTCCTGAAAGCTCTCTTCAACTGCACCTTTCTATACCTTTCCTGTGCCCTAGTTTCTTTATTTTCCAATGCACGCTGCTCATCTACATGTGTCTTCCAACCTGTAAATGCTTGGGACATAAGCTTGATGGACACTTTGTTGAGACACTTTGTCACGATAACTCTAGCACGCTTCTTCTCTTCCACATAATACTTCCAGTAAGCAAGTGCTTGCCATTGCATCTGCTCTGCTTTGACCAGCATACTCTGCTTGACAGCTTTTCTCTGAGATTCGCGGAGCTGATGCATTTCCTTCCAACAACACAGAACAACCGTCATCAATCGACGTTGATGATCCGCACGCATTACCTCTGCATGTTTCCTCTTAATTTCTATATCTGTAGCATGCTGTCTCCAGCTGGCAAATGCAAATCTCAGACTGATCTTGGTGACAACATGGCGGCCCTGATCCACCTGCATCTTTTCCCCAAAGGAATCCTCCGTGTTTCTACGCCATGATACCAACACATTCCTCAGCAATGTTTGCCTGTGACGCAAATTAACAGAGCATTCTAATTGCACTGCAGCTGCCTTCTTTCCTTGACCAGCAAATTTCCAGCCTTCAAGCACTCCTCTAACCAGCTCTTCATCCATACGGCTGCCAACACCATTTAACACCATTCGTCCTTGCTTGGCACATTGAGCGCTCTTCCTCCACAGCTGCAGGGCATGTCTCGCTCTCCACCTCATCATATGTTGAGAGGAAGCTTCTGCCAGTCTATCTGCATACTCCTTCTCTGCTCTTCTCTGAAGTACAAACCCTCTCCAGGCAGCAAAGGCTTGGTACGTCTTCAACAGAGCCATTCTACGGACAGCAGCCCTTAATTTCAACTGACGTGCCTGCATGTACATAACTCTGTCTTCCCAGGCAGACATTACTGCGGCTTTTGTCTGTAATGCTGCTCTTTCTTCTAACTTAGCTTTTAACTTGGCACAGTATTTCTTTCTAGCTGCTCTGGCCCTCCAGGCTGCCAATACAAGTCGTTTAACATCTGCTTCTCTCCTGGCCATCAAGAGAGCAACACCCCAACGGACTCGAGTTTCCAAGTGAGCCTTTGCCTCTGCTAATCGCTGGTTTTTTACTTTGATGGCGCTAATCAGTTGCTCTACTCCTTCTTCTGCTTCTTTTTGCAATCCTTTGAGTTGTAAGTGTGCCCATTTCTTCAAGGCAGCACCTTCTTTCTCTGCTGTTTCAATATGGTGTTGCTGAGCCAGTCGTATCTCCTTTTCATTATCTACAAACGCCAACCATTCACTCAACAGAGCTCCTGATACTCTTTGCAGCACTTGATCTTCATAGTACTCTTTTTGTCTGGGACTATGTGTAGTAGAAGTTGTTGCAGTGGCAGCAACAAGAGCAGGTTCTATATGTTGTTGCTGCTTGTTGTTCTTCACAGGAGACATAGATGGACGACCCATCCATACCAAGTCCACATTCAGTTTAAATTCAGGACGTCTGCGATTGCTCAGCTTAATACCTGTGAAGGAGCTGGACCCAAAGAAGCGTGGTGGTGGTGGTGCTGCTTTACTGTCAGTAGTAGTATCATCGCTATCATTATCTTTAAAATTCAAGATATGCTCAGGTGTGACCTTCCATTGCTCCCAAGTGCCAAGCTTAGAGCTGTAAAAGACCATTTTATGAGCTCCATGCCTCTTAGCTTGTAGGAAAAGACCACCACTTGCAGCAGATCTCAGACCGACCCATTCCCCACCTTCTGCCACCACGACCTCCAAGTGGCATTCCTCTGGAGGGATGGCTGCAGACTGTTGTTGATTGGTTGTTGGAGCAGTGTTGAGGAGGCGGAATTCGTACTGGATACTTGTAGAAGAGTGCTGAGTAGCATCAGAGGAAATAGAAGAGGATGGGATGGGTGCTGCAGCATAGAGGGCACCATTTTTGTGGCGTAGGGCGACCACGTCTCCGTTGGAGAGATGGGCGGGGAGACTTGGCTGACCGGACGTGTTGACGTTGAAGGATGAGGTAGCCTGAATGTCGTATTCGTGCATGTCCAGATTGCCGAATGACAACTGAGAATGGTGCTCGTTTGAATCACTATTATGAGAATGAGTTTCAACTGCTGAAGTTGATTGCACCATCACTCTTTTTTTAGAAATATCATGAGGCATTGATGCCATATGATCTTCTAATGAGTTGCTTGAAGTCATTTTGAGCCGTAATTAAGCAGACCAAACTAGAAAATAACAGTTGAAAATTATCACGTTCATTTTTCTCGTTAAATTAGTAGGAGATTATGATAATAGTGGCCCAGGGATGATCTACACAATTTCACGTATGAAACTTTTAAATTTAAAGCGGTTGTTTGGATTTTCACTTCTCAAGTAGATAACAGAGCTGCTGCTCCCACCTTTGAGAGAGACGACTGCCGAGACTCCTGAGAGAGACTAGGTAGCATGAAATCCAAATACCAGCTAAACCTGATGCCAACAAGGATAAGATAAGTCCATGAACTCACTCTATTGTGTGACATCCTACTCCTCAAATAACTGATCTAGGGCAGAAATGAGCCATCGTGTCAGTACAACAGTCAGCCATGGATCAACTCCAGCTTTAACGCACAATTCTGAGAGACCAGCCAGGTCCCTTCCATACAAAGGATTCAAGAATATGGAGGCCAGCCTACAGCCCTTTTGGTTGGAGATAATTGTGCTGTATCATTAGGATACTGCTGAGACAAAACTTTCACATAGAGACAGCCTGCAACCTGCTCTTCACAGCCATTGAGAGCGAGATTGAGAGAGAGCGGTGAGAAACGGGGAAGGATTCTATTTCTTCTCTCTTCCAAGCACCCACTGTCACACAGTCTCAAACATAGTAATAATTCGACTGCTGGTTCGCTGAGATATACTATTATCAATAAATTCTAAAGCCCTTCTATACAACTCATCAGCAAATTTGCGCAATAATCGGGGCTGTTTTGCAGAACACAAGAATTTATTGCACTATTGATTGCCCCCCACTCTGTCCGTAGTTTGAAATCTATAAAGAGACGCCAACTCTTTGTGAGATAAGATGGGTACGCTGCGTAAACTCCAAACAGAGATTGACAAGACTTCGAAAAAAGTTCAGGAGGGTCTCGGTATCTTTGACGATTTTTGGGATCAGGTGAGTATATATAACAGCTACAACAACAACATCAAATCATTTTTATCGACGCCATAACTGGCCATCACTAAGAATCTCAACGCTCATCGCTCACCGGCTCCCCTCCCTTCCCCTCCTTCACAGTATTACTCTCCTGATGCAAGCTCAAACCAAAAGGAGAAACTAGAAGCCAATCTCAAATCAGAAGTCAAAAAGCTCCAGAGATATAGAGATTCCATCAAAGGATGGCTAGCAAGCTCGGAGATAAAAGACAAGACAGACCTCACCAATGCTCGAAAAGACATTGAGCGGCGGATGGAGAAATTCAAGCAATGTGAAAAAGATTCTAAAACAAAACTCTTCTCCAAAGAGGGTCTAGGTCGGGCTGCTGCTTTAGATCCAAGGGAAAAGGCTAAAAATGACATGCGAGACTGGCTCAACTCAACCACAGAGACCCTCAACACTGAAATTGAGAGCTTTGAGGCAGAGCTGGAGGACATGGGAACTGCCAAGGCCAAGAAGAATGCCAAACCCAACCCCAGAGTGACCCACCTTGACGAATCAATCTCCCGACACAAGCAGCATGTCCTCCGCTTGGAGCAGCTGCTCAGGTTGATGGAAAATGACGAGCTGTCTCCAGAGGATGTTGACGGAGTCAAGGACTTGGTAGACGACTATCTGGATCGCAATCAAGAGGATTTTGATGAATTTTCCGCTCCTGATGACATGTATGAAGAATTCCTATCTCAATTAGACTCGATGACAGATGCAGTAGCTGCAGCCCCTCCTAGTCACACCAAGACAAAAGAAAATAAAGACGCCAAGCTAGAGAAGGAGAGAGAGGAGAGAGAAAGAGAGAGGCAAAAAGCAGCAGCTGCTGCTGTGAAGGCTCAGCTGGCAGCGCAAGGGAATACTCGCCTGGCATCTGAAACTTCATTGGAAGATGATAGGAGACTTGGTGGTGGGGTACCTGGTGGTGTAGCACCAGCATCTGCAATTGTACCTCCACCGCCACCAACAACTGCAGGGGCGGCAACTGCAGCGGCTGTAGCAGCAGCGACTGGAATAATACCCATCAGAGGACCTCCAGGCATGCCAGGAGGTGCAACAGCGGCATCTATTGTTGCTGGAGGTGCACCACCACCACCAACAGTAACAGCAGCAGCTCCTCCTCCTCCTCCTCCACCACCTCCCCCTTCTCAGCCTCCTCCACCGCCTCCACCACCAGCAAGACCTCTCCAACCAACATCTCCAATGACAACAGTGGCTAGACCTGTCACAGCACTTCCTCAAGGCAGTCCTTTGCCTGGACAGACAGATAGCTCAGCATTGGGTGGTCAAGTGTTGGCACAGGGTGATGGAGCAAATAGACCTGCTACTGCAGCAGCTGCGTTACTGGCAGGTATGCAGAAACAACAACAACAACAGCCTGCTGTTGGTAATACTGCAACCACTCCGCCAGGACCACCACAACCAGCAGCAGCAGCTTCTACCATTTCTGCAACTGCAGCTGCTCAGCAGCCTGTGATTGGCGGTCGACAGCAACCACCCCCACCCCCCGTCTCAATAGAACAACAAACCCAAGAAAAAAGAGCCTTTGCAGACGGCGGTATGGAACAACTCCAATCCCAGCTTGCTTCAATGGCCCTCACTGATGTCGGTCCCACCTCACTAACTCCAGCTCAGAGCTCTCAGTTGCTACAAGCCTGTGCTGCCAGATCCATCCCACAAACCAACGATATGTATTGGCAGCAAATGCCCACCCGTCCCCGCCCCCCCGGCATCCCCATGCCAGCCTCCTACCCTACTGTTCCCCTAACAGTCTTCCAAAACCCCGCATTATTTGAAAAACTGGATGTAGAGACCTTGTTTTATTCCTTCTACTTCCAGCCAGGCAGCAGGCAGCAACTGATGGCTGCTAGAGAGCTGAAGAGACAGGCCTGGAGATATCACAAGGGGCATTCCACATGGTTCCAACGACATGAGGAGCCTAAAGCAGGAGGGCAGCCTGGAGATGACTGGGAACAGGGGACGTATGTGTACTTTGATTCTCAGTTACAGAGGGCTGATGGTGCTGGGTGGTGTTACAGGCTTAAACAAGACTTCATGTTTGATTATACTGCCTTGGAAGATGAGTTGGTGTGAAGGAGGAGAGGAGAGGAGATGAGATCTCTAGAGTTGGTTAAGACATGAGTAGTAGCTCTGATAGACGAAATACGGGCCATATTTGTTTCAATTGATAGGATCCGTGTAATAATATTCTTGTTGCTCTCTTTATTAAACGAATATTGGCATTTTCGAATAGCTTTGAATCAGATGACATCAAATTCGAACATTCCTGCCTCACCCACAGATGGCGGCTTGTTATTCGCATTTGGAGTCGTAGCAGATGTCCAATATGAAGATAGAGACGATGGTGGCGTTGAAGGACGCCGCCAACGATATAGAGAGGCCCCCCAAAAGCTCCGCTCTGCTCTCCAGCACTTTATCAAAATGCAAAACCCTTCCCCACACTTCATTCTCAACCTAGGCGACATCATCAATGGAAACAGACCTACAGAAGAAGAAAACTTAAAGGACTTTGATCTAATATCCACCTGTTTTGAGGAAGAGTTAGGTCCTCCAACCAACATCAACACTTTTCATGTCCTCGGCAATCATTGCCTGGGCGTCCCACGTCAAGTCCTCTCATCCCGCCTCCACATCCAACCACCGTATTACTACTCCACCCCTATAGCCCCTGGTTGGCGCCTAATTGTTCTAGACACCACTGAAATGAGTGGACATTCAAACATGGACCCTGACAGCCCTGCAGTACAAGAAGCCCTGGCTTACAGACAAGCTCACCCGCTCTCAGAAGAAGCCAACCCCCAGATGTCTGATTGGAATGGCGGCATCACCTCTGCTCAGATGGAATGGTTGAAACAGCAGCTGGCTGCTGCAGAGGCTGGTGGAGAGAGGGTTGTAGTGGCGTGTCATCATCAGGTGGGCGCAGGAGCTGCAAGAGATACGCACATGGCTTGGAATCATGGAGATATTAGAAATGTACTGGTATCTAGTCCTGCATTTGTTCTTGGCTTGGCTGGACATGATCATCTAGGTGGGTATTCCAGCTGGGAGAGTGATGCAGAAGGTGATGAGGATAGAAGTGATGGTAGTATTGGAGAAAAGGGGAGGAAACATTTCGTGACTGTAGAGGCTCTATTGGAAGCCCCATCTGGAAGCAATGCATATGCTGTGGTTCTGGTGCATAAGGATAGGATAGAGATACAAGGGCATGGTACAGTGACTAGTAGAGTTATGGAATTCTAGTGTATATAGTGTGTGTGGGGTGGGGGTGGTGGTGGTGGTGGGGGGGGTGGT
>Ga0209986_10000237_pt1 | contig 51733 bp, 38 predicted proteins | sample BlataG_FD_183168 | JGI IMG/M metagenome (GOLD analysis project Ga0209986, IMG submission 183168) | Deep subsurface microbial communities from Black Sea to uncover new lineages of life (NeLLi) - Black_00105 metaG (SPAdes) (version 2) | ecosystem: Environmental > Aquatic > Marine > Oceanic >... | reverse complement strand
TAACTTAAACCATTGACGGATTTTGCGCAAAAGTCTGTAATGCAGTAGTGCAAGGGCAACATCGTTAAGCGCGGAGGCAGAGGACATGAGGCATAACCCAAAATCATCCAACCGACGGACGGACGGACGGGTTTACCCTCGTTGAACTTCTGGTGGTGATCGCGGTGATCGGCCTCCTTATTTCGCTTTTAATCCCAGCGATAAGCTCGGTGCGTGCATCAGCAAATCGAGCCATGTGTTCCAGTCGCATGCGACAATGTGGCATTGCAATGCACACCTATGCTGGATCCCACGGAGGCTATCTTCCCAAGGTCACCGGTCACGGCCTCGATGCCGATGAAAGTTGGATTGCCAAACTCGGTCCCTATCTTGAGGAGGTCGACGTTATCCGTATCTGCCCTACGGATCCAGAAGCAGACTATCGACTCGAAAACAATTTAACGAGCTACGTCCTCAACGGATTTTGTGCAAGAGTCGACGATGACCACGACGATGAAGATCATGCCGATGAAGACCACGAGGACGAGGATCATGCCGACGATCACGAGGATGAGGATCACGCGGACCATGACCACGAAGAACACTCAGAACTTGCTGGAAAACATGCGAACCTCTACCGCCTCGGCAGCGCAAGCACCACGATTCTCTTGTTCGAAGCTGCAAACGGCGCACACGGCGATCACGTCGACTCATGGGACTGGTTCTCCGAGGAGGCACATCACGAGCACGAGCACGAAGAGCATGAACTCTTCGAGGAGATCGCGGAAGAAATAGCTGTGGATCGTCATGGCGATAGCGCCAACTACCTGTTCGCCGATGGGCACGTCGAGCATATTCCCCGCCAGCAGATTTCCGAATGGTGCCACGACGGCACCGAAGCGGTCAATTTTTCCCGCCCGCGCTAGAGTCCTCCCTTCCTGCAGCAGCCACTGCCGCTTTTCAGCGGATTTTTCTCAACGCACCGATATGCAATCCGTTCATCTCATCTTGCCCCCCAGTCGCGACAGGCCGATAATGGAATGGTCCTGCCGATCCATTCAAGGGAGTTTGCCATGCATAGCGAAGATACTTTTTTACAGCCCATCCCGGTTGCCCAAGCAAGCGCCGATGTGCGGAGCCGATTTATCGTCCGCACCTACAACCACCTGTTCGGAGCGATCGCCCTGTTCACGCTGATCGAGATCGGTCTTTTTAAAAGCGGCGCCGCCGAAAAGATTGCGTCGGCACTGATGGGAGTCAACTGGCTGTTTGTCCTTGGGGGCTTTATGCTCGTCGGCTGGTTCTCTTCGCGAGCGGCCGCAACCTCCAAGTCGCTTGGCGCGCAATATCTGGCACTCTTGGCCTTTGTCGCCGCCGAAGCGATTATCTTTGTGCCACTTTTGTTTGTCGCTGATGCTTACTCGCAGAATTACGACGGAAGCAACGTGATTGCCAGCGCGGCGGGTACCACAATTCTGGGTTGCGCCGGATTAACCGTCGTCGCCTTTGTGACGCGCAAAGATTTTTCTTTTCTCCGCGGCGTCCTGATGTGGTCTTTTGTTGTGGCGCTGGTACTGATCGTGGCGAGTGTGCTGTTCGGTTTTCAGCTCGGCACGTGGTTCTCAGTGGCGATGATCGGCTTTGCAGGAGCTGCGGTGCTCTACGATACCTCCAACGTACTGCATCGCTATGAGCAAGATCGCTACGTGGCGGCCTCGCTCCAGCTCTTTTCGTCGATCGCCCTGATGTTCTACTACGTCTTAATGCTCTTCACCGCGCGGCGTTAAGCGGAGAGATAGTCCATCGGCCGGTAAAATTGTCCCACCGATCACGTGGGCCGCAATGGAGCTTTGCGCGCAGCTCAGGGCTGTGCGTTCGGGTCCTTGAGCAGGCGAAACAGGTCACTCTCGGTCGAGAGGATCAAGCGGGTATCGGCACCGAACGTCTGCTTAAAAACTTCCAGACGCCTGAGGAAGTCGTAAAAATCGGGCGATTTCCCATACGCTTTGGCGGTCAACTGGATCACCTCCGCATTGGCTTGACCACGAATCTCTGCCGAAGCTTTCTCCATCTCACCTTCGATTTGATCGAGTTCCTTTTGGGTTTGCCCAAGGATTTTATTCTTTTCTTCCATCGCCTCCGAGTCATACAGACGCGCAATCCGCAATCGCTCTGAGATCATCCGTTCGTACACGGCCTGCCTTACTGACTCCACGTAGTTGACCCGTTTAATACGGACCTTGATCAATTTCATCCCGTAGGACTCCAAGTCGACGCCGCTGAGAATTTCCTCCTCAACATCGTCGCGGCCTCCCACTGTCACCTGATCGCTCGCCCGGTGCTGCAGTTCTTCGGTCTCATAAACCAAGGGATCGTTCGACTTACGGACGACATCGATCAACTTATGGCGGGCGACCACATCCCGTACGGCCGAATCGACCAGATCGTCTAAAATCTTCTGTCCCCGTTGTTCCGTTCGTAGTTTCACAAAAAACTTCAACGGATCCACAATCCGCCACCGTGCCCAGACATCGATATCAATTCGCTTCTTGTCCCGAGTCTGCATGCTTTCCGGATCGCCATCCCAGGGAAGCAACCGTTTCTCCAGATAGCTGACCTCCTGAACAAACGGTATTTTGAAGTGCAAGCCGGAATCCTCAACCGCTCCCATCGGTTTGCCAAACTGCGTGATCACGGCCAGTTTCCCTTCTTCCACCGTATACGCAGCGGAATAAAAGCAAACACCAACAATCGCGATCAAGGCAACGACACCAGCAATAACATAAGTCTTAATCATCGAACCTCTTTCACGGCGGGTGTCGCTACACCCTGATTCAGGTTTAACAGGGGCACCACCCCGCGGACCGACTCGTCGATGATCGTCTTACTGCCCACGGTGGCCAAAATCTCTTCCATCGCCTCCAGATAAAGGCGTTTCCTGGTAACCTCACGAGCTTTTTCATATTCCGCCAGTTGCGCAAGGAACGCATTGACCGCGCCAGTCGTTTCCAGAACGACCCGATTATGGTAGCCCTCGGCCTCGGCAATCGCTTTGTCTCTCGCACCGCGCGCGGCCGGGATTTTACTGTTTCGCTCACCCTGCGCTTCGTTCACCACCCGTTCCTTCTTCTGTCGGGCGCGATTCACCTCCTGAAAGGCGTCTTGGACTTTTAGTGTAGGAGGCGAGGTGGTCTGCAGTTTAACCGTCACGATATCGACTCCCGCCTGGAAGCCGTCGAGTTCTTGTTGAAGCATTATTTCAGCGTCCTTGGCAATCTGATCGCGGCCGATGGTCAAGACATAATCGATACTCGAATCGCCTACGAGCTTCCGCATCACCGATTCGGAAATGTCGCGAATCGTATCGGGGACAGCCGGGTTCGCCTCGTAATCTTCTCCGCTTACCAATGGCCACGGAGCGACGACATTGGCCCCACCAATCTTAAAGAGATAGTTGCCCGAATCTTTCACGCGGTACTGCACGATCCAATCGACGTGTCCCAGATTCAAATCCCCAGTCAACATCTCTGCGACTCCAAGGTCTTCTCTGGATGATTGGCCAGAGAGCGTTTTACGAGCCGATGCTCTGGTCGCGAAGCCGAACTCCAAAATCTGGATCCGTTGCACCGGAACCTTGTGGACCTTGTCGATCGGCCAGGGGAGTTTCCAGTGCAGACCCGGCATCGCCGTCTCTACTTTTTTTCCGAAACGCAATACGACCCCTTCGTCGCTGGCATCGATGCGGTAAAACATCGACACCACTGCCAGGACCACGCCGACCGCCAATGCCGTTAGCAGCACCCGGGAAATCCACATCGATATTTCATCCCAGGGGATGTCGTCTCGGTTGAAGGAGACGGTTGGCCGGCGGCCATAGGAATCGGGGGGAGACATAGTTCGACGTCCTTCTGTCGGTCTTTTCGAGGATGCGGCCAAGCGACTACGAACGCATCCATCGGATTGCACAGCGCCCCATAATGGAGCGCTCCTCTTTATACGCAGTCCCCTGCCGGGATACAATGACGGCCCGAACTGGCTGTTGATTGCGTTATGCACCGTGAGAAAAGACGCCGATAGCCTGTGTAGCGAAAGAACAATACAAAAATGATCTTGCGGCATCTGCTCACCATGGCCACCTGCCTCCTGCTGCTTCCATATGCCTCAGGTGAGCCACCGCTCGAGAAAATGGACCTCTTCGTCGTGGGCGATGATCCCGCCTATGTCCGCTACCATATTCCTGGAGTGACGGTCACGGCACAGGGCACGGTCCTGGCCTGGTGCGAGGCCCGTAGCGCGGAAAGTGACTGGGCCGATATCGACATTCTGCTTCGCCGCTCGGCCGATGGTGGCAAGACCTGGAGTCCGGCAAAAAAGATTGTCCAGCTTGAGGGTGAAAAACGAAAGAATCCGGCCGCCCTGCGACTCGGCGTCGATCCCGACTGGGTCACGCTGAACAACCCGGTGCTGATCCCCGACCGCGACGGCACCGTCCATATGCTCTTTTGCCTCGAGTACGAGCGGTGCTTTTACCAGCGGAGTGACGACGACGGTGTGAGTTGGAGCAAGCCGAGAGAAATCACCGACACCTTCGAGGCGTTTCGAAAACATTACGACTGGAGGGTACTGGCCACCGGGCCGAACCACAGCATCCAACTGAAAAATGGACGCCTGCTCGTTCCCGTCTGGCTCTCGACTGGCTCGGGAGGCAACGCGCATCGGCCGAGCGTGACGGCCACCATCTACAGCGACGACGGAGGATTAACTTGGCAGGCAGGCGAGATCGCCATTCCTTGCACCAATAAATTTGTCAATCCAAATGAAACCGTGGCCGTCCAACTGAGAGATGGCTCGGTGATGCTCAACGCGCGCAATGAGTCTTCTGCTGGCCGGCGGATCGTGGTCACAAGCCCCGATGGGGCCACCGGCTGGAGCGAGCCACACTTTCAAAAGGACTTGGTCGATCCGATCTGCATGGCGGGTTTGGTGCGCTATACGCACGACGGCCACAACGTGCTGCTCTTTTCCAACCCCGATACCCCCACCGGCCGGCGGAACGTGACGCTCCGCATGAGTCGCAACGAGGGTCGCTCCTGGCCGATCTCCCGTTCGATTGAACCGGGTTTTTCTGCTTACAGCGATCTAGCAGTCACCCACGATGGCACGATTCTCTGCTTTTATGGCCGTAGCAAAGAAGTCCACTTTGCCGGCGACCGGCTCACATTAGCCCGCTTGTCTTTGGCATGGCTCCGCGAAGGGGCCAAACCCGAACCAAACCGAGTGCCATGAAACAATCGACGGGATAATTGAATTGCCCCCGAGGCGAAACGCTCCCTGCAGTGAGCACAGGCCAAGGGCTGGAAACCGCTTTCAGTAACAGTGCGAAATACCGTAGAATGAAGCCTCCGGTTTTTTCCGTAGCACAACGACCGGTGACGGTGATTGGTGAAACATAATCCTTTGGGGCATATTGGTTGCGACACGGTGTCGCGGTGCCGACGTACTGTGGAGCGCTGCAGGAAGGTAAGCCTTGCGTCATGACCAGCACAATCGAATACTTCATTGACGGAAAACGTGTCTCCCCTCAGACCGAGACGCGTTGCCCCGATATCAATCCAGCGACCGGACAACTCCTCGCTGAGGTGGCCATGGACGAGGTCTCGGCTGCCGATGCGGCGGTCTCCGCTGCGCAAGCTGCCTTCCCCGCATGGCGCGATACGCCTGTCGGTGAACGTTGTCAGGTTCTGTTCCGCTTCAAACAACTGCTCGAAAATAACTTTGACGAACTCGCTCAAATGATCGTCACCGAACACGGAAAAAATACATCGGAAGCGCGAGGCGACGTGCGTCGTGGCATCGACTGTGTGGAATACGCCTGTGGCGCCCCCTCATTGATGATGGGTCGCTCGCTGCCCCGGATCGCCGTCTCGAGTTCCTTCAGTCGAGAAACCGACGAGGGCATTCCGCTCGACAGTGCGTTGGAGCGCATCCCGCTGGGCGTCTGCGTTGGCATCACACCCTTTAATTTTCCGATCATGGTCCCGCTTTGGATGTGGCCCATGGCCGTGGCCTGCGGGAACACATTTGTACTGAAGCCATCTGAAAAAGTCTCGCTCTGTGCCCTCCGCGAAGTGGAACTGGCCGCCGAGGCCGGACTGCCCGCAGGCGTCTTGAATCTGGTGACCGGCGGACCGGAAGTCGTGGACCATCTAATTACGCACCAGGAGGTCCGCGCGGTTTCGCTCGTAGGCTCAACGAAAGTTGCCAAAAAAGTTTATGCAACTGCATCCGCGGCGGGCAAACGCGTGCAGTGCATGGCAGGTGCCAAGAACACGATGATTATCATGCCCGATGCGAATCAGGATGCGGCGATTGACGGAGTCCTGAGTTCCTCCATGGGAAACACGGGCCAACGTTGTTTGGCCGGTTCCGTTGCTGTACTGGTGGGAGATGCCGCAGAATGGTTTATCCCCCGGATCACCGAGGCGGCAAAGCAAATCAAAGTCTGTTCCGGAGACGACGCGACCGGTGGCATGGGACCGCTGATCGATGCGGCAAGTGTGGCCCGCGTGACCGAAGCGATTGCCAAGGGAATTGATTCGGGCGCCGAACTGCTACTCGATGGACGCACGAGCAATTTTCCTGAAAACGGATATTTTGTCGGCCCGACGCTCTTCGATCATGTCCCACCTGATTCGGCGCTAGCAAAAGATGAGATCTTCGGACCCGTACTCTCCATCCTGCGGGTCCCCACGTTGGAAGACGCGATCGCCGTGACGCATCGCTCGCCGTATGGCAATATGGCGGTAATGTTCACCGACAGCGGCTACGCAGCCAACAAATTTAAGGAGACTGCCGGCGCAGGTATGATCGGGATCAACGTCGGTGTGCCGGCACCGATGGCGGTTTTCCCCTTCTGCGGCTGGAAAGACTCTTTCTTCGGAACATTGCATTCCAACGGCGAAGATTCCGTACGCTTTTATACCGAGGGCCGGGTTATTGTGAGTCGTTGGTTTTAGGAAAGGAAACATTATGTCCCGCATTACGCGCGCCGCATTGATCCAGGCATCGAATGATACACCGGGCGATGCGGCCATCGCCGATATCAAATCGGCAATGATCGACAAGCACGTGGCACTGATCGGGCAGGCGGCCGAGCAAGGGGCACAGGTAACCTGCCTCCAGGAGATTTTTTATGGGCCGTATTTTTGTGCCGAACAGGATACGCGGTGGTATCAATCGGCCGAGCGGATTCCCGATGGCCCCTCGATCAAGCTCATGCAGACGCTTGCCAAAAAGCACTCGATGATTCTTGTCGTGCCGATTTACGAACTCGACATGACGGGCGTCTACTACAATACAGCTGCCGTGATCGATGAGCAGGGCGCGTATCTTGGCAAGTACCGCAAGCATCACATTCCGCATTGCAATCCGGGGTTCTGGGAAAAATTTTACTTCAAACCAGGCAACCTCGGCTTTCCCGTTTTCGATACCAGTGCGGGAAAAATCGGTGTCTACATCTGCTACGACCGCCACTTCCCGGAAGGTGCTCGCGAACTCGGTCTGAATGGCGCGGAGATCGTCTTCAACCCCTCGGCCACCGTCGCGGGCTTGAGCGAATACCTCTGGAAACTCGAGCAACCGGCCCACGCGGTGGCCAACCAGTATTTTGTGGGAGCGATCAATCGAGTCGGCATCGAAGCCCCCTGGAACATCGGCGAATTTTATGGGCAAAGCTATTTCTGCAACCCGCGTGGCCAGATCATGACCGAAGCCTCCCGGGACCAGGATGAAGTCGTGGTGGCGGACCTGGACATTGAACTGATCGAAGAGGTCCGCAACACGTGGCAGTTCTTTCGGGATCGCCGCCCGGAGAGTTATCAGAAAATTACACAAATTTAGATGACCAACGATCTTATCAATCCGGATATTGCACCCACGCCGCCGGAGGGGCGGACCTGGTCGAAGTGGCATCTCGCCGCACTCTGGATTGGAATGTCGGTCTGCATTCCCACCTACATGCTCGCCGCCAGCATGATCGAAGTCGGTATGACTTGGTGGCAGTCGGTGCTCACGGTTTTGTTGGGAAACCTGATCGTGCTCGTACCGATGATCCTGATGGGACACGCTGGAACGAAATACGGCATTCCCTTTCCGGTGCTCGCGCGGGCCAGTTTTGGCACCCTCGGTGCACATATCCCGGCGATCGCACGCTCGCTGGTCGCCTGCGGTTGGTTCGGAATCCAGACCTGGATCGGAGGGCTTGCAATCTACCAGGTGTTTGCCGCACTCGGCTGGATCGATCGTGCAGCCGACACGACCGTGCTTCCGGTCCTCGGAATCACTGGCCTGCAGTTTGCCTGCTTTCTCGCTTTCTGGGCACTCAATTTTGCGATCGTGCTCCGCGGAATCGACTGTATTAAATGGCTCGAATCGTGGGCCGCCCCCTTCCTGATTGCGATGGGCCTGGCTTTGCTCATTTGGGCTGCGATCCGGGCAGGCGGCCTGAGAGAAATGTTTCCGCCACCCCCAGAAAATCCGCCCCCGTTCTGGTCGATGTTTTTTCCGCAGTTGACGGCGATGGTTGGATTTTGGGCCACACTCAGCTTGAACATTCCCGACTTCACCCGCTACTGCCGATCCCAGCGCGATCAGGCACTCGGTCAACTGATTGGCTTGCCCACGACGATGACCCTGTTTTCGTTCATCGGCATCGCCGTCACCTCCGCCACGATCGTGATTTTTGGAAAAGCCATCTGGGATCCAATCGCGCTGGTCGCTCAGCTCGGCTCGACCGCTGCGGTGGTCGTTTCCCTCATTGCGCTCACGATCGCTACGCTTTCGACCAACATCGCCGCCAACGTGGTCAGTCCCGCAAATGGGTTTTCCAACCTTCTCCCCCGTCGGATCTCATTTCGAACCGGTAGTATCATCACCTGCCTGGTCGGTATCGCGATCATGCCCTGGCGGCTCTACAATGACCTGGGTGACTATATTTTCATCTGGCTGATCGGTTACAGCGCGCTGCTCGGTCCGATCGCGGGCATCATGCTCTGCGATTATTTTGTCGTCCGCCGCACGCATCTGCAAAGCGAGGCTCTCTATCAGAAGCAGGGAATCTATAGTGGTTTCCGCTGGCAAGCGGTCCTGGTACTGGGAATTGCCGTGTTGCCCAATCTGCCCGGATTCTACAATGCGGCGACGCACACGCACACCTTCTGGCCGATTTTCGATCAACTCTACAGCTACGCCTGGTTTCTCGGAATCACCATCGCTTTTGTGCTCTATGGATTACTGCATCTAGGAAAAAAATAGCATGCCCCAGATCCCACCCTGCGAATATGTGCCCGCTAAATATGAAGGTCCGTCGAAGGCGGAAGTCGTCGCACTCCGCAGTCGTTTCCTGACCCCTGCGCTGGTGACCTATTATCGTGAACCGGTGATGCTTGTGGACGGCCACATGCAGTATGTGTTTGATGAATGTGGCAAGCGGTATCTCGACGGATTTGCTGGAATCGTTTCTGTGAGTGTGGGCCATTGCCATCCCAGGATTCTGGAAGCAGTAGGCGCGCAAAACGACCGCCTGCAGCATGCGACCACCATCTACCTGCATCCGAATATCGCCCGCTTCGCCGAAAAGTTGGCGGGCACCCTGCCCGAGGGTCTCGACGTGGTCTATTTCACCAACAGCGGCTCCGAAGCGAACGACCTTGCCATTTTAATGGCCCGCGCGATGACGAAGAATTTTGAAGTGATTGCCCTCCGCAACGGCTACCACGGCGGTTCCCAGGGAGCGATGGGACTGACCTCCCATAGCACCTGGAAGTACTCGGTCCCTCACGGTTTCGGCGTCCACCATGCGGTGGTGCCCGACCGTTACCGGGGAAACTGGGGATACGACGATGCTGCCGCGGGCCCCAAATATGCCCAGGATGTACGCGATCTGATCGAGCGTGGGTCGTCGGGCAACATTGCGGCCTTCATTGCCGAGCCGATACAGGGGGTGGGCGGAGTGATTGAAATGCCACCGGACTACCTTGAAAATGCCTACCGCTTCACCCGCGCCGCAGGGGGTCTTTGTATTGCGGACGAAGTGCAAACCGGCTTCGGCCGCACCGGCGACACCTTCTGGGGATTTGAAAATCACAATGTGCGTCCCGACATCGTGACCATGGCCAAAGGCATCGGCAACGGCTGTCCGCTGGCTGCGGTCGTCACCACCGCTGAGATTGCGCAGAGCCTGACCGAGGCAATCCACTTCAATACCTTTGGTGGCAATCCGGTCTCCTGCGCACAGGGAATGGCGACACTCGAGGTGTTGCTTGAGGAGGACATGCAGGGCAATGCCCGGCGACTCGGCGCTGCGCTACTGGAGGGCTTAAAGGAACTACAGAAAAAATTTACCTGTATCGGCGATGTGCGGGGACGCGGCCTGATGGTCGGCATTGAACTGGTCACAGGCGACGACCGAACACCCGCCAGCGAACTGGCGGCCGATGTCCTGGAGACCTGCAAACAAATGGGGCTGATTCTGGGCAAGGGAGGCTATTTTGGAAATGTGCTGCGGGTCAAGCCACCGCTCTGTTTAACCGATGCAGACATCCGCTTCATGCTTGAGGTGTTTGACGCTGCGTTTGCCAAGGAGACCGCGTGAGCTACGACACCGTCATCAAGGGAGGCACCGTTTTCACTCCGGACGATTCGTTCGTGGGCGATCTTGCGATCTGTGGCGAGACAATCGCTGCTGTTGAAATGAATGGCAATCTGCAAGGTGCCGAGGAAATCGATGCGGTCGGCAAATATGTATTTCCCGGGTTCATCGATCCGCACGTGCACATTCATCTGCCCTTCATGGGAACCAACGCCATCGACGACCACGCCTCCGCCACGCAGGCAGCACTGGCCGGAGGAACCACGACGGTGATCGAGATGATTTGTCCCGGCCCGGACGATGAACCCCAGGCCGCGTTTGACGAGTGGAAGCAACTGGCCACTGCGGGAGCGTGTTGCGATTTCAGCTTCCATCTGGCCGTGGTTCGATTCGACGCACTTGCCAAACAGCAGATCCGCGAACTGGTGGCCAATGCGGGTGTGCAGTCCTTCAAGGTCTTTTTGGCCTACAAGGGTGCACTCGATATTTCCGACGAGAATCTCTTTTCGCTGATGACTCTTGCCCGCGAACTCGGGGTCACGATCACCGCCCACTGCGAAAACGCCGAAGCGGTGGATGCAATGCAAAAGAAACTGCTTGCCGAGGGAAAGACCGGCCCCGAGTGTCACGAGCCCTCCCGTCCGCGGTGCGTGGAGGCCGATGGCGTGAACCATCTCTGCGGATTTGCCGAATTGACAGGCGCGACCGTCTACATCGTGCATACCTCCTGCCAATTGGCGGTGGCGCGGGCCATCGAAGCCCGACTCCGAGGCGTCGACGTAACGGTCGAGGCGGTGGTCCCGCATCTGATTCTCGATAAGACCTATGCCGAACGGCCTGACTTTGAAGGCGCCAAGTTTGTGATGTCTCCCCCGCTGCGCGATGCCGAGGAGCACGATGCACTTTGGAGCGGACTGGCGGGCGGAACGATCTCGACGATCGGTACCGATCATGCCCCGTTTAATTTCCGTGGACAGAAAGAAATGGGCAGCGAGGCGTTCACGCAGATTCCTAACGGGATCCCGTCCATTCAGGAACGGGTCGATCTGGTGCATACCCATGGGGTGGTGCCGGGCAAGATCGATCTGCGTACGTTCGTCGATACCTGCAGTACTGGCGCGGCCAAGGCGTTTAAGATGTTTCCCCGCAAGGGCGCGCTGGCGGTCGGCAGCGATGCGGACGTGGTGCTCTACGATCCGGCGTTTGTGGGCACCTTCACCCACAAAGACGCCCTCTCGAAAGTCGACTACTGTGGATTTGAGGGAATGCCGCGCAGGGGTCGCGCCGAGTTGGTCTTTCTCCGCGGCCAACTTGCCGCACGCGCAGGCGTCTTTGTAGGCCAGGAAGCGGCGGGGCAATACATCAGTCGTTAGAGACGAGACATCCGTCGTTAGAAACGAGACTTCAGTCGTTAGAAACGAGCCGATCGGATTGCGCAACAAACTCATCGCCCGACCACTGGGCGTCTTTCTCCACCATGCCTTCGCGGCGGGCTTTGGCCGCGGCCTTGGCTTTGGCCTGACGTGCGACGAGGTCGGCGTGCGTACTGAAGTAAGGCAGGCTCGCTCCGCGGAAGTCGTCGATCGTCTCAAAGCCGTGCGATTCCATAAACGCCAGCAGGCTCTCGCTCATTTTCTCGACCATCCCGTAGCCGTGAATCATCACGCCGGTACAGACCTGGACCAGGTGCGAACCGAGCAAAATAAACTGGGCGGCATCTTCGCCTGATTCGATCCCACCAATTCCAGAAATCGACCGGTCAGCAAATGGTTCTTTCATCATTTGCGCCAGTTGCATCACCATTCGCAGCGCAATCGGCCGCACCGCCTTGCAGGAATACCCGCCCGGAACACTGTAGCCTTCGACCGTGGGCTGCGGTCGCAGCGTTTTGAGATCCACGCTCATCACACTCAAAATGGTGTTGATTGCGGCCAGCCCATGGGCACCCGCCTCCAAGGCAGATCGACCCGGGTCGGCGATATGGGTGATATTGGGGGTCATCTTTGCCCACACTGGCACCGACGCCACCTCCATCACCCAACCGGTCACCTCACTCACAATATCGGGGTTCTCTCCCATGGCCGCACCCATTTTCCGCTCGGGCAATCCATGGGGGCAGGAGAGATTCAGCTCGAGGGCATCGACACCGACCGCTTGGCAACGCTCGACGATTTCGTGCCAGCAATCTTTACGATACTCCTCCATGATCGAAGCGATCAGGATCCCCTCAGGATGCGATTGCTTGAGGCTATCAAACTCCTCGAGCCAGACATCAAACGCTCGATCGCTGATCAGTTCGATATTTTCCCAGCCATAAACTTCCTTCGCATCACCCGACCGCATGCGAGCGTAGCGCGGCGCCACGTTGATGACTTTGGAAGCATCCAAACTGACTGTCTTGGCGACCGCTCCGCCCCAGCCTTCGTCGAAGGCCTTGCGAATAACATTCGCATTGGTGCCGGGTGGCCCGCTGCCTATTACGAACGGATTTTTGAAGCGGAGGCCGTGGACCGTTGTTTCGAGAGTTGGCATTTTTTTAAATACCCATTGCTGGCAAAGGTTTTTGCCGATTCAGCGGGCCCCGTCCGTGCGTCGCGCCCCTTGAATTGGCCATTTCACGTTTCATCTCGAAGTTAATGTGACAGCTCTCTTTTGACAAGTCACCCGACACTCAAACCTCTGTATGAATGGCGGCTCAGAGCAGTTCCCACCCGGGGCGATACGTTTTACGCACGTAGCGTGCGGCAGTCGGGCAGTCGGTCGCGGTGAGTGCCTCGGCATCCCAGGTGAGGGGCGCACCTGCGCGCAAAGCAACGTTACCGAGCAGAACCGTTTCGGTGAGCGGTCCGGAATAATCGAACGCGCAGCTGGTCTCTCCGCCCTGCTTGCAGGCACGGATCCACTCGGCGTGGTGTCCGATTGATCGCGGTAGGTTCGGCGGAGGAGCCTGATACCCTTTAAACTTTTCATCCGGCAGCAGTCGCCAGCGGTCGTAATCGGCAAACAACATGCCTTCACTACCAACAAACAGTACGCCGCCTGAAGGCACGTCGTAGCCGAACAGTTTTTTTGGTTTTCGATTCCCGTCACACCAAACGAGTTTGACCGGCGTCTGCCCGTCGCGGGCGGCGAACTGGTAGCGGACCTCGACGCCCAGCGGTGCCGTTTCCCGGTGCGCCGCCGGACCGATTGCTCGCACATGTTCAGGATAGCGAAGCGCAAGTGCCCAGAAGGGAAGGTCCATGTAGTGGCAGCCCATATCGCCGAGCGTACCCTGGCCGAAATCCCACCAGCGCCGCCACTCGGCCGGATGGTAGCGTCCGCTGGCGTAAGGTCGCACCGGTGCCGGGCCGAGCCACCGGTCCCAGTCGAGCGTGGCGGGCGGTTTTTCTGCTGCTTCTGGCCGCTCGCCTCCACCCCAGCCTTTGCCGACCCAGGCATGCACTTCGGTCACGTTGCCCAAAATGCCGGAGCGGACGATTTCGACCACGCGGTGATAATTTTCGCGGGCGTGGATTTGGATGCCCATCTGCGTGACCACACCTTTTTCTCGGGCACGTTCTGTGAGGTGGCGGGCTTCGGCGACTGTGTGGGCGAGTGGTTTTTCACAGTACACGTGCAGGCCCCGTTCGATAGCCGCCGCGGCCGCCGGAGCGTGCAGGTGATCGGGCGTGGAGACGACGACTGCATCGATTCGTTGGCCTTCTTGATCGAGCATCGCGCGAAAGTCGCGATAGGTACGGGCGGCGGGATATTTCTCGCCGGCACGCTCAAGATAACCCGCATCCACATCGCAGAGGGCAGCAATCGTTTCGCCAGCGACTGCCCGCAAATTCCCCCCTGCGCGATTTGCCGTACCGATGCAGGCAATGTGCAGTTTTTCGTTTGGGGCCTGCGATTCGCCTGCCGCCAGTCCGCTCCAGACTCCAGCGGTGAGCAACTGCCCACCGAGCAGCGTGGTGCCCTGCAAAAAGCGGCGGCGATGCATTGAGGAAGGCGTGTTCTGCATAGGCACAGCGTAACCGATAGAGCCGGCTGGACAAAATCGTCTCCTGCGCCGGTCGATTTCAGCTAGACACCACTTTTGGTGATCGGCATCGCCTGGTACCAGGCGAGCAATTTGGCTTTGAGTTCTGCGGCGAGCGCGGGCTTGGCAGCGGCCAAATTATTCGACTCTGCCCGATCGCTCTGCATGTCGTAAAGCTGCGCATCGCTACCGTCATAATTGCAGAGCAGTTTCCAGTGGCCCTCACGGACCGCCAGATCGGGCATATTCTGATAGTGATCGTAATTTTTACGGTGCGGTGGTCGGGAGAAAAAGAGCGGCCCCTTTCGGGAGGCGTTCGCGCGGCCGAGCAACACACCGAGCAGGTCCTGTCCATCGCAGGGGGCCACCGGATGCTTCACCCCGGCTAGTGCCTCAAGTGAGGGCACCAGATCGATCGCTGCGATCACTGATTTTTTATTGCGGGTCCCCACCGCATCTTTTGCCACGAGCCCCGGGCCCCAGACGATTAGCGGTGAGCGGATGCCGCCTTCATATAGTTGTCCCTTCGAACCTTTCAGATCGGCCGCTGCCCCGGCGCCCGGTTCGTGGCCATTGTCCGAGCAGATCAGGATCAGCGTGTTGTCGCGGAGTTGTGGATTGTCGCTAATCAAATCGAACAGCCTGCCGAGTTGACGGTCCATCTCTTCGAGGACCGCCAGATAAATTGGTCGCTTGCCTTTTGCCCATTTTTCCACTGGGGGATAAAACGGGCTATGCACATCATCGGGCCAGAGGTTGATATAAAACGGTTTTGCTTCGCGTTGTGCTTTGTCGATGAACTTCTCGGCTGCGGCAACAAAGCCACCGGTAATCTTAGAGCGCTGCATCCAGGTGACCGGCCCACCGAGTCGTTCGGCATCGGTCCAGATGCGTCCCGGTTTTTTTTGCCCGGGCAAGAGCGTGAGCGGCAGCAGTTTCGCGCCCATCCCTTCAAAGTTGGTAAGCGAGGCATCGAAGCCGTAGGCAGAGATTGGCGGTGCGTTATCGACATCGCGCTGCCCGCCCATGTGCCATTTGCCAAAGTGCCCGGTGGTATAGCCCACTTTCTGAAGCGCCCGGGCGAGCATCGGAGCGGCCGGGTCGAGCCAATCGGCCATGTGTCGCTTTTGATTTTTCGCGCGATCGGCGAGGAACGAGGTGATGTTCCACCGCTGCGGGTATTGGCCGGTGGAGATGGCCACGCGCGAGGGCGAGCAGATCGGGGAGTTCACGTAGAACTGATCAAAGGCAATGCCTTCACGGGCCATTCGATCGATGTTGGGCGTTGCCGCTTCGCTATTGCCGAAGCAGGAGAAGTCGGCCCAGCCCATATCGTCGATAAACACCAGTACGATACTTGGCTTCGTCTTCGATAGTATATCCACACCATAGCACTTCTTCGCGTCATCCAGATTAAACGCAAATAGAAAGGCAATAAAAAGAACGTGTTTGATTTTTTTCATAACCGGAACACGGGGGCGTCAGAAGAAACGCGAAAAACTTAGAACACTCAGTCAATAAGTTCAATAATATATATCGGCAACTCTGTCACTGAGCAATGCGGTGCCAGGTGTACTTCTTGGCAATTTCCCAGCTTTTTAATTCACCTTCATCAATCGTAACAACCTCACCATCCTTATAAATTTTCTTTCGCGTGTGTGGCGTCCATATATTCGTAACGCGTGCATAAAATGTCTCTTCGGCGGTGTCCCGGTCTGCTTCATCAATCGTAAATTCACGCCGCATAATCGTATGCTTCCCGTCAGTAAAAAAACATGAAATTACATTTGCATTAGTGCGTCTAAATTCATCGTAATCCTCAACATCCGTAGAGCAGGCCGTAATGCTGTCCACATTGTATACATTCTGCACAATCATATTGCCATCATCTTGCTTCGTCGTAATAACTTCTGGTGTAACTTCCATATGCATGCTTTCATCATTTGTCCATTTACCGACCAGTGGCATGCAATCTTCTGACTTCACATCCCACATCTTGGACTGTACGAGCGAAGCAGACTCCAATCCCGCCGCACTCTCCGCTGCAATACGATAAATAATAGGATGATCGAGAAGAGATCCTACTGCAAATTCAATCGACTTAAGTGCCATGATATTTCGCTTGTTATTCTTGGCACGCTTGGCAGTGAATTTAGTCCTTGTAATTCCTTGGCGGATTTGATTGCCAATAACTGTTTGTTCTGACCATTCTTTCGTTCCTCGCTGCGCCCCGCGAAGTGAATCAGCTCGCGATTTTAATGAACGCAGCTGCCCAATGTAAGAATTGTAGCGGCCTATATCTTCAGCTATCTTCTGCTCGAGGCTATTTCTATGGCCTCGAATTTGATCATTACTGGCTGGAAGATTCTTAGCTCCACCAATTTCATATGTAATTTTCTGATGGACAAGTAAATTGGGCTCTTCAGATTTTGGATTTTTACTTTTTTTATGCTCCGCCATCCATTGAAGCGAAACTGTGAGCCATTGATTGACTGCTGTATCAACCTTTATCCACCGCCTAAATTCCCTCCGCCTTTTTCGATCGGACAATTTCATCAACGCACTATCCAGAAAGGGACTCCGCACCTCCAAAAATAAACCGGTATATCCTTCCAACCCGGGAACATAGTATTCGTGAGTGATGTCGTGTGGTGTGGCATGGGTCGGGTCGTATCCGAGATTCCTTGCCATAATGGCTTTTTTTCCAGTTCGTTTGAAATTTTTCGCAGGCCTGACATCCATGGATTTCGCAACCATGAAATATTGCAGTCCATCTTCACTCTCAAGATTCCATATTGCCTGACTTAGATCCTGATAATGTCTCTTAGATGAATTTGTCTTATGCCAAACAAAAAGTAAATCATTGCCTCGGATGGCAACTTGGGCGACAGTATTTTTTAATTCGGTGGATTCATCGGAGATAATCCAGCGAGGCTTTTTATGGTCTATCTGCTTGATCACAAATCGAGAAGTCACCGAATCATCATTAACAAGGTTGATGCTCCATTGTTTTGAACTTTCATCTAACGCAGCTAGATCAAAGAGCACACTAGGCAAGTATTTCTCCGTGTTACTTGGAATTTCTGGGAGGTCCAGCAATCCATCACCAAATAGCCCATCATTAACATCTTCGGCAACAATAGTGGGGGTAGGGGATCCTATGAACTGGAATGCCAAACAAACAATTATGATATTTGTTCGCATCCAAAATCGCTGGATGCAGCAAAAGTTTAGCATTGCCATACACCAGACATTACTTTGAGATAAATGGGATGGCACGTGTCGCAACAATAAATTAACGCGATGTTACACGACGTTAATAGTCAAGTGAGACAAGCAGCCCGATCGCATTAGACCTCAATTAACAGACTCCCGCTATAGGGGGGTGGGGGGGGTCGGTAGCAATCCTCTCGCCGATGGAGGTGTGCTAAAGAACTATCGACCTTGTGAAGTAACGTTTTTTTGGATGTTGATTGAAATACATGCACAACAACATCTTTGGGGCTTCCATTCGAAAATGCGCAGATCAAACTTGGCGCGACCTCCACAATTGCAAAACGACGTCAGCTGAATTCCATGGGTCATGGAACACAACGATTCGAATCCATCCTTTTTTGAAAACGGTATTTTCATAATTCCGAAACAGCTTTCCTGGCTCCTGCACGTGCCTCGTCACAACGCCAAAACAGTAAATTGTTTGACACTACAAATAAGAACGAAAAAAAATTAGCCCATTCTGTGCGAAAATGTCGCGTTTTATTAGACCCCGGTAAAGACTCCCTGCCAGGGAGGGGGGCGAAAAGTTTTGCAAATTTGCAGCAAAAACGCACAATGACCTTCGGTCTGGACCGACAAACACAACACACCCTAACTGCAGAGGAGATAACGACAACAAACAATTATTGCGCTCGCTCCCAGACGAGGCACACGAAAAGGGAGCGACATAGATTGGAACAGTACAGCAGGCACACCTAGGTGAGATTATGCGTTTGAGAACGTGGCTGGATTCGCTTGCCCACCGCCATGCCAGCACGCGGTCGCCCAAGAAAAGGCGTTCGCACGGGCCGAAGGCCACAACGCGTAAAACCTACGCCGCTTATCAGTCTCTTGCCAGCGAAACTCTCGAACCGCGGCAACTTCTTACAGCCACTTCAGGATCGACCGATCTGGAAGATGTCGATTTCACACAGGCTGTACAACTCACCGATCTTTCCTCAGAATCTGGCGAAAACAGCAGCGACACAAGCGGCAGCCTCTCAGGCTTCAAGTGGCACGATGCCAACGGAAATGGTGCGTGGGATTCAGGAGAAGCGGGCCTTGCGGATTGGACCATCTACATCGACGCCAACGAAAACGGGGCGCTCGATTCGGGTGAAGCGTCCACCACGACCGCTATTGATGGCAGCTACCGCTTCAACGGCCTTGCCCCGGGCAACTACACGATCGGTGAAGTGCAGCAGGAAGGCTGGCAACAGACCTATCCCGATTCTCTCGGCAATGCAGCAGGGTCTTCGGTCGATACCTCCAACCTGAGTACCCCGGAAATTCTCGTCGGTGCTGCATATACCGATGGCGAACTGATCGTCAAACTGCGCGATGCGGCCAGCGCACCGGGAGTCCTCGGCGATCTCCGTAGTCTGCAAAAGACGGTTGGAGGCACCACGCTGCGGGCTGCCGAAGATCTGGGCTTCGAACTGTGGTCGATCGAAGGCGATGTGAAAGATGCGATTGCGCAGTGGGGCGACAACCCGAGCTTTCAGTATATCCAGCCCAATTACACGATCACAGTCGATGCGACAGTTCCGAACGATACGGAATTCGACCGTCTCTGGGGCCTGCACAATACCGGACAGACCGGCGGCGCGAGCGATGCCGATATCGATGCAGTTGAAGCCTGGGATCTTCAAACCGGCGGAAATGTTGTGGTGGGCGTGATCGATACGGGCATCGATTACACGCATCCCGATCTGGTCGCGAATATCTGGACCAACCCCGGTGAAATCGCCGGCAACAATATCGACGACGATGGCAACGGCTACATCGATGATATCCACGGTTATGACTTCGCCTACGGCGATGGCGATCCGATGGACGTGCATTCCCACGGTACGCACGTGGCAGGCACCATCGCCGCGTCAGGCAACAACGCACAGGGAGTGGTGGGAGTCAACTGGAACGCCCAGTTGATGGCCCTCAAGTTTCTTAACGACAATGGTTCGGGAAGCACCTTCGCTGCCATCCAGGCGGTGGAATATGCCACCATGATGGATGTTCGCGTCACAAACAACAGTTGGGGCGGGGGTGGTTATTCGCAGGCACTTTACAACGCGATCGCCGCCGCCGGAGAGCACGACGCCCTGTTTGTCGCCGCTGCCGGTAATTCGGGGAGCGATAATGATGCCTTGCCCCACTACCCCTCCAACTACGATCTAAACAATGTGATCTCGGTTGCCTCGACCACCCACACCGATTCGCTCTCCGGCTTCTCCTCCTATGGGGCGACGACTGTCGACTTAGCAGCCCCCGGTTCGAGCATCTACAGCACCGTACCGTATGGTCGCTATGCGGGTTACAGCGGTACCTCGATGGCCACGCCCCACGTTGCGGGTGTGGTTGCCATGGTGATGGCCGAAGACCCCAGCCTCTCGGCAGCCCAGGTAAAACAGGTCATTCTTGATTCGGTCGATCCGCTCGCATCGCTCGATGGAAAAGTCCTGTCAGGTGGAAGGCTCAATGCCTACAACGCACTTCAAAGTCTCCGCGTGCCCGGAACGCACAACGTCGATCTCGCTGAAGGACAGCAGATCACCGGCCTTCACTTTGGTGGGTGGGTGCTCGGTCCGGCCACGGTCTCGGGCTTCAGCTTTGGCGATCAGAATGATGATGGCCTGAGGGGCCAGGATGAAAACGGCCTCAGTGGCTGGACGGTTTTCCTCGACACCAATGACGATGGGCTCTTGAATGCCGGGGAAGCGTCTGTCGTGACCGATTCGACCGGATACTACGCCTTCACAGACCTCAGTCCCGGCAGCTACGCCGTGACGCAACTGAGTCAACCCAACTGGACGCAGACCACACCAACGGCAACTACAGAATACAGTTCTGCTGAAATCGAATATGCGTGGAAAGAGATCAGCGGGATCGGCACCCGGGTTTCTCTTGGTGACGATCAGTCCCAAGCGATTTCCCTGCCCTTCGAATTTGACTTTTATGGCCAGCAGAAGACATCGGTCTCTATTTCTTCCAATGGATACCTCACCTTCGGTGGCGACGGCACCGATCACACCAACGATCCCATTCCGCATACCGCCCAACCCAACGATCTGATCGCTGCCTTCTGGGACGACCTCAATCCGACTCAGGGCGGAGACATCTATTACTACCACGACATCGCCGAGTCGCGACTGATCGTTCAATATGAAAATATCCCCCACTACTCTTCCGGTGGCACCTACACGTTCGAAGCGATGCTGTATGCCAACGGCAATATCGAATACCACTACAAATCTATCGGTGGAAGCCATTCGGCAACGGTGGGTATTGAAAATGCCGATGCCTCCAATGGCCTGCAACTTGGCTACAACGATTCTTTTGCTTCCAGCGGAAAAGCCGTTCGCGTCACCCCGGCGGTGAACGTTGCCCGGCCCCATGTGGTGACAGTCACCTGGAATGCGGTGAGCGAAAACCACAATTTCGGCAATCTCTTCGTGACTCCCGGCACGCTAGCGGGTGCTGCCTGGGCTGATGAAAATAACGATGGAAATTGGGATTCCACAGAAGCGACTCTGGCCGATATTGTCATCTACCTCGATCTCGATGACTCGGGAAGTCTTACCAGCGGCGATCAACAGACGACGACCGATACGGCCGGGAATTATCAGTTCACTACGGCAGCGGGAACTTACGACATTCGCGCCGTGGCTCCCCCCAATCGAACGGTCACCGCGCCCGCCGATGGTGTGCACGATGCCATCTCCGTGCTCCATGGAGGAGCGGTGGAAAACCTTCACTTCGGCTTCGCGCTGAATCTTCCAGGCAGTCTCTCTGGTTTCAAGTGGCACGATGTCGATGGAGATCGCACGTGGGATTCAGAAGAAGTGGGCCTCGCGGGCTGGACCATTTATCTCGACACCAACGAAAACGGTGCGCTCGATTCGGGTGAAGCGTCCACCACAACCGCTGGCGATGGCAGCTACCGCTTCGAGGGCGTCCAACCGGGAACCTACTCTATCGGAGAGGTCTTGCAGGAAGGCTGGCAGCAAACGTACCCCGATGCGATGGGTGGTGCGAGTTCCGCATCCGATGCACACGCGGTTCTCGGCGGGAGCGACCACGCCGGAACAAATCTTACCACCGACGATCCGTTTCAAACGCTCCGCGTGCCGGGAACGCATCAAGTCACGATCGACTGGAATCAGAACGTTACCGACCTCAATTTTGGTGCAATGCGGTACAACCAAAGACCGAGTTTTCCAGATGCCACCTTCACGATTGCGGAATCGACAGAGGCAGGAACCGTGGTTGGCACCCTACAGGCGATGGACCCTGAAGGCGCATCACTCACCTACTCGATTGCCTCCAACATAGATACCGATGCCGATGGAATCGGCGCCTTTGCGATCGACGGAAACACTCTCTTGGTCAGCGATGCAGGAGACCTTGAGTATGAGGTTCAATCGGAATTGACCATCCTTGTCGAAGCGAGTGACGGATTGAAATCCGACCAGGCAACAATCACTGTCCAGTTGACCGACATCAACGATAGTCCCTCTGCCGTCAGCCTGGCGAACCGGGTTGAAAGCCTTCCCGATGATGCCAATACGTTAGCGCGCATCCGCATGGCCGACATCCAGGTCACCGACGATTCCCTGGGCAGTAACGCAATCAGTCTCAGCGGCGCCGATGCGGCCCACTTTGAAGTGGTCGGCACTGCACTTTACCTCCGGGCAGGCACCGCACTCGATACTGATGTGCAGAGCAGCTACGCGGTGACTGTCGGTGCCAGCGACAGTTCACTCTCGGCAACTCCCGTCACGACCGAGATGACCTTGACGGTCACCGAAGGCACATTGAGTGTTGTCACGCTCAACGACCCCACAGACAATCTCGTCTCGGGTGGTTCCTTCGACAACATATCGGTCAGTGGCCGGCTCTGGAACCAGCACCGTCTGGGTTTTGTCCCTTCGATTCCCGGCTGGTCCAATGCCAACCGGATTGAGGTCTGGGGACAAAGCTTTCTCACGCGGATCTTTGGAGAGCGGGCAGGCACCGAAGAGCGCGGCCAGGTTCTTGAACTCGACAATGCGTCCTCCGGTGGTCTGGACTGGATCCAACAGGGCATTGCCACCGAGCAGGGCGCTCAATACCTCATCCTGATCGATGCGCTGGGACGGACCGGCAACGGCGCGTCCGATGACCTGCAGCTTCTCTGGAACAACAACACCTTCCATACTGCCACGACTGCCGAAATGCGTGGACAAAGCTGGCAGACCTTTGGCGGTCTGGTTACCGGGACCGGAGGAACCAACACACTCCGGATCAGCGAGACGGCCGGTGGAAACGATGGCGTTGGACCCCTGATCGACAACGTGCGGGCCTACCGCTATGACCCGGAGACACCTTCTATTGATGAGGGACTGCCCGGGGGTACGGAAGTAACCCATCTTTTGGTCACCCTGCTCGATGGCGCCAGCTATTCGAACCTGCGGTTGGCTGAAGATGGCGGGGGTCGCTTTGCTCTGGATGCCGAGACGGGCCTGATCACCACCACCGGTAGCCTCAACTCTGAGACTGATCCCGCTTCCTATCGCCTCACCGTGGCGGTCGATACGGAAGAAGGCACGCAGTTGCAGTACGTCAACATTATTCTGAATGAAACGAACCAGGGTCCCACTGCTGTGCACTTGAGCGACACCCTTGCGGCCGTGGCCGAGGATGCCGATACGAGCAGTCGCACCCGTGTGGCCCATATCGCGATCACCGACGATGGTGCGGGCACCAACATCGTGAGCCTGGCCGGGGCCGATGCCGATCAGTTTGAAGTGGTGGGCGATTCACTCTACCTCAAGGCCGATCGCACACTCGATTATGAGACCCAGGCCAGCTACAGCGTAACGGTCCGTGTTGCAGATAGTGCGATTGGCAATCCGGTTACCGCAGCCATGACCCTCGGCATCACCGACGCCAACGATGCACCGGCAGGCGTGAGTCTGGTGAATGCGACCGCGGTGATTTCAGACCGGACCGATATGAGCAGTGCGGTGAAGATTGCCGACATCCAGGTCACCGACGATGCCTTAGGCAGCAACGCGCTCACTCTCAGCGGCGCCGATGCGGCCCACTTTGAAGTGGTCGGCACAGAACTTTATCTCCGGGCAGGCACGCCACTCGATACTGATGTGCAGAGCAGCTACGCGGTGACCGTGCTTGCCAGCGACAGCAGCCTTTCGGGCAGCACGCCGGTCTCGACCTCTTTTACCTTAACGGTGAGCGAAGTCAATTTCGCTCCCACTGCTGTGCACCTGAGCAGCACCCTTGCGGCCGTGGCCGAGGATGCCGATACGAACAGCCGCACCCGCGTGGCCGACATCGAAATTACTGACGATGGTGCGGGCACTAACATTGTGCGCCTCACTGGAGCCGACGCCGATCAGTTTGAAGTGGTGGGCGATTCGCTCTACCTCAAGGCCGACCGTACGCTCGACTACGAGACGCAGGCCAGTTACAGCGTGACAGTCCGTGTTGCAGACAGTGCGATTGGCAATCCGGTTACTGCAGCCATGACCCTCGGCATCACCGACGCCAACGATGCACCGGCGGGCGTGAGTCTAGTCAATGCCATCAGTTCACTCTCCGATGCGACCGATACGACAAGTCGCGTGAAGGTGGCCGATATCCACATCACGGACGATGCCCTGGGCAACAACGCGCTCACTCTCAGCGGCGCCGATGCGGCCCACTTTGAAGTGGTCGGCACCGCACTTTATCTCCGGGCAGGCACCGCACTCGATACTGATGTACAGAGCAGCTATGCGATGACTGTCGGTGCCAGCGACAGTAGTCTCCCGGGCAGCACGCCGGTCACGACCGAGCTGAACCTCGAAGTCACGCCGCCGGGCAGCGGCAACATGGTGATCGCAACCTACGATGGCGGCAACAATCTCGTCTCCGGTGGTTCCTTCGACAACATACCGGTCAGTGGCAGAAGTTGGAATCAACATCGTCTGGCCTTCGTCAGTTCGATTCCCGGCTGGTCCAATGCCAACCGGATTGAGGTCTGGGGACAAAGCTTTCTCACGCGAATCTTTGCAGAGCGGGCAGGCACCGAAGAGCGCGGCCAGGTTCTTGAACTCGACAATGCGTCCTCCGGCGGCCTCGACTGGATCCAACAGGGCATCGCCACCGAACAGGGCGCTCAATACCTCATCCTGATCGATGCGTTGGGACGGACCGGCAACGGCGCGTCCGATGACCTGCAGCTTCGCTGGAACAACAACACCTTCCATACTGCCACGACTGCCGAAATGCGTGGACAAAGCTGGCAGACCTTTGGCGGTCTGGTTACCGGAACCGGGGGAACCAACACACTCCGGATCAGCGAAACGGCCAGTGGAAACGATGGCGTCGGACCCCTGATCGACAACGTGCGGGCCTACCGCTACGAACCAGAGACACCTTCTATTGATGAAGGACTGCCCAGTGGCACGGAAGTGACCCATCTTTTGGTCACCCTGCTCGATGGCGCCAGCTATTCGAATCTGCGGTTGGCCGAAGATGGCGGGGGTCGCTTTGCTCTGGATGCCGAGACGGGCCTGATCACCACCACCGGGAGCCTCAACTCTGAGACTGATCCCGCTTCCTATCGCCTCACCGTGGCGGTCGATACGGAAGAAGGCACGCAGCTGCAGTACGTCAACATTATTCTGAATGAAACGAACCAGGGTCCCACCGCTGTACACCTAAGCAGCACCCTTGCGGCAGTGGCCGAGGATGCCGATACGAGTAGCCGCACCCGTGTGGCCGACATCGAAATTACCGACGATGGTGCGGGCACTAACATTGTGCGCCTGGCCGGGGCCGATGCCGATCAGTTTGAAGTGGTGGGCGATTCGCTCTACCTCAAGGCCGACCGCACACTCGATTATGAGACGCAGGCCAGCTACAGCGTGACGGTCAGCGTGCAAGATAGCAGTGTTGCAGACAGTGCGATTGGTAGCCCGGTTGTGACGGACCTCTCGCTACTGGTCGATGACCTGGATGATATTCTCGACGTGCTCGCCGAGGACTGGGCTCAATCGCTGAGTGATGATGCGAACGACTCGTAGTTGAATCAGTCTTCTTTCGGCCTGTGATCGTCAATAAGTTCGACTTCGTACTTGGCAAGAATATCCATCATTTGCGTTTCGTCGTCAGCCGGGACATCAGCTACTTCCAGGAAGTAGTTGGCAAAATTTCCAGGAATCACGGTAAGCACGAGTCGCCCTGGACTTTCGCCGACATTCTCGAAGCGATGCGGAATGTCGCGCGGCCCCACAAAAAGCGATCCGGCATCCAACCGGTGTACTTCATTTCCGCACTGCACGTCAAATGTGCCGGCAGCCACATAAAAGATCTCTGTTTCCCTGCGGTGGACGTGCAATGGCGGCCCGTGCCCCGGCGGGACCTCTTGGTCGATAATCGCGTAGGCACCCTCGGTTTCGTCGCTAAGCACCTTGTAGGTCAACCGACCACCCAGGATTTCAATGGTCTTGCCTTCCCGATCACCGCGGACAATAGGTGTTTGAATCTCGCTCGGCATAAAAAAACTCCTGGTCGCTCGCTCTCCAGCCTGATAAACTAAAGAAAATTGATGTTTTGTCCAGGGTATTTAGATTTGCACTGCTTGCGGTTGTCGAATTTTTAGCCCCCGACCCGTTGGGCCAGTCATGGGAAGTAAAATCAACGGTGGTTCTACCATACAGAGGAGATTTTCAATGCTTTTAGCCGACAACATCCGACTCGCCACATCACGCGCCTTGCGACTGGCCACCATACTCTTCAGCTTGATCGTACTCCCGCTCGGCTATGCCTTTGCCCAGGACTTCGAGGCGGTCGAGAAGCGATTGGCCAAGGGTGTGGTCAAAGGCGAACTTTCTCTCCAACAGGCAGCCGACATGATGGAATTGCTCCATGAAAATGCAGGGGATGACGATGGAGCGGACGACGAAGATTTCCGCGCCGAAATGAAGGAGGAACTTGAAGAAGTGGGAGCTGAACTGCGCGCGGCGGTCATGCGGGGTGAGATGAGCGAAAAAGAGGCCTGGGGAGCCTGGTATGCGTTTAAGAAAAAAGAATTTGCGCCCCAACTCAAAGAGGCAGTCCGCGATGGCGTGCTGTCCGAGAAAGAAGCCTGGATGTGGTGGATAGGCGTCAAGAAAGCAGAACACGCACAGAGGCTGAAGGATGCAGTGATGAAGGGTGAAATGAGTGAAGAAGACGCACGTAAAAAGTGGATGCAGATGGAGAAAGGCCACCATAAACACCATCGCGGCGGCCACCCGCATCACAAGCAGCACGGCAAACACGGGCACCACAGTGACCGCAAAGGCCATTGGGGCCACGGCGACAAACACCACGGGGATAAACACCACGGCGACAAACACCACGGCGACAAACACCACGGCGACAAACACCACGGCGACAAACATTACGGCGACAAACACCACGGCGACAAACACCACGGCGACAAACACCACGGGGATAAACCCGGCGCCGATGCCCGTGACCGTATGCCAGGCGGAGGTGAGGTTGCCCAACGCATACGCGGTGCGCTGGAGGAAGCAGATTTCACTCCTGAGCAAATGCGGATGGCACGTGGTGTCATCATGCGGATGGCATACGCCATGCAATCCGGAGGGGATGATTACGAAATGAATCCCAGGATGCAGAGTTTCCTCACGGAGAAAGCCGAATTCAACGAAGAGCAAATTACTTTGCTTGAGGGAATTGCCAAGAGAGTTTCGATGCGAATGCCGGAAGGCCAACACCGCGGCCCGCACAATCAGCGTGCCGACATGCGTAAGATGCGGGAAAAGATGAAAGAACGGATCGAGGGCGCTGTCGAGCGCGGCGATATGACCCGCGAAGAGGCCGATGCGAAATACCGCGAAATCCGTGAGCGGATGGACCGCCGCCAGCGAGCCAAACAGGATGGCGAGGATAGCCGTGCTGCCGGGGAAGACGTTGCCGAAGAGCCAACCGCTCAGACGAATGCATCTCCACCGATCACTGAACCACAATCCACGACCGAAGCGATAGAGGCTGCAGTAGAGACAAAAAGTCCAAAAAGTGAGCCGAAAGAGCCTCAAGCAACCGAGAGTGCCTAACGGCGCAAGTGATTGAGCGGATTTTAAATTCGATCCCAACACACTTGTCGTCAGCCGGAACCTTCCTAAAGCACAGGCGGTAGGTCAAATCCCCCGTCAAACTAATGGAAGGAATTTTCGATGAAACGGCTCATTTCAACTAAGTACAAACAAGCAGCAACGGCGCTGCTTTTCTCCCTCTGTGTTCTCTCTTTTCAGAGCACACCCGCGGCAGCCGATGCCCCCGCGTCGATTGTGCAAACCGCTGTGCAAAGCGGGCAGACCAATACACTCGTCAAACTTCTTCAGGCGGCTGATCTTGTCGAAGCCGTTTCCGGGCCCGGTGCGCTCACTGTGCTGGCACCTACGGATGATGCGTTTGCAAAACTTCCTACCGCACTTGTCAAACAACTACTCGAACCGGAAAACAAAACAAAGCTCCAAGAGATCTTGAAGTACCACGTCGTCGCCGGCAAGGCGTTGGCCAAAGATGTTGCAGGGCAAAAGGAGCTAACCTCACTAGCCGGCCCTGAGATCAAAGTTTCGAAGCGCGATGGCAGCATCTATTTGAACGACTCCAAGGTCATCGCCGCAGACATTGAGTGCACCAACGGAGTGATTCACCTCATTGATACGGTTCTTCTTCCGCCAGAGGACCAGGACAGAAAAGTATCATCCAACAGTCCGGCACAACGTTGCCAGCGGGCCATGGATTTGATCACGCTCGCGGTTGACCGCGGTGTACCACTCTACAACCACGGCCAGCACCGCGCATGTGCCGCAATTTATGAAATTGCCTGCCATGGCCTAATGATGGACTTACAGTCATCCTGCAGTGCCTGCCAGGGGAGTTGCGCCAAATCGACCGACGTTATGCAAAGTGCCATGCGGTCAATCGAAGAAGGCATGGAAAAAACCGAAGATCAGCATTCGTCGAAGGCACGGGCGTGGACACTTCGAGAATCGATGGACGACGCCTACGCCACTCTCAAAGGTTTCTCCGAACCGATGACAGACGACATGTCGGTAAGCCAGAAGTAAAAGCTTCCACGAACGTCGAGCAACGGCGGAGCCTTTGCTCGACGTTACCGTTTTTCACTCTTTCGGCGAACTACACAGACGCGTTGGTATCGAAGGAGACTGAGGCAACCGGACAGATTCGTGTTTTTTCTTCTTCTCGTCCAGTACTCTCACTCCCGTCCGGTAAGCGTGGATGATTTGATGTTGGTCAATTGAAATTGGTTCTGCATGATCCTCTCGCCATCGGCACAGAGGGTGGCAGTAAAATCAAATAGGCCCTCCACACATTCATTGAGCACGACCCGGGTTTCCAGCAACTGACCGGGACGTGCAAATCCGCGGAACCGCGCCTTTTGCACCTTCACCAAGACCCCGAGAGCATACTCGTTGTGCAGCGGATCACTCGTATTGTAATTCCGCATCGGGTTGTGCTCGGCAGCAATCAAGATGCCACCACTTTGCGTTGACATCTCTTGCATCATCGCACCGGGAAGCACAGGTGCGCCCGGGAAATGACCGGTAATAAAAAACTCATCTCCGCTGAGCTTCTTTTCGGTCACCACCTCGACGGCCGAGACCGACACGACCCGCTCGACCATCAAATAGGGTGGTCGGTGATGGAGATAGCCTTCCGGGCTGTCGAACCGGTGTTGATATAATTTCATCGGAAAGTTGCTTTATCGCGGTGGATGAGGTGGAGGTTTTGGAGGTCGATTGCCACGCCGCCGCTCACGACGATCCTCTCTGGATGAGGGCCGCCGCTCGCCCTCCCGGCGCTGATACGTTTTCGTTGTTTTCTGGCCATGCGGAGAGAGGTACTCGAAATCGAAGGACCCATCACTGTTGTCGGTGTAGCTGACTTTTCCGATGCGTCCATTTTGCTTGTACTTGAGAGTCGACGTCTTTCCATCGACCGTAAAGCCGGTGATGGTCGCGCCTCGGAGAGGTCGCATGGGAGGCCGTATCGGCGCATCGCGTGGTTGCGGAACAATCTGATCGTCGCGCACGCGCACTTCACCCCGCATCCCTCCATTGATGTAGGGATATTTTTTTGAGGCGTGGTAGTGGTAGTTTTCCGCCGCATCGAAATGACCATTGAAAGCATCGAGTTTTTTCACGGGCGAGCCATCGGGTTCCGTATAGCCATAAATCGGAAAACCATCGAGCGCAAAAGCGATGGGCTTTCCCTGGCCGACAATCTTTTCCAGGTGCACCGGTGCTGTATGGTAGTGATAGTCGTCGCCCCGTCCGCAGTGCCCACCCCACCGGTCGAGTTCACCGGCCAAGTAGGCATCTTCGCCCCGGTTGTTGAGCGCATTAAAAATTGGCACTCCGTTCACTGCCAGTGCGATCGCACCCCGCATCAGATTGTCGCGCGTGGAGATCGGTTGTTGTGCAAGCCGCGGATTCAGCGGAATCTGCCATGCGTTACGGTCCGTGTAGGGTTGCGGCAGCGGAACCTGCTGCTGCCACGAGCGAATTCCGAGCATCATCCCATGCTCGGGGAGTCCATTTGACTCGACATGTAAGACATTTCCGCTCTCTGTGACTCCGACATTTTCTGTAAAGTTTTCCGGCGTCGCATGGGCCTGATGTGCCGAGGAGCTGTTTGCAACAGATACGATCGATGCGACATCCGTTTGCCGGTGCCCCGCACCCGAATGTCCTTCATGCCCGCAACTGACAGAGCGACCATGGGAGAGCAGGAACAAAACAAAAACCAGTAGATATGTTGGTCGCATCGCTGCAGACTAGCACACCCCCGCCGGTGAATCCACTATAGGTTGCGACTCTGCACAAACCGCTGAAATGCCTTGAGCGTCTCATCACTGACATGATGTTCGATCCCCTCTGAGTCGGTCGTTGCCACCGCTTCGCTTACACCGAGACTTTTGAGGAACGAAAGGACAATCTCATGTCTTCGCCTTGCCGCTTTCGCTAACCGCTTTCCCTTGGACGTGAGTCGGATCGGACGATACGGTTCGGCATCGACGAGGCTCTCGCGACGAAGTCGATTGATCGTCTTGGTCACCGTAACGTGACTTACGCCAAAGAGTTTGGCCAGATCGGCTCCACGACATACATCCTTTTGAGCAATCATTTCGGCGATTGCTTCGACATAATCTTCAGCCGTCTCACTAGCATGATCGTGTCGCGTTCGATCAAAAGGTCGCGATCGATTCGTATTGCTTGCCGCCAAAGAACTGCTCCTCAAATAAAAAACCGATGCCCTGTTGACAAAATTTTAGCACAGGCTAAACTAATGTCAATATTTAGCCTATGGTAAACTTTAGATAGCAAGGAAATTTTAGCCATGCGGAATATGGTAAAAAGCAAAAATGGATTTACCCTGGTTGAATTACTGGTTGTGATTGCAATCATCGGCATTCTTGTCTCATTGATCCTCCCCGCAGTCGGCGCGACACGCGGCATGGCCCATCAGGTGCAGTGTGCGAGCAATCTAAAACAACTGGGCCTTGCCCTACACAACTACGAATCAAGCCGCGGGTATTTTCCCCCGGGCTACAGGTCAAACTCGACCAGCGACCCCGTGCCGGCTACGCGTGATGCCTCCACGTGGGACGCCCCCCCGGGATGGGGCTGGGCAAGTTACCTACTTCCTTACCTGGACGCCAAACATCTGGCGGATGCTATTTCCTATGAAAAACCGATCTGGAATGCACCGCACCGCGATGCGATTGCCCAAACGCTTCCCTCTTTTCTTTGTCCCGCATCCTTGAGCGAGACGGTTTCATTTTCCGTTGCAGACGACACTGGAAACCCACTCACCATCGACGGAACTGAAGTGGAAGTGGGACGCACACACTATGTCGCTAGCCATGGCCAGGAATCGTGCTGGGGCGAATGTGGGGCAAGCTCGACTGGCACCGTATTTACCAACATCTATACCAACGAAACGGTCGAGATTACCATTGACGGCGAAGCCTCACGGGTGGCAGATGGCCCCTTTTATCGCAATTCGCGCACCCGTGTCCGAGAGATCCAGGATGGGCTTTCGCGGACCATCTTCCTGGGCGAACATGCCGCCAACTTGAGCGACAAAACCTGGGTCGGGGTCGTTCCCGGTGGGCATACACATCCCCGTTTTACGACTCCGGAAAATGGCCCTGATGCCGCCGCGACAATGACGCTCGTTCATGCCGGACCGTCGGGAGGCGAACTCGATATTACGGGAGAACCGATCATTCATCCGATTAACTTCCCCACGTACCACGTTGGTCAAATGTATTCCATGCATGCCGGAGGCGGCAATGTCTGTCTCGGAGACGGCAGCGTTCGATTCGTTTCCGAAGATGTCAACTTGATCGTCTGGGCTGAATGGTCGAGCATGGCAGAAGGTGAAGGCGGAGAGGATCTGCAATGAAAGGCCGCGCACTTTCCAAAACCATATTGCTATTGTTTCTTTGCGTCGGCTGCAGTGACTATCAGGGCATCTCGCCAACCGCCTACCAGTATGCTAAAGCGCTTTATAGCGTGGCCAATCGACAACGCACTGAAAAGCTTGAGCGGGTCAGTGACCTGATTACAGAGTCGCAGCAGCAGGGAGAAATCACCTCGCAGGAGGCAGCATGGCTTGAAGGCATCATCGACGACGCCCGCGAGGGGGAATGGCAGACAGCCCAGCGGGAGGCCCGCAGAATGATGGATGACCAGGTGGAATAAAACGCCCTCTACGACCGGTTGATTCCTACCCATAGACCACAATGTCAACTTAACATCTCGGCAGCAGCTTGTTCTAGTGAATTGAACCGTCCGCTAGCCAGCTGCGAATATCTTTCCGGCACGCCAGCATCGCGTGCGTCAGCCAGCCCCACAGACATAGGGCAAGCAAACGCCTCTCGGCCACCCCGAGTTTGACTCGTTGTTACACACTGCATAAGCCGCGTGGCGCACTGCCCTGAGGAGACGTTCAATGCTGATACGCCCCATCCTTTCCGCCTTATTCATAGGCCATTGAATATGTAAAAGAGTGCCTGACCGCTGACGAAGTCGAAGAAGCAGCCAATACCCTCCGTCCGCTCAATCCCTCGAACGTCCAGTGCGTGGCGGCGCTGCAAAGACTCAGGCTTGTCTATGCGCAACTCGACGACGACGTGATGACAGAAACCTGTGACGACCAGATCCGCGCGCTTTACTTCAGAATGCAATCGAAATACCGCTAGACGAAGGCTTGCCGCTACGTAAAATTAGTTCCCGTTCATCCACGCGTAACGTAAAAGGTGCAAAAAAGCACAGCATGCCGTTCGTACGATCACTCTCTTTCTTGACGCTCTGGATTTTCGGATTCCTTCTCCCCCCACCCGTTGACTCTCTGCGCGCAGAAACGGGATGGCCGAAGTTCCAAGGCCCAGCGGCACCCTACACACTATCGACTTCTCTCCCGTTAAGCTGGTCCAGCAAACAAGATATTGCCTGGATGGCTACAATTCCCGGATACGGCCAATCGAGTCCTGTCATTTACGGACCGTTGGTTGTCGTAACGAGCATTGAGGGACCCGAAAAAGAAATCGGTTATGTGGTTGGTCTCCATGCCGAGACAGGAGACATTCTCTGGGAGCGCGAGATTAAAACAGCATCGGGTACAAAAAATAACAACTATGTCAGTCGGGCTGCCCCGACGCCTATCATCGATAGCAAACAAATCACTGCACTCTTCGAGGGGGGCAATTTACTATCGCTCGACCACCGTGGAGAAATATTATGGCAACGCAACCTTGTCGATGATTACGGAGAGATTCAATCGCGGCATGGATTGAGTGCATCATTGGAACAAAACGCTGAGAGCGTATACGTCTGGATAGAGCGTGAAAACAATCCCTATGTGATGGCCGTCTCAAAAAAAGATGGGCAGACACGATGGAAAGTGCCAGGACTCGGAACGACGAGTTGGAGCAGCCCCAGACTAATACCGATAGAGGAAACAACACACCTGGTGCTTAGCGGTATCGGTAAATTAGTTGGGCTCGATTCACAGTCGGGCGAAATCCGCTGGACGATTGATGATATTAACGGCAATTCAACCCCCACACCTGTACCGGTGGGCGACGGGCGATTTCTGATTGCAGCGACAACCGGACGCGAGGGCGGAGGAGGAGGCAAGGCGGCCCGCTCGAACGGTTTAATCGGAATCACAAAGCAAGATGACGGGTCTTATCAAGCCGACTTCCTCTGGCGGGCAAAACGTGCAACTTCCTCCTTTGGATCGCCCCTAGCGCACAATGGCCTCGCCTATTTTGTCAATCGTCAGGGCGTTATCTACTGCCTCGACCTGGAAAGCGGCGAGGAAAAATATGCCCAGCGCACCGCCGATAGTGTATGGGCAACTCCGTTCGCTGCAGGAGAACACCTGTACTTTTTCGGAAAGAAAGGCACCACCACCGTCATCAAGGCAGGACAAGCTTTTGAAGAAGTAGCCGTGAACCAGTTACTTACAGGCGAAGCAGAAACCGACTCGGAGAAAGCTTCGCCCGCGCGGGGTGGTCGTGTTCTTTATGCGGCAATCGCTGACAAGGGCAGAATCTTTTTGCGAACCGGCAGTCGACTTTACTGCATCCGTTAGTGCAGGTCGGGCATGTTCCCGTTCGGCATCAATCGTTTTCGGGCATCCTTCCGTACCCAATAAAAAAGGGCGGGCCAAAAAGGCCCGCCCCCACCCTGCACGAGATTGTTCATCTCTTAGAACGAACTGGTGCGCATCTGCTCGGCCACAACACGCACCGTACTCTGTGTGTTACTGGCTTGGGTCAGCACTTCCAGATCGATGACACCTCCGGACTCCTGCATCGCGTGTAGCAGCACCTCTTCGGACGTCATCTGCACACCGTTGACCAGGACAATCACATCGCCGGCGACCAATCCCGCGAGAGCGGCAGGGGAATTTTGCTTGACTTCCTGGATGCCAAACCCTACGCCGGGCATGATCGATCCGCTGATGCCCAGGTAATAGCTCACCTGCTGTAACACCTGCTCGGTTCCGTTGATCACCACCACGCGTTGCGGACAGATGACGTAGTTCCAACGGCAGGGCTGCCAGCAATTCCAATACGACGGATAGCAGCACTGGTCCCACCACCAGGAACAGCAGAGATCGATCCACCAATCACAAGCCGGCGCAATCGTCAGACATTTTTGTGCATGTCGGCGCACTTTTGCCAGATCATCGGACCGAATACCCTTCACTCCACCCTCTTTGAAAATATCGATCTTTTCCGTAATCCTATCAGCAGGCAGGGGTCGGATCGGACCGGACACGACCGGACCGTTCGGTTGAGTCGGTTGAGTCGGTTGAGGTGACCGCGGAATGATCGGCATGTTTGGAAATGGCCGTTTCGGGCCAATCACAATCGGGGGATTGGGCTTGGTTGGCCGCGGAATGATCGGCATGTTTGGAAAAGGACGTTTCGGGCCAATCACAATCGGGGGGTTGGGCTTGGTTGGCCGTGGACTGATCGGCACGTTTGGAAAAGGTTGTTTCGGGCCAATCACCGTTGGGCCAGTGGGCTTCGTTGGCCGCGGGCTGATCGGCACAAACGGGAATGGTCTTTTTGGATTTCTTGTAATCGGAATTTTTGTGACCGGGGTCTTGGCGCGATCAGGAGATTTTGACCCTTTCGATCCGTTGCCTTGCCGTGGAGGCCTGGTGACAGCTTTTGTGACCCCACCATATTTCTTACCGGTGGGCCGGGGACTGGTCTGTTGCGTGCGCGGGCGATTGCCCTTGGACTGTGTCGCTCGCGTCGGTCGAGAGCGACCGTATTGAGCGCCCGTCTTCGAGGAACGCGTTGATGTAGATCGGGTTGATTTTGAATTTCCACGCGAAGAGTTTTTAGAAACGGACGATGCGCGCGAAAAACCACTCTTTCCACCACGTTGTGGACTGGCATCGGTGACCGATACACCAACGGCGATCACCGCTGCCGCCAAAAGGATCAATGTGTGATTGCTGACTTGTCTCATCGTTTTACTCCTTGTGCTGGGAAACATCTCTTACGCCGAAAACAATCTGTCTCCCTTAAGAGGCGTAAAACGAGGGCCACCTGTTACAACCTTTAACGCAAAGCTATAAATTCGCTTGAAAATACGGATTTGTGGCCATCGAGAAGTAAATTAACGGACCGAGGCGGTACGCATCTTTCCACATAGAAAAACCGACTGCGAAGGGTAGAGATAGCGACCAAACCTGTGTATGCGTAAGAAAACAGGTCCCAGAAATATCTCCGATGATCACGCCCCAACATCCTCGTTCCAGAGTTTCGGATAGTCGTGGACATATTGGCGAAAAGTTTGTTGCATTGCGCGATTTTCGAGGAGCACCATCTCAATTTCATGCTCGGCAAGGAACGCTTCGGTAGATCGCCAAAGCGCACTGCCAGCCAAGTCGGAACCCGTATCGGCGCAGACGACCCGCCGGATACCGTAGAGGGCAGCGGCACCCGCACACATCTTGCAGGGCCAGAGAGTGGTGTAGAGCGTGCTCTGTGCATAAGCGGCCGCGTTGAGTCTCCCGGCACGGCTGAGGCAGTCCATTTCCGCGTGCAGGATCGGGTCGCCCTTTTGGATCCGCTGGTTGTGGCCCACCGCCCGCAATTTTCCGTCGACCGCCAGGACCGCCCCGATCGGCAGCCCGGGCGTACCGGTCAGCTGATCTTTTGTCTCTAGACTTTGCTCGGCTTGTTCGATAGCTATTTGCAAAAACCGTACATCCTGACACATCGTCGGGCCCTCCTCTTGATGATGGTCATGATTACGTTTTCGTTCGCGTTTTTTCTAATAATTAGCCGCTTATATTACAAAACCGCTGCCCGCAATAGAAGACTAAACGCACAAAAGATAGAATCGCACGCAAAAAAACCTTTGCTTTTTATATAAAATGTTTTTTTCCGTATCGGAAGGGACCCGAGGAGCATCGATGCACTTTCAAGCATTTACAGCTCCACTCACGCAGTGAATATCGATCTGCAGTCGGGCACGCTGGCGATGCAACTGGGCAATCACCGCCGACAGCCAACGCTCGGCGTCTGCCCGGACCGACGTTGCAAACTGTTCAAGCTTGAACGTCGTGGTCAATTCGAGAAATGGATCAAGACCCATCCGGTCGCTATCGAAACGCACCGTCTCCTGGCGAATCTCCTTCAACCCGGCCTGCTGCAACAACTCAGGCAATGCACGGCCGATCATGCGATTGCCCCCACCCCGCTTTTGACCGCGAGCGGCTTCGGCAAGAAACCGGCAGAAACCTTTGTTTTCTGGAACACAGCAAAGATCGCGATCATCAACGTCCACCACCAGCACACGACCACCGGGCCGCAGCACATCTCGGATCGAGCGCAGTGCATCGAGTGGCCGCTCGAGGTGTTGGAATAGAAAGCGGGCATAGGCGAAGTCAAACTGTCCTATATCCTCCAGGCGATAAACGTCTCCCTTCCGAAAGGCAATCTTGCCGGCAATCGATTTGGTCCGCCGTTTGCAGGCCTCGCCAAGTAAGGACTCATTGAGATCGACCCCCAACACACTGCCCCTTTGGAGCAATGTGGCGATTTGACAGGTCATCGACCCTGCACCGCAGGCCACATCCAGCACCCGGCTGTGGCGATCGAGTCCGTGGCGGACAAGCGCACCCTGTTCAACCCGCCAGGCAACCTCCGCCTGGAAGTTAAGCCGAGCCAGTTCGCGTGCATTGTCTTGAAACGCTCCGTATCCATAGGTTCCGCAGTCGGTCATCGCGTTGGGAATGGTGGCAATCATGGACTGAACTCCTTGGTGTTACTATCTGACGGATGTGTTTTCCAGATTTATAGATCACGGTTAGATGCTGTTTCCAGAATTTCAAGAAAAGGTGAGTTAATCTTTTTCAAGTGCGCCAAATCGCTCATCTCCAACCGCATGATGCGGCGGACCTGGTCGGCAGTTTTTCCAGCCACAATACCCAGATCACGAAATCCAAGCCTTTGGTAGAGGCGGCAGAGACGGGGGCGAGCCCAACAAAAACAGACGGTGCATCCGTTTTGAACCACACTATGGCAGGCCGCTGTCGAAAGTTCCAGGTTGAGCCAGACACCGCGGTGTTCGGCTGCCACCGCCAATCGATCACAAATACCTATCTGCTCTGGGCGGTACCCCTCTCCGTATCCGGCTGCGAGTGCCCGCCGCACCGCGACAGGCATCTGCGACATAAGGGAAACAGGCCCGCAGCGGATTGTGCCCACCATTCGGCCACCTGCGTAAGCCGCAAAGAGGGGCATTTGGTCATCGAGACGATCCCCGAGCAAGCGGCGACGATGGTCGATGCCAGAAAGTGCATCCAAGCCTAACTCCTCGACCAGTATTTCATAACGAAATTTCTGGACGGCCGTTATCTCTTTTTTGCTGGTTACAGGATAAATCAAAGGTTTAGTCGGTGTGATGCATATCATAGTTTTCCTCGTGTCTCATTCTCTGTGAGTTCCAAAGAGAGATTGCCATCCCTTCGCATCTCCGGACAAATCACTGCTTTTCATTTTCTCAACAACGATCAAAGCTTCATCGAAGAGTCGAGACACCGGCTACAAAACAATTGGCCATTTCATAAATATAAATTCCGTGATGTTTACAACTAGCCATTCGCCCTGAACCGTTTGCAGATATTAAAAAAAATTTGGCCGGTCCACCGCAAAAGAGGCAATCCTTTTATAGTGAAACAGGATTAGCAAGCGCACGGTGAAACGCACGATCAAGTGGGGTGTCAGAGATCGAAAACACCTAAGAAGCGAGAGACAGTCAGCCTAGACCTGCAAGATGGAACACCTGATACGTCACCAGTGCGGCAAGGTAAGCGAGGCACGACATAAAGCAAAATTGCAGGATGGCCCACTTCCATGAGCCGGTTTCGCGCTTGGTGACCGCCTGGGTCGGAAGACACTGCATGGCTAGCACAAAGAACACTAAAAAACTCAAACTCGTTGCCGTGGTAAATACGGGACGGCCATCGGGTCGCTTTTGACGCCTAAGCGTTTCGATGAGCGTCGTTTGATCTTCGGCGGCATCTTCGCCAATCCCGTAGACGATTGCCAAGGTAGAGACAACCACTTCACGCGCCGCAAAAGAGGTCATCACTCCGATATTGATCTGCCAATCAAAACCCAATGGCGCAAAGACCGGTTCCACCAACCGCCCTACCCTGCCGGCAATCGAATACTCGATCCCCTGCTGCGCGAGTTGACGAGCAGTTGCATCGTCTGTCGAAACCTCAGTCCCGGTTTTTTTTTCAATCGATGCAACTCGTGACTCCGGGAGTTTCGGATAGGACGCCAGAGCCCAAAGCACAACGGAAATCACGAGAATCACTGTTCCCGCCTGCCGCACGAAGATAAGTCCCCGATCCAGCACGGTAAGCAGGGCATTGCGCAAACTGGGCATGCGATAGGCTGGTAGTTCAATCACCAGCGGCACGGCGTCGCCCGGAAGAATTGTCTTTTTTAAGAGCCACGCAGAAAAGAGTGTCGCCACAATCCCCAGCGTGTAGGCGCCGACGAACACCAAGGCAGCCTTGAGGGGAGAACCAGAGAAAAGCAGTGCGGCAATCATCGCATACACCGGAAGCCGTGCCGAACAGGTCAACAGCGGCAAGACCAGAATCGTGGTCAGCCGATCGCGCCAGTTTTCGATCACCCGCGCCGCCATGATCCCGGGGATCGCACAGGCATGGGCCGAAAGCATCGGCACAAACGCCTTCCCCGGCAATCCGACCCGCCGCATGAGCCTCTCCATCACAAACGCAGCCCGAGCCATGTAGCCACTGTCTTCAAGAAGCGAGATGAAAAAAAACAAAATACAGATCTGCGGCAAAAAGATGAGCACACCCCCGATCCCGGCCACCACCCCATCTGCAAGAAGGCTGCGCAAATCTTCGGCCGGCAACAAGCTGATCACCAGCGATACCGCTACCGCAATACAACTGCTCAACACTTTCCAGCGGACACCCGCCACGCGGTATCCCAGTACGAAAGTGAACATCGCAAAGAGAAAGACGATCAACAGCCATACGGTAGGTGTCGTTTTTGCTGCCGGCATAGCACTTTCGACCCATCCACTCAGCGAGGCAAAGGCTCCGTCCACCAGATCCATCGGCAGCGAGGCAAAGAAAAAGATCATGTAGAACACCGCGAGCATTAGAGTAAAGAACGCAATCACCCCCAACACCGCGTGGGTCAGCACATGATCGATAGCCAGCGTTTTGGCTCCACGTGCTGCTGCCGCGTGAACCGTATTCTTTGAAATTTTTTCTGCCCAGTCATGCCGAGCAGAAAAATGACAGCCACTGCATCCGCTCGTGCAGGAGGGAAAGGTTTCAAGTACCTCCAATCGCCCTGAAAGTTTTTCCTCGAGCTTTTGACGCAGTTGATCGAGCCCTTCCCCCGTTTTTGCACTCACCGGCACCACCGGGCATCGCAATTCTCGGGAGAGCAAATCGATATCGATATCCAGGCCTGATGCCCGCGCCGCATCGATCAGATTGAGTGCGACCACTGTAGGCCGATTTAATTCCAAAATCTGACTGGCAAGAAAAAGATTGCGCTGCAGACTGGTGGCATCGAGTACCAACACAACCACACTCGGTTGCCGTTCGCTGTCGATTTCCCCCGCAAGAACCGCTTTGGCCACCTGCTCTTCCGGGCTCAATGCTTCCATGCCGTAGAGTCCTGGTAGATCGATCAGGTCGACAGACTTGCCACCGAGCGTGATCGAAGCTCGGCGGACATCGACCGTGATCCCGGGGTAGTTGGCCGTCTTGGCTCGCAGACCGGTCAGTCGATTAAACAGCAGCGTCTTGCCGGCGTTTGGATTGCCCGCTAGCACAATATTTTGCTCTGCCGTCGCCAGGGTGCGCATTCTATTTCGTTTCTTCCGCTGGGATCACTGCCGTAGCGCTCGCCTCACTACTTTGTGGTTGTACCGAGATACAGTGAGTGAGACTTCGAGAAATACCTAACCGTGTACCAGCCACGCAAACGATCAGCGGATTACCCGTATTGATGACCTCCAGTACCTGTTTTTCACAGACACCAAGCCGCTTGAGTCGCGTCACCTCGGTACCTTCACCCTCCATGTGCAACACACGAAATAGGCCAGGACGCAAAACCTCAGAAAGTAAAGTCATCATCATTCTCGAGTATCATGCCAAGGGAAAGCAAAGACGCTGGCGAGTCAAACCCTCTGATTCGGATCGTCGCTGGCGGAAGCGAGAGCATTTGGCTACGACAATCTGCGGGTAAAACATTGTTTCACCTATAGAAATAAGATACTTTTCTATCCGCGTTTTACAAGCCCGATGGTACCCGGCTGGTGCAGGGATTCACTGTCCGTTCGTGTTACAGCGGGCGAAACTACCGATGGGCTGGCAGTCCATCACCGAGTTTGGCAGGCGTAGCCTTCCCATCGACCCGCATGAGCACCGGTGGTTGCCAACTCCCGTCCAGCACGCTGCGGTCCGGGGCATAGAGTCGCATCGTCAAGCCGAGCGTTCCTTGATCGGGAGATGGCAGCCAGTTCGACTCTTTTTCCTTCCCGGGTGATTCGGCCTGGATGTAAATATCGAGTGAACCATCGTCGTTGAACGTGAGCTTATCACGATCCCCGATGGCAAAGCGATTGAGCGGATTGGCCACCTGAAAACCGTCGGCGTCATACATCGTCAGCGACCAAAAGGCCTCGACCGGAGGGAAATTTCCCTTGTCGAAGTGAACGACGTAATTCTGATCTCCGGTAGGCGTTTTCCCCCGCGAATCCGCAATCGCCAGTGGATACACCGCATCGATCGGTTTGTTGCAGCCCAGTCCCGCCATCGCAATCGTGGCCCGCTGGAGGTAATCGGCACCGTAGACACCGGCGTTTTCGCGCATCACCGACCAACCATTTTCCATGCTCCCTATTCCCGGCAGGTGCGCCTTGATCATTTCCAGGCCTTCCTTCGCCGACTTGTCGATGGCCTTCTTGGCCGAAGGACTCAGCTGGTCGTAATCGAAATCCTTGCCCGGTTCGAGACCCACGCGTTTCATTCTCGCCACGATATCGGCATCAACGATGTGCGGCGGGTGCAACTTCATCAGCTCGGCGCCGTAATTAAAATAATCTTGGGCCGGCATGTTATTCACCTGATCGAGCGGGGGTGTTTTCATGTCGACGTCCGGATCGACCGCATATTTCTTCAGCGAAGGCTGCTTTCCCCAATCCGCCAGCGGCGTCACCTTCATACCGTCCTGAAATTGGTGCACCGCATCGTAGCTATCGACCGACGACTCGGTGCGACCGATCATCCACGCATACGGCGTGGGGGAATCGATCCGCGTGACTTCCTCCGGCAATTCCCCTTCCCAACCTGGTGGAACAAAGGCAAAGTGCCCCGGACCGGTACCGGTCGTTCGCCATCCGGGAGCGGCAAACACATCAGTCCACATATCGAGGATCGGCAAAAGATAATACCGGCCCTCCGAATCAGGAACGGTAACAATCACCGGCCCCTCGGTCATGTCGGCCCAAAGTGAAGAGTAAAGAGTGTCGAAGTTTGGTCGCACCACCGTTTTAAAGTCTGCCTCCGGAAAAGCACGGAAATGAAACAATTGATTCATCGGTGCGTTCATCCCGCCTTCTTGAGTCTCGGGAACATTGACCATCTGCAGTCGCGTGACATCCATTGTGATCAGCGGGTAGAGATAGACGTAGGCATCGATAGCCGCCGCGTCATCGCGATCATTCTCTGATTGCTCGGCAGCAAGAATGGGCATGACCAAAGCAATGCTTGCAAGAAGCATGGAAATCGGGATACGTCGCATCATGGCAGCCGCCTTTCGTAAGACTCCGTCGAAGGGATAACGTTTTGTCTCTGCATCGAACCATTATTCAATGCGACAGGTTACTCCACCGTACGAAAGTTCACACCTTTTACAAGTCGCGCGGCGAAGACGAAGCGTATAGAATGCACAGGATGGCGTGTGCCCGACACCGAGTCTTTTCAGCCGATACAAACCGCGCCTTGCAAGGCGTTTACTCTTCGAACAAACGATAGCTGCTCGGATTGTCGGGCAGGAACGCATGAAAGCCCGACTCGGCAAAGGTCGCAAACACATTGATAAAGATAATCGCGCCAAAGATCCAGAAAATACACCACGAATACCAACGGAGTCGCAGAAATTTCTTTTTCGAGTCTTCCGGTGATTCTGCTTCATGACAGACCGGGCAGTGCAGAATTGGTGACCGCCCGAAAATCAACATCAGTCCACTCACCAGCAACACCACTAAAAAGACCACCGCCGCCCAGGAGTAGAGATGCATTCCCAAGACGGGACTGCCGTACCCCAAATCACCCGGCGCGATATGCAAGAGGATCTGTCGCGTTGCAATCGCAAGTCCTACCAGTGCCGCAAGAATCGACATCCCATAGCCCAGGCCCATCACCGAAAAGCCCTGAACGCGCGCATAATGCCCGTGGGTGATCACAAAGATCGAACCCATCGCAGACAAAATCATGGCCATCCGCTGCAAGATACAGAGCGGACACGGATACTCACCCGCCACAAACTGCACCCAAAGCGCCCCACCCAAAACAGCACAGATGGCCAGCACACAAAAGTGCAGAATTACAAATTCGATCCTCGGCCACAACTTCCAGGCTGAATGTTCTTCGTGACTGGACGTGACTTCGTTCATTTGGGACATAGAGTCATCCACTCGAATATTTTAGCTCACAGGTTCAGCTTCAACGAATCAGTCGCATGATGCAAAAAGAGCAACGCGATCGACCCGAGCGAGAGAAAAAAGAAAAACACCGTTGGCCAGGCATGGCGGCGGAGTGTCACAATAAGGAGAATGAAAAGACACAAGAAAATTCCAGCCGCAATCATAAAATTACCTTCCCACGTGGTTTCAATGAACTCGTCATTCTAATGACTGGCTACCCGGAGGTAAAACACTGCCTCACTTCAATAATAAACGCCGTTTAAAGGTGATTGAACGTTAACGGCGCGTCCTCCCCAGAAGCATTGTCTACCGGATGTGCTTTAAAGTATTGAATCGTATTTTTGATATCCTGCAACAAAAGATCGGCCATCTCGCGGGTGAAATCACGTTTCACCAGAATCCGCTGAAAACCGATTTTTGAGAGCGACCCGGTGAGCGGATAGGCAGGAACCTGCCAACCCCGCATCCGCAAACGATCCGCAACATCGTAGAGCGTGTAGCCCGGGTCCAATCCCTCACGAATCCGCCAGACGACCGCGGGAATGCCGTGCCGCGGGTCGCCGTCATGCACGACCTCAAGATGTTTATACTTGGCGATCTCCGACCCAAAGTATTGGGCCACCGCATGGGACCCGCCATGAATCATGGCATACCCCTCTCTGCCAAGCCGCACAAAGTCGTAATATTGCGCGATCACCTGACCTGCAGGCCTGGAAAAATTAATCTGAAAAGTCGGCATATCGCCACCGAGGTAACTGACGTGAAAAACCAAGTCGTCCGGTAGGTCCTTCTGCTCCCTCCAGAGAACCCAACCCACGCCGAGCGGCGCCAGTCCAAATTTATGTCCCGATGCATTGATCGATTTGACCCGCTTGAGTCGAAAATCCCACGGTGCGTGCTCCGGATCCGTAAAAGGAACAAGAAATCCGCCACTGGCCCCATCGACATGAATCGGAACATCGAGCCCGGTGCGCAACTGCAAATCATCGAGCGCTTCACTGATGGCCAACACATCCTCATACAGTCCGTGGTAGGTCACCCCGAGTGTCGGTACGACGAAGATGGTATTTTCATCCACCTGCTTTAAAACATCTTCGGGACTGATACACAGATTTTTTTCGGTCATCTCAATTTCACGCATCTCGATATCCCAATAGCGGGCGAATTTCTTCCAGCAAATCTGTACGCTTCCACACACCATATTGGGTTTATCGAACGACTGCCCCGCCTCTTTACGCCGTGCCCGCCAGCGCCATTTGGCTGCCATGCCACCGAGCATCGCCGCTTCGCTGCTCCCGATCGTCGAGCAACCAACCGCACCCCCGGGGGCATTCCACAGATCGGCCAGCAACCGCACACAACGACGTTCAATCTCTGCGGTCTGCGGATATTCGTCTTTGTCGATCAGGTTTTTATCGATCGAGAGGTCCATCAGTCGATGCACCTGATCGGTTTCCCAGGTTTGGCAAAAGGTCGCTAGATTCTGCTTGCTGTTGCCATCGAGAAGCAATTCATTCTTGAGAATATCAAAAATGGCGTCTGCCTGTTGCGTATGCTTCGGAAAACTTTTACGGGGAAGCGGGTTGAGCACAACATCGTCCGAATGCTTTTGCGAATTGAACGAGTCAGGTCCCAACGTTTCGTCAGCATCGTAAAGAGGCATGTGATTTCCTTGCAGCGAAACGTATTTTCAGAACAGCAACGACACCTCAAGCGTACCATCATCACAGACCCATACTCAATGAACCTAGACGCCGTCGAGGAAGTCGAAGTGCAAGTGCGCGAACGCGATATAGACTGTGAACGAACGGAGTGCAAAGATCAATTTGTGATGGGGCCGCCTGCTCAACGCAACCGCAGCATTTCGCGGCGGTACCGACTCAACACATCTGCCCGCAGCAGCAACCCCACCAGACGACGCGACGCCCCCTTACCGGTTTCCACTGGCAGCGTCTCCATATCCCGGCTGCCAAAATCGCGCATTGCCTCGAGCAGATTTAATTCGGGCGAAACACTCAAGGGCGATTTCATCACAATGTCTTCCGCGTTGACCAGGTGCGGCGCAAGCTCCGCATCCAGCACGCGATGGAGATCTTCTGCACGAATGATTCCGATCAATTGATCTTCCGCATCCATCACCGGAAGGCTTTCGATATGGAGATTGGCGCGCGCCACGTGCATGATCTGATCAACGCTATCGGTATAAGAGACAGTGGGGAAATTGCGGATCATCACATCCCGCACTCGGACGTGTTCGAGCGATTGCATGTCGAGTCCGCGGGCCAGCGTTTCGCCGCGACGGCTCAGCTTCTTCATGTAGATACTTTCCGGATCAATGTACCGTGCAACCCAACTGGAAAGACCCGCGGCAATCATGATCGGCAGAATAATACGATAGTCGCCAGTCATCTCGTAAACAATCAAAATCGCGCTGAGCAGCCCTTGGGTGGTTCCGGCGACCACCGCACCCATCCCGACAATGGCATACACGCCCGGATTGGCACTGAACTGGGGAAACAAAAGATTGCAGATCAAGCCGAACGACGTGCCCAACGCGGCACCTAAAAAAAGCGAGGGTGCAAAAATTCCGCCCGATCCTCCTCCCGCGAGTGTGAGACTCGTTAAAAAGGGTTTCAAAAAGATCAGCGGTAAAAACCAGAACAATTGCGCCCGCATGCGACTTTTATCCAAGGCAATTTCTTCATTGACCGGTTCACCAGCCTGGCCCGCTTTTGTATTTGCAGGGTCCTTAAGTTCGACGGGCTTCATTTCGTTTTGCATCCGCAGCGCCCGGTGAACAACCTCGTAACCCACACCATAGAGCGCTGGCGCTGTGACCTGCCGATCGCCGGTGGGTGCCACCTGGGGCAGCACCAGTTCGTAGCTCACCGCGATCACCCCAACGGCCAAACCCAACAGCAGTGCCCGTTGCCACCAACTCCGTATTTTTTCCGCAGCGAGATCCTCACAGCGGTAAAGCATTTTAGTAAAAATGACCGCGACAAGGCCACAAAGCATGCCGAAGATAATGTAGGAGGGAAGCTGTCCCCAGTCGCCGAGAAATTCATATTTGAGTTCTCCAAATGCTGGCCACCAGCCTGCCTCACTTGCCTGCACGTGCACAACTTGGGCGAGCACACAGGCCACCACAATCGGTGCTAGGCTTTCGACGGCAAAGCTTCCCAAAATAATCTCGCTGGCAAACATCACACCTGCCAGAGGCGCGTTGAACGTGGCGCTAATGCCAGCTCCCGCACCAGCGGCAACGAGAATCGTGAGATGCCGCGTGGAGAGCTTAAAGATCTGGCCAGCCAAACTCCCCAGTGCCGATCCGATTTGAACGATCGGACCCTCGCGACCTACCGAACCCCCGGTGCCGATACAGAGCGCACTGGCGAGCACCTTGACGAAGGCCACCCGCGGACGGATTATGCCGTCGTCGTGGGCAACTGCAGAAATTACCTCAGGCACACCATGCCCTTGTGCTTCCTCGGCAAATTGCCGAGTAATCCAAGCAACGAGCAGCAGTCCAATCGCCGGAGTCGCAGCCAGTAAAAGCCAGAAGGTCCAGGTGGAGACGGCCAGTGCGTAGGCCTGCTGCACACTGAAGGCCGAAACGACGGCAATCATTTTATTGAACACGACCGCCCCGTAACCGGCAGCAATTCCGATCAAACAGGAAAGCGAAATAGTGAGTGGCGTTCCGGTGGGGACAAAGTGATCGAGGACCCGCGTCCAAAGGCCAGAAAGACTCGTATTTTGTTCTGTTTCGGCCATGTGGATCAAGAATAGGAGAACATACGCGGAAAGAGAGTACCTCAAGCCAACTTACGACCCCGGGCAATTATAACAAGTCCTCGCAGAACCCCAGTGCCCGCTTTTAGGCAAGCACCAACTGTTTGCGGCGGGGAAAATAACCTGCGACCCGCCCGGGCAAGATCTCATTGCCGATGATTCCCTTCGCTCCTCCCAGCATCAAACCCGCAGCCAGCATTTTGGGTAAACCACCACAGCGAAGGGTCATCATCTGGCCGCCCAGACGAACCTCGATTTGATGGGTCTCGGTTTCAAACTCTCCGTAACCGGGATAGAAATCGGTCAGCGATCCTGCCGGAGGAAACGACTGCAGAGAGCGGTGCTGAAAATAAGAGACTTGTGCACCGGTATCAAAGAACATGCGGTACGACTCGCCACCAATCTCTACATCGAGTAGCGGAATGCCCATGAAGGCATCCAGGGCGAGCGAGGCACCCTCGAAAGTAAGTTCCTCTTTGGAGAAGGTGATCTCCTGCTTTTCAATATCGATCAGCACATCAAAGGCGTTAATCGTATCGGCACCCAAGAGTCCACAGGTCGGATGCCCTGCAGAAGCCGCTAGTTGCTCGGCATCCATCCCCATATAAGCGGCGGGAAGCTTAAATTGTTCGCCATCGATGGAGAGAGAATCGATCGATCCAAAACTGTTGGGCGAGCCGGTATCGAACATCCACTCGTTGCCCTCAAGCGAGAGGTACAAATGGCCCGTCTCAAATTTTAGCGGCGCGACAAACATCCTCTATCCTGTCACTTATTTTCACTGGAGAATTTTTCCCCGACCAACCGGCCGAATTCATCGCAGGCCGCATCGAGGTCTTTTAAAATCTCAGGGGTCGATTTACCGGTGCAACTGCGGGCTGCGGCGATCATCGTCTGGCACTCGAAGGTGTCCATCGCACGGGCCGCATCGAGAAGCTGAGGCGTCTCCTCACCGGGCACCGCCAGAAACCCGTGCTTGTCGGCATGGATCAGCATGCCCGGTTCGACGTGAGTCCCAAAGACTTCCACCGCACAGTCCCAGCGGATCGGTGTGCTGTAGGCGTGGCCCACACTCAAGCGACGGGCGAGTGCCTTGAACCCGGCGTTACACATTTCATCCACATCGCGGATCGCCCCATCGATAATCGTGCCCACGCACCCGAGCGTGCGGTGGATATTGCTGTTCACTTCGCCCCAAAACGCGCCGTAGGTGGCCGGTTTATCGAGATCCTGCACTACCACGATTTTTGGCCCCGGAACCGATGCGATATACTGCCGGTACTCACTCCAGGCATCCGGATTCTGTTGCAGGTGCTCAGCATTGCCCGGCTCGATCACCACAGTCACCGCAGCACCGACCATCGAGCCCATCTGCGGCATAAAATCGTGTGTCTCCTCAAGATTGAAACAGTCGCGCCCTGCATCGCGCGTTGTGAGTTGTTCCCAGCCATTGTAAATCGTGGGCGTATTCCAGCGTTTCAATTCGAGCATTTCATGGTGTTCGATCATCTTCGCGTTTCCTTCGGCTGCGTAAAAAGTGGTTGTTGCGTATAGAGCGTCAGGCCCGTTAAGTCGCGCCGCGGTGAGGGAATCACAACACTGACGACGTAACCTATTACAAAACAGGTGAGGATGCCAGTCGCGCCGTAGGCCCACGGATGCAGCGGAACGTAGAGCTTAAACAGGTATTGAAGAACCCCGGAGGCGATGATACCAACCAGTGCGCCGGTGCCACTGGCGCGTCGGGTGAAGATGCCCAGCAGAAAAACGCCACCGAGCCCGCCACCAAACAAGCCAATGTATTTACTGAACTCATCCCACAACGATTTGATGTCTGGCTGCGCGGCCATCCACAGCGCAAAGGCCGTGCTCAGCAAACCGATCACGACCGTCACCAGCCGCGCGGTCCGCAGGGCGTTGGTGGGCGAAACGTTTTGATGAAACCGCTGGTAGAAGTCAGTCGTAAACGCAGCCGAAACGGAATTCATCGAGGAGTCGAGCGAACTCATGGCCGCAGCAAAGATCGCGGCCACCACCAGCCCCGAAATCCCCAGCGGCAGCTGCGTGACGATAAACAGCGGAAAGACGGCGCTTTCGTTCGCAAGTGTCGGGTCCATCATGTGCGGATGCACACGATAAAAGGCGAACAGCAGTGAGCCGATGCTGAAGAACAGCAGCGTTGCGGGAATCGTGAGCGCGGCATTGGTCCAGATCGCGCGACCCGCTCCCCGTTCATCTTTGGTCGTCAGATAACGCTGGATCACCGTCTGATCGGTGCCATAGCTGATCAGGTTCAAGCCAAAGCCACTGATCACAAGCGTGAAGAAGGTGGCATCCGTCCAGTCCCAGCGGAAGTCGAGCAGGCGGAATTTATCGGCTGCATCGGCCAGGGCAAGCGTCTCGCTCCAGCCGCCTTCGATCCGCGCGGGGATCAGGACCAGGCACAGTAGCGCTCCGCCCATCAACACGACCACCTGCAGCACATCGGTCCAGATTACCGCTTCCATGCCGCCCATCACCGTGTAGAGAATGCAGAGCAGGCCCATGACCATGATGCACACCTGAATGTCGATGCCGGTCACAACACTCAAGGCAATCGACGGCAGCAGCAGCACAATCCCCAGTCGGCCGAACTGGAACAGCATAAACATCGCACTGCCGATCAGGCGAACCGGGAGGTTGAAACGCATCTCGAGATACTCGTAGGCGGTCGTGACGTTGAGCCGGCGATAAAACGGCAGAAACAAAAAGATAATGAAGGGTGCAATGGCAACGATCGTCATGTTCACCCAGAAGTAACGCCAGTCGGTCGCAAAGGTTTTTGCAGGGATCGCCATAAAGGTAAGGGCCGAGAGTTGGGTGCCAAAGATACTCACGCCTGCTGCCCACCAGGGAATCCGTCCACCGGCCTTAAAAAAGTCGTCGGTCGAATGCATCCTCCGCGAGAAATAAAGCCCCATAAGGACCAGCGCCACCAGATACACGCCTAGCACCGTATAGCTAATTTTTTCAAACGCATTGCGTGTCACCGGTGAAGCCCGCAGCATCTGCCCGCTACGGACGCCCGGTCGGATTTCGCCGGACGGGAGCACAATATCCCTGCCCCACTGCACCGCGGTGGTCGTCACCGGCCCACCTTTGATTTGACTCTGGCCCTCGATCGTCTCGCGCGCAGCGGGAATCGGGTTTTTGAGCCTGACCCAGGTGTCGGTCACCGTGTGATACGCCAGCACAGCGCGCGAAAAACCTTGATGCGCCTCGCCCCGCACCTGGTTGAGGGCAGCGAGCGTTTGCACCGCAGCCTGTTGGTTGCCCGACGCCTCGTGGCCGCGAAGTGCTGCTTCGAGACGCAGAATTTTCAAGAACACATTGCCCGAATCGCCACCGAAAATAAGTATCCCATATTGTCCTGCCGCCAGACCGCTCCCGGCCATCACCGAACGGGGCGCGGCGGGCGCACCGACATCGCGTAGCCGCTTCCAACTCTGTTGCTCGGGATCGAAGGCATAGGCATCGGTCAGCAGGGCCGCATCTTCGGTACGGCCGGGAATGCGTCCTGAGAAAAGGTAGAGGTTGGTGGTGGTGCCATCGTTTTGCGCCGCAACCACTGGCAGAATGCGGGGCGGACCGGGAAATGATGGCTGGGCCTGCCACGTCCAGGGGATGCCATTGCCCTCTTGGTCCTTGGTGATTTTTGCGCCTTCCAGATCGAGCATCCAGACGTTGTCGGTCGCACCTTTTTTTGTGTCACCGCCGAGCACATAGATTTTGTTCCCCACCATCGCGCCGCCGAGCATGGTGGTGGCTGCCGGCAGTGGAGGCAGGCGGTGGAATGTGTCGGCATGCTCGCCACCGTCGGTATAGCGCTCTTTGAGCGTGACCGTTTTCGATTCCGGTTCCCAGGCGATAAGGAACACCTGACCAGACCGGTGCGTGGTGCTTGTCTGTTTCCCCTGGGCATCTTCGGCATACGTTTTCCATTCACCGCCAATGCAGAGCAGTCCTTTGGGGGTGGGGATCGATACCCCGTAGGCCAGCCGGTGGGGTAGCCGCGTAGTGGCTTCGATCCAGGTGGGAGCCGTGCCGTTTTGTTTGCTCAGCACAAAGACCGTATCGTAATATGTTTTTTTCGGCAGCTTGCCAGTCGGCCCAATCGGTATCCAGGGCAGGCCGTCAGGAAAGTTGGCA
>Ga0209986_10000236_pt1 | contig 52048 bp, 55 predicted proteins | sample BlataG_FD_183168 | JGI IMG/M metagenome (GOLD analysis project Ga0209986, IMG submission 183168) | Deep subsurface microbial communities from Black Sea to uncover new lineages of life (NeLLi) - Black_00105 metaG (SPAdes) (version 2) | ecosystem: Environmental > Aquatic > Marine > Oceanic >... | reverse complement strand
TCCTCCTCCTCCTTCGGTTGGATACCTAGCAGGCGATCGTATTTCGTCGCGCGAATGATGGTTCTGACCTCATCCTTTACCTTATCCCAACCGGGCTTTGACTGGGGAAGCTCAGGGAGCCCCATCTTCTTCCTTTCCTTTATGATCGATTCATCGGGCCGAACGGTCAACCCATATGTGAGCAGGTTGGTGGCTGCGATCTTCACAAAAGGCGGGATGATCCCCTCCCTTATGGCGATGTGTCTCAGGGCTATCATGACTTCGGCTGGATTCAGATCTGCGGGGCAATGCTCGTAGCATCTGTAACAGGTTGCGCAAACCCATCTCGTCGAGAGGGTGGCATTTCTCATGCCGAACTGACAGTACTTCATTGTCGTTCGAGTCTTGTACTCGATCTTCAAGCTAATCGGACAGACGCCCGTGCAGTTTCCGCACTGGAGGCAGGTCATAACATCCTTGCCACCGTACTTTATTATCTCCTTCCTGAAGTCCGAGTCGGTCTGATCATCTGTGATCACCTTATCCTCTATGAGCTTCTCGTGTAGGCCGCTGATGAAGACCTTCTCAACCTCTCCCATCCTCAATCACCTCCGGTGCTGGTGTTCGCACTGAGCGCCGCAGATATCTCGCTCATAATCTGCCGATCTGTGAATTGCAGCTGATCGATCGCGTGCTGTGGACAGGCCGCTACACACGTACCACAGCCGTGGCACAGTGCTTCTGTAACAACTGCCTTGGTCTCTCCATCCTTTTCCTGAAGTTCTATCGCTTTATAGGGACAGAACTCGGCGCATAGTCCGCATCCCACGCATAACTCGTCGTTAACTGATGCTGTCAAAGGCTCGACCACATGCTTCCCCCTGATAAGCAGGGTTGCCGCCGCAGAGGCCGCTCCTTTAGCCTGCGCAACTGAATCGGGGATGTCCTTCGGACCCTGGGCGCATCCGCATATGAAAACGCCGTCAATAGCCGTCTCCACCGGTCTGAGCTTCGGATGAGATTCCTGTAGGAAGCCGTCCGGTGATACTGGAAGGCTAAGCAATTTTTGAATCGGTTCAGTACCCGTAGAGGGGACCAGGCCGACGGAGAGCACGATAAGATCGAACTCCCTCTCGATTATTTTAGCCAACAGCGTCTCCTCGGCGCGTATCGTTATATTACCCGTCTCGGGATCGAGGTGGAGCCTTGCAGGTCTTCCCCTGATGAACTCTATCCCATATTCCTCTCTCACCCTGTGATAGAGCTCCTCGAACCCCTTGCCAAACGCCCTGATATCATTGTAGTATATCGCGATTTCAGCCTCGGGATCGTGCTCTTTGATAATCTGAGCATTCTTCATGGCATACATGCAGCAGACTCTCGAGCAGTAATTATTACCCAGCTTCAGATTTCTTGATCCCACACACTGGATGAATGCAATTCTCTTCGGGGTCTTCTTATCCGATGGTCGAACCAGATGCCCACCCGTCGGACCGGCCGCATTGATCAGTCTCTCCAGCTCGAGAGCGGTTATGACATTCTCATACTCCCAATAGTTATAGACACCCTTCCTCTTCGGCGTGTATGTATTAAAGCCAGTGGCGACAATTATCGTGCCAACCTTGAGCTCTATCTCCTCGGGCTGCTGCTCGTGATCTATCGCCTCATTTAAGCAGGCTTTGATGCAGGCCTGGCATTTCTTACCCTGAAAATGGCGGCAGTTCTCACTGTCGATCGTGTATTTCAGCGGTACTGCTTGGGGAAACGGAACATAGATTGCCTTTCTCGTCCCGAAGCCCATATCGAACTCGTTCGGAACCTTCACAGGGCATTTCTCCGTACAGAGTCCGCAGCCGACGCACTTCTCCTCATCGACAAATCTGGGCTTCCTCTTGATCTTCACATTGAAGTTCCCGACATATCCATCAATATCGACAACCTCGGAATAGGCGAGGATTTCGATGTTCTTGTTTCTGGATACCTCGACCATCTTCGGGGCTAAGATGCAGATCGCACAATCGCCCGTCGGGAATGTCTTATCCAGTTGGGCCATGTGCCCTCCTATGCTTGGCTCCTTTTCAACCAGATAGGTCTTAAAACCCTTCTCTGCAATGTCGAGTGAAGCCTGAATGCCCGCAATGCCACCGCCGATGATAAGAGCTGCTGGCTCTACCGATACTTCGCGCGGAGAGAGCGGTGACAATAGCCTGGCCCTCTCGATTCCCATCTTCACTAGATCCGCCGCTTTTTCGCTCGCCTTCTCAGGCTCTTTCATATGCACCCAGGAGCACTGCTCCCTCAGATTCACCATGTGCATGAAATATGGATTTAGACCTGCTTCTTCAACGCAATTTTTAAAGGTGAACTCATGCAGTCTGGGAGAGCAGGATGCCACCACTACGCGGTTCAGATTTTTCTCCTTGATCGCCTTTTTTATTTCTTCTTGGCCAAGGTCGGAGCATGCGTACTTGAGATCTCTTGCAATCGCCACTCCTGGAAGCTCAGATGCCCATTTAGCGATTTTCTCGCAATCGACTACTCCAGCTATGTTTGTACCGCAATGACAAATAAAAACTCCAATAGACACGCTATCCGAATGTTCATTTCCGCTCGATGCTAAATCGGGCGCTGCCATTCTTCTCATCCCTGCTCAGTGGTCAATCAATGAATTGCTGGCTTTTCAGGCAACCCTGCAGCGATGGCTGCATTAAATCGTGCGAGAATAGAACAACGGTCAACGCAGTCCGCATTCTGTTGGTAATAGTTTTCTGCCTCCGTCAAAAGCTGCTCTTTAACATGATTGACAAACCCAAGCAATTATTGCATGTTAGGTGGTATTAATTAAAATTTCGCCACCTACTTAGCGAATTTAGACAAAATGGCGACGATTTCATATTGCCTCTAACAATGTTATATTCTTAACCTATTGAAAATTGTGCGATATTTACGAAAACGTCGATTATTTTTCTCTTTTCTAACGGTTTTTCAGTTTTTGCTCACTAATTTCTGATATCTAAAACTTATGTTACAGCTCCCCTCTCTGCTGACCATGCAGGGTCCAATGGGCGTATCGGGCGTGCATTTCTTCCCGAATAACGCGCACTCCTCTGGTACTGCAATTCCTCTGAGCAACTCGCCGCATTTACATCCAGGCGGTTCCTCATATTTGGAATAATCAACCGCTCCCAGAATGGATCGGTACCTCACGCGCGCATTCCATTTAGCGAACTCCTCCTCCGGCTCGAGACGGCTTTTCTCTATAACCGGAAACCCTCTCCATGCGACATCGCTCTTGTCGAAAACGCGTTCCATCATCTCGAGAGCTTTCGGATTTCCTTCATCCCTGACCACGCGACTGTACTCGTTCTCGATCTCACTTCTTCCCTCGAGATTCTGTTTGGCAAGCATGTATACGCCCATAAGCAAGTCTATTGGTTCAAATCCAGCGACCACTTGCGGTATTCGGTACTCGGTGGATAAGAAGGCATATGGGCGAGTTCCGATGATGGTGCTTACATGCCCAGGCTGAATGAGGCCATGAAGCCTTACCTCACCCGAATCGGCAATTGCCCTGAGCGCAGGAGGAATAACGCGATGGGTACTCAAAATGGAAAAATTATCGGGGGGCATGGCGATCAGAGCGGCTGCAGTAGTTGGCGCCGTGGTCTCAAACCCCATGGCAAAGAAAACGACCTCTTTTCCCCTCTCTTTCTTCGCGATCTTCACGGCGTCATCTACTCCGTAGACAATTCTGACATCTGCACCCTCGCCCTTCGCCGAAAGCAGAGAACCAGTGTTTCCGGGAACTTTCATTGCATCCCCGAAGATCGTCACGGTCTTGCCTGCTCTGGCAAGTACCAGAATCTCATCCACCTCCTGGGGTAATGTCACGCAGACGGGACATCCTGGCCCCTGCCGCACATCCATGTTGCATTCTGCCAGTCTGTCTATTAATCCGAAGCGAACAAGGGTTTCTTGGTGGGTTCCGCAGACATGCATGAGAGTCAATTGCAGCTTCATCGCGGAGATCTTTCCCAGCAATTTGTCGGCGAGCTCCCTGTCTCTAAGTCTGAACATCTGGTACCACCATCGTGATATTTCTTATCGTGCAGCCCAATCCCTCTTTTACTTGTGCTATCTTCCCACACTTAGGGCATCTCAATATTGGAAATAGCATATGAATCTCCTCGGGCAGCTCTGGCTCACCCTCATAACTACAATCGCATCGTATCTTCCCCTTCACGCTGGTAATCACCAGGCTTGAATTTTCGCCAATGGTTCCCTTTGTCAGAATCTTATAGGCGAATCGCAGCTGTTCCTCTGCGAGAAAGGTGAACTCACCGACCTCCAGATTCACCTGCTCGATGCACTCTGCCTCTCTCTTTTTCGCCTCGGCCAATATCAGTTCGACCATCTGACTCATGACGGAAAATTCATGCATCTCCCACTTCATCCCCGCGTTCGTCATACTCGAGTATCTGCCTGAACATCTCAAGTGTCTCTTCAGCTTCGGCGGCATCCATGACTTGAATCGCATATCCCGCGTGCACTATCACATACTCGCCGACCTTCGGTCTTTCAATTAATGAGGTATTCACTTCGCGAACGATGCCGCTGCCGTAATCCACTTTTGCATTGTTTTCGTTGATCTCCAGTATTTTTGCAGGAATGGCCAAGCACATGATTGTTGCGAGGATTGTCCCTTTATTTTAAATCTATTAGCCTACCTTTGCTCCAACGATTGCATTCTGACCAGCGGATATGCCCCCGTCGCCACTGGGTATGCGATCATGAACGAAAAATTCTACTTTCTCCAGTTCTACCCGCTTTCGGAGGATCTCTGTTATGACGCTGTTATACGCGACTCCACCGCAGAAGCCAATATATGCCAATCCCTCGGTTTTTGCCATCTCGCAGGCAATTTTTCCCGCCTCGCCAACCAAGGATTCCACGAAGGATCGTGCAATGTCAGCTCTCTCTCTATCGGTTTCCCAGTGCATCTCAAGGAGCTGATCGAACATTGACAGTGTGTCGATAATTCTCATGCCGCCAATTGTCTCTATTTCAACATCGAAATGGTGTACGGGCTTTCCCTCTGCGAGGAGTTTCTCTAGCTTGATTGCAGGCTCCCCCTCGTAGCTTCTCCTGCACGAAATTCCGAGAATGCATGAGACGGCGTCAAGCACCCTCCCCATGCTGCTCGATTTAGTGCTCCTCGGCAGCATTTTGGAGAAGATCTCCACATCGCTGTTTGAAAATTCAGACACCTCCTTGTTCAACATCAGTTTGATGGCGGCAACGATCCTCCTGACATCTACAACTGCTCTATCTCCGCCTAAAAGGGGCAGCTTTCTGAGAGATGCAGCTCTCCTGTATCCACCGAAATCCGCAATGAGCGTCTCGCCGCCCCAGCTGGTCTTATCGTCCCCGTATCCCGTTCCATCCCAGGTCAAGAAAATACCGCGTTCCGTGAGGCATCGATCTATCATGAGAGATGCCGCATGAGCATGATAGTGCTGTGTCTCGATAACATCGCAGTCGAACTCTTCCGCCAAGCTCTTCGCGACTATTCGCGTCGAGTAGCGCGGATGTTTGTCCGCTCCAATAGCATCCACGCTCTTAACGTCAAGCAATCTTCTGAGATGTTGAATCGCCGACTCGAGAAATTGAAGGGTCGGATACTTGTCAGTCTCACCGATATATTGCGTCAGGAACAGCTCGGCTTTCCTAGATACGGCGCCTGTAACATCCCACTGTGCTCCTACTGATATTACCGAAGAGCGATGGTTTAGTGGTATGGGCGTGGGCACAAACCCTCTCGATCTCCTCAGGAAAGCAGAGCAATTGCCGTTCAAGCGAACGACAGAATCATCGCACCTGTGTGTTATCTTTCTATTATGAAGCAGGTAGCAGTCGAGATTCAGTTCAAACGCCTTCAGATTGTCTATTATCATCGGCTCCCCGGGGGGATTAGCTGAGGTCATTATCACTCCTTCAACAGAGAGATTTCGAAAGAGCCGATGATGAGCAGCCGAATATGGAAGCATCATACCGATGTTATGAAGCCCGGGAGATGCGCCCTCCAGGAGTCTCTCAGCCTCCGATCTTTTCCTTACGAGAACTATCGGTCGCTGAACGGATATCAGCATCTTCTCTTCATCTGGAATTATTTCGGCGTACTTCTTCGCCGCCGCAAGATCTCTCATCATCACAGCATAGGGTTTATCGCCGCGCCTGTACAGTCTGCGCAATCTCGCGGCATTTTCGAAAGTGGCAACGATATGCATGCCGCCCCAGCCCTTCAGCGCGCCGACAAGACCTGATTCAATCTTCTTGGCAAAGGTCTCGAACGGGTCTTTGCTTCTGATAACCGATCCAGTTCTATCGTAGAGTGTATATTTCGGACCGCATTTCAGGCAGGACATTGTCTGCGCGTGAAACCGTCTATCGCTCGGGGAGGAAAATTCCTCAAGGCAATCTTCGCACATGGAAAACTCCATCATTGAGGTCCTCGCTCGATCGAATGGTACATCCCGCAGTACAGTGAATCTCGCGCCGCATTCGGTGCAGTTCGTGAAGCAGTATCCGTATCGGCGATTCTCAGGCGTATTGAACTCCTTAAGACATTGATCGCAGATGGCCGTGTCGACTGGAATCATCGAGACTCTTCTTCCGTCGGAGCTCTCCCTTATCTCGAATGGCCCTAGCTCCTCATCGGTCTCCTCGCGCTCGATTCTATCTATTCTCGCCAGAGCAGGCAGCTGCTCTTTCAAGCAGGCTATGAACTCATCGGCCTCTCTATCGAGATGAACCTCGACATTAGATCCATTGTTGAGCACATATCCTTTGAGATTGAGTTGCTTCGCTACTCGGTAGACCGTTGGTCTAAAACCAACTCCTTGCACGATCCCGTAACATATCAGTTTCATCTGCTGGCATGCTCCCGAAGCTCGAGCGCCTCCATCAGTTCGTCCATTCCTGTCTCATGTCGCGCGTCAGTCAAAACTATCCTCGCCTTGGGATTAACCCTCTTTACATCATCCATGAGCGTTTGAGGATTGACCTCCATAGCATCGGCAAGATCAACTTTATTGATCGAAACAACATCGGCGAAGGCGAATATGAGCGGATGCTTTCTGACCATATCTTCGCCCTCCGTAACTGAGATCACGACGACTCTCTTATCCGTGCCCAATGGAAAATCTACTGGGCAGACGAGGTTTCCGACGTTTTCGATAAAGAGTACGTCGATCTCATCCAGCGGAAGCTTCTCTATCGCGTGATGGATCAGATGAGCATCAAGATGGCATTCCTTTCCAGTGGACACATTCTCTGCTGGTATCCCGTGCTCTTTAAAGCGATCGTAATCATCATGGCCTGCTACATCGCCGGCTATAGCTGCCGCACGAATATTTTTCTTCTTCAGTCTATCTATTATTCTCTCAATTAGCAACGTCTTTCCTGAGCCAATAGCTCCCAAGAAATCGAACGATCTCACCTTGCGATGAGTGAGCGTGGTGTGATTTTCCTCTGCGAGCTCTCTATTTGCCGCCAGCAAATCTTTCTCCATTTCTATCGAAACGCTCTTGTGCACGAATATGCAAGAGCTGCAAGGTCTTCTAAATGTTTTTGGTGCAGCGTATTCAGACGTTTAATGAGGTTTGGCAATCTTCGTCGATATCAGGAAAATCATCTTATTGGCTGCTCAAGAAAGTGGAGGCAGAGGGATTTGAACCCATCACTAGCCAGACAGTCGACAAGAGAAAAGAATCAGGTCGGATTGAGGATTTCGGCAAACCTCTTCACTTTTTCTCATATTAATAAATTATCTTCATTTACCCTTTTTTAGCTTTTCGCGTTGTATGATAAATCCAAGAGTCGAACATATTAATTCGATCCACTTGATGGTACTTCGTTCAGGCAGCTTTCTACTTCTTGGATCTCCGAGTTCCATCCAACCGAGAAGTTCCTCTTTATATCCAAAAATAAAAATTGTAAAATAGTCGCTCTCCAGCAAATCCTTATGTGATTTTCGTTCTATTGGGAGAAGAGTTGGACGATTGAATGTGAGAAGTTCATCTCCTTCGAGGGTTGTACCATCCTCAATATCGAATTCACTAAATTTGCTCAATTTAATAGATGGATATTTATCGGTATCCCAAATCTCTTCGTAAGTATATGCCAGGCGCCTGTGTGCTTCTTCTACGTCTTTTGTAAAACCAAGAAAAGACACATATCTGTATAATTCATCTTTTTCGCTCTTGATAGCTATTGAAATTTCCTTGAAATTAAATAATCGATAAATTAGTCGAACTGCCTGATCCAAGATAGACTGAAGAGGTCTTCCAGGTTCTTGGGCATATGAGAAAAAGGTCTGTAAATTATCGAATATTTTTTCTGTCTCATCCTTTGGGACAGGAGAATATCTTCTTTTAATCTCGGAAGCAAAATTCCGATCTATCTCATATTTTCTTTTTTCTGTCAAACAATCACACAATGTATTTTAACGATATTTCATTTTTTACTATTATTTAAATTTCTATGCTTTATCGGTCAATATTCTTAGCTGCTTGACAAGGAAAAGCATCACTTGGAATATTCCTTTTCCCAGATGATTTGCGCAACAATTGCGCATAATAATTCTATCCATTTAATCGTCATGCGCGGAGGCAGATTCCAATCTTTAGTCACTCCAAATTCTATGGCACCGATCAATTCTTGTTTTCCAGCATATAGGTATGCATGGAAATAATCTGCTTCTGTCAAGCTATCTATTGATTTTCGAGGCGATTCAATCAAGGTGGGAGCAGTATATAATGTCGACTCGTCCGCTCCTTCATCCAATGCGCCTGAACAGAAGTCTATGATGTTTCTACCGAGCTTAATTGCAGGGTATTTGCTATAATCCGTCATATCTTCCAATGTATATTCCGTTTTCATATGTGAAGCCGTCGCTTCTCTTGAAAATCCTTTGACCAGTTTATACCTGAATTTTCCATCAGATTGGTCCTTAAGTACTATTGTAACCTCCTTAAAAAATAGATTTCGTTGCACAATCATTGCGACCTTCTCGAGGAAGGAATTCAATGAGTTTCCTCTCCATTGGCCGCTTGAAAAAATGAGATCTAGAAGAGATTCCATTATTCGTTCGTCTATGTTCTCCGAGAGTCTGCCGTATTTCTTCATCACATGTCGTTTGAAGTCGGCAGAAAAAACGTCTTTTTCCTCCATTTCTTCACCCACCTTTGTTATTTCGTAATTCTCTTCCCGCAATAAGGCTTTTTCTTCGGGATTAAAAAAATCATTGGGAGGAAAATTATAGCCAGAGAGTATTAGGGGGATCTAAACCCTTTTCTCAATTTCCTCCTCCTTTTTCATCATCATGATATTCGTGGCAATTTACTGTGTATATTTTTCAAATTATGAAGTACCATTCCCCCCAGATTTAATATCATTAAATTGCCTATATTTCATGAGCCCCAATTGGGGTCTTCTTGTAGCCTCGATGCACTTTGTAACTTCGATGCAATATATATATATTCTTATAATCAAGAATATTCGATTTCAAAAAAATCGTTAGCTAAAAGATGTTAGAATTACTCTTTTACCTGAAGTTCTGGAAATATATTGAGCCTAACTTATTCATTCTTCCTTTATAGATAACTGGAATTCAATAAGGAATAATCTATGTACAATTGTGTACAATCAACCATACAATAACAGCAAGTGTTATATTGTTACTTATCTGATGTTAGTTATTGCGAAAATTCAATCTCGCAGTGTGGTTAAAATAATGGCGGATAAAGCATATGACAAGATTCTCAGCAATCAATCGAGCTGCAGTGAGAGAATCTCCATAACCATAGATCTTCCAAAGGATTGCCGCCTCGATGCGGATATCCTCAGAGAACATGTATCACAAATATTCGTTGAGGGCTTACTCAAGAACCTCTGCTCCGGGTGCCCTCTCGAGAAGCCTCTTCATTCATGACGATTTCAATGATCTTTCGATTGTCGGTGGATTTTCTCGCCTGTAGTTCGTGGTCTACAGCGCGTCTGATAAACTCTGATACAGAACTCATACCCCATTCCGGGTGTTTCTTGATCTCCTTGGAGATGGCATCGTATAGTGATTCACTGATCTTGATGCTGATTCGCTTCTCTTTATCTCTTTTCGCCTTCTTTTTGGTCACAGCTATCTTCCAGCCTCAAATATTACTTCCTTCTTTATTTAATTGATTATTCTAATTTGACTTTTCTTATAAACTGAAGATATTTATAATGTTAATTAGGTTACATAAAGGCCCCAATAGGGTGATATCAAAAAATTATCGGTTTTGTAGTATAGCAAGGGGGAATGGAAAAGACAAAGTAATAGACTGAAAAAGGTATCGATTTTCTTATCGGCATTTTAGTCTGTATGTTGTCAATATCGGTGCTTAGTACGCCAGTTTCTGATTGACCAAATTACAGCACTGGCAGAGACTCCATAGCGTTAAACAATGACTTTGGAAAAAAACCTTTCAAACCCTTTACTTATTTTCCTATTTTCCATACCCCATTGTGAGCTTAAGGGTTTTACTAAGGGAAAATAGCTAAAAATAGGAAATTTTACCAGTCAAATTGGGTAGAAAATCGCCTTAACTTGCTACTCATGAGAGTGGGGGCAGAGGGATTTGAACCCATCACTAGCCAGACAGTCAGCAAGAGAAAAGAATCAGGTCGGATTGAGGACTTCGGCAAACCTCTTCACTTTTTCTATGTCAATCTGCAACTATGTTTGTCCTTTGGGTATACTCACCTGGTAAAAACGCTGCTAGTGTAAACCATGAGCCAGATTCGTATACAGTTTTATTTAATAAAAAATAGTCGCCAGCATTCAAATAACCATGATTATTATTTTCTATAAAAGCTACACCTGAGTAAAATATTCCAATAGTCATTTCACTTAATTGTATTCGCTCTAGTCCAATTGTAAAGTCAGGCATTTCAACCCAAATATAGAGATCAGAGTAATTAATCCCAATTGTATTAGGAAGTATATGCATTCTCAGTTTCCAATAGAAACCAGTGTCCTCAGTATACCAATTAATGTAAATATCTTCAGATTGTTTAGGAATTAAAAAATTTGCCAATATAAAAGCGGTAATTATGGTCACTATGAGAATAGCAATAAGAAACACCAAAAGAGTCCGAGATGGATTCTTTCTTGAAATATTGATAGTAGAATTGAATGGTTGAAACCCGCCAATCTGTTGTTTACAATTAACACAGAACCATATCCCATCTGGATTATCCCCGCCACAATATGGGCATTTCATTCCATATTCCCCCATACCGCAAAAGAAGTGTTATATTAAGGCTTTTTCTTCGGGGTGAATAGAAATCTAAATCATGGAAATTCATCGTGAGAAATAGCAATTAGAATAATCCCTACAAATGCGAGAATAGCGCCAATATAGAAGAATGTAAATATGCCGACTAAAAGCGCTATGATGCTTCCAATTATTGCAAATGCAAAATTAGTGCGTCTTATCGCAAGAAACCCTGAAAAAAAGGCTACAATCTCCAAAATAATAAACAGAACAGAGCAACTGATAATCATTTCTGAATATTCTGGAATTAAATTTGCTGAAAGAGCCCCAATGAATATCCATGAAAATATTCCGATTAATGCAGAGATAATTACTAATACGCCGCCAATCACGGGGTTACTTGTTTGGCGTTCATAAGATATTGACGATGTCGTTGGAATTCCATATTTATATCCAACCGAATCCCTTTGAGATTGTGATCGATACATTGATGTTAAATCGGTTGTACTATGCTGAGATGAAATTATCTGTCCGCAGCTTCTGCATAAGATATGTCCTTCTCGATTCTCAGCACCGCATTTAGGACAGTTTATCATTATTTCCCCCGTTTCCGCACCGTTGTATGGGCTTAAGGGTTTTACTGACTGGAGATTATGCGACCACTGAAATTGAATATTTCAATTCACAGTCGATCTCAATCACATTATCATCGCTCCCATCATAGACCCATGAATTACTGAATGGAGGATATTTTGTATGGATGTACCAATACCCAGCAGCTGTCGGATTGTAATCAATGGCATCATCTGCATCTAAATCTTCGTCATATACCTTAATCTCAAATCTAATAACTCCTGTATTGTCTGGGATATCAATTACTACTGAATAAGGAGAATTAATGATTTCTGTATCAACGAAAACCTGGCTCGTGTAAGTCAAATCGAATACACCATCATTGTTTGTGTCTACGAGGATTTTAAAGTATGGATCACCATCTGTCCAAAAATCAGCCGTCCCATCTCCTTGATATCGATCGATAGAGATTCTTATCTTGCCGTTTCCAGAATCATAGAAGTCCGCATTATCACCAACGCCATCCGAATCAGTATCCCGCCATTCTGCGGGATCATCTGGAAATTCGTCAGGATTGTTACCTAACGGATTATCCCCGTAACCATCTCCATCTCGATCTGCCCATTGAGTGCTATCATAAGGAAATGCATCAGAGTTGTCACCAACGCCATCGAAATCACTATCCAAATGTTCGTTTGGATCGTTCGGAAAAGCATCTGAATTATCGCCATATCCGTCTCCATCGGTATCTTTTGTTTCACTTGGATCATTCGGGAAAGCGTCAGAATTATCCCCAACACCATCCCCATCGCTATCTTGGGTTTCTGTTGGATCGTCAGGGAAGGCATCGGTGTTATCGCCTACACCGTCACTATCAGTATCATTCCATTCTGTCGAATCAGTGGGAAAGACATCTGAATTATCGCCATATCCATCATTATCGGTATCATTCCATTCACTGGGATTAGTTGGAAAAGAGTCTGAATTGTCTCCTACCCCATCTCCATCGGTATCATTCCATTCATTTGAGTCTTCTGGAAAAACATCTGAATTGTCACCTATCCCATCACCATCAGTATCTTGTGTTTCTGTGGAATCGTTTGGGAATTCATCACCATTATCTCCAACACCGTCATCATCAGTGTCTTGCCATTCATCGGGATTATCAGGAAAGTCATCTTCACTGTCTGCATAACCATCACCATCTGCATCGTGAACAGATGCAAATGGTGAAACTGTCGGGTTTAAAAATACAGAAAAAATCAGAATCAAAACTATTATGATAGTAACGATTGTCGAAAACATTATTTTCATTGTTCTATCAAACATTTTCAATTTAGGTTTACTTGGTTGAGGCTTATCTTTAATATCCCCCATCATTTCCCCCATTTTCGCCATTCCCTACCTAAGCTTAAACTTATTGCAATAAAGGATTACGAAATCATTTGAGTGTACAAAATTGTACAATTAAATGCTGCAATAAGGCTTTTTCTTCTGGTGGATAGCCCCAGGAGGATTCGAACCTCTGTCGCTGACTGGATAATTTTAAAGCACGCCTTCATGTCAATGCGTGAGAACGCCTAGCCAGTGTTTCTCTTTTTTTCTTCAATCAACGGGAATTGCACTTATCACTCAAATTCATCTTCTGCTAAGACAAGCAATACCAAAGCCGGAATACCAAACACAAATCCCCAACCTATGAATGTAAAGATACTTCCAGCCTTTGCCCATCCATAATGTTTCCTAATTATTGAAAAAGCACCACCGATAATTGCAAAAATTCCCATTAAGATAAATGCAATATACATTAGCATGAAAAAGAAATCAAAAATAGGATATTCCCCCCAAACATGCCGGATAATTTGAATAAAATAATAAGTGAAGATAGTAATTGATAGCATTCCTCCGAAGAGCATTAAAACACCAGCAACCACAGGTTTTGAAGTTGTCATTCTTGAGGGCATTCTTTTTTTTCTTTCTCTATAATCATGACTACAATAAGGACAAATAGTTACCATCCAATCAATTGATCGTCCGCATGAAACACAATTTCTTGAACCTACCTTTTCGAATTCTTTAACTGAAATAACAGTAAATATTATTGACAATACCCCAAAAACCAGAATAGGAACTCCCAATATAACAAAAGATAACGTACCATGCGTACCATAAACAAAGGTTAAAACGGCAGTGACGATAATTATACACATGCTCACTATTACAAGAACAATAGCTCTTCGCAATAATCCCAAAATCCCAGCAGATAATCCCAATGCAAATGATGTCATCCCGAATATACCCAGAATAAGATACTCTGCATAATGAGTATAATCTGATCCCGAATAATTACTATAGACAAAGAGTCCTACCATACCAGTAAGGAAACAGAAGCATGATGCACTGAATGCCATAACGCTTGCTGTGGTTAAAAAAGGACTTCTTTTCTTACTTAAAAATGATTGTCCACAAACAGAGCAGAATACAGAATTGGGTAAATTAGACGATCCACATTTAGGACAATTTTTAACTGCTTTTTCTTCTATTTTTGTTCCGCAACTCTCACAAAAAATAGCTTTTTCTGATATTTCTCCTCCACATTTAGGACATTTGGCCATATTTCCTCCCCTCCCTGAAATCTGTTAGGTAGATAAGGCTTTTTTTTCGGGGGAGCACTTTCAATAACCTAAGACCATTACATTTAACAAAATCTGCAATGTCATGGTCAACGCAAAGCCAATAATGAAAAAGAGAGCTATGAATTTCCATGCTTTCTTATCTTCTTTCAATTTCTGAATTTGAACCTGATATGGTGCAATAATCTGAGCTTCTGAAATTTCATAACTGCATTGTGGGCATTTCATCCATAGACCCCGTTTCCGCACCGTTGTATGGGCTTAAGGGTTTTTCTTCGGGGGAATAACCCAGTAAATAGGATGGATTATGTTTCTTTTTTTGGAAAATCTTGAAGTTCCCTCTTTTCAAGATCGCATTTGAATGGTTGACTTTTTACTGGTTTCATAAAATTATATGTACTCTGTAGAGTATCAAAACTAATTAACATATTGTTAAAATTAGCTTTGAATCCTAGGTATTCATTTCTTGCATTTTCGAAATTTTCATCTGGGCATACATTTCTATGTTGTTCTATTTGCACCATAATTGCTTCTTGCCATTTGATAAATGATTTAATGAATGTGCATAGGTTTGACATGCATCTACGGATCTGGGTTTCAATATCTTTGTCAGAATCAGAGATATTATTAATCGATGTTACTAGAAAATGATTATGATTTACGAAAGTAACTATGACCTCATGGAATCCAGGGAAGATAGTAAAAAGATTTGGAAGACTTGAATATGCTGAGCTTGGGGTAGCAGGACGTTCAAAAAATTTCTGTATCACTCTTTCGAATGAACCCATTCCGCTTAATATAGGCTGGATATTGTCAATTGTCTCTGCATACAAATCATGGAGTTTGGGTAGCCGATTTTCCTTCCAGTACCTGATTTCCATTTGCTTTTTTCTATAATTCTGTATTCTATCAATAATGCGAAAGAGATATATTAGAAATAACGCCAACACTAATAGATACGAAAGTAGCAAATATGGTCGAATTTCCGAAAAATCTTCTATCCAGAGAATGGCAAAGATGAGAGCTCCAATTGTAATAATCAGTGCAATCCACCCGGCAGTCTCTTTGTTATCCTTCCCCTCAACCACCATTAACTCGTCTCCCTTGTAACCTCTATTTATCTTGTGATGTGAGTTTTCTAGTCTTTTTCTTTGCCATTTCCTCAACACCATTGTGAGCTTAAGGTTTTTTCTTCTATGAGTATTCTATCTATCCAGACTTTCTAAGTGTAGAATCTGAATTATACACTTATTAGTTGACTAATCAACATGAGCTATCATGATGAGTTATCATAATGTAACTCTAACCCAAGGGCTACTGCCGCCTCGATGCTCTTTTTTCTTAACTTGTTAACCTATTCTATCTATCTAAATCTAACTGGCTATTACTCATGCTTGAGGTTAACAACGGGTTAAGAAGGGGTTAAGAAGGCTTTTTCTTCGAGATGGAGATGACTATTCACTTCACCATTTTGTCAAAAGACATAGGATTATAGCGCAGTCTTTGAAAGAACCATGAGAAGAATTGTTTCTTCGTCTTTTTTAAGTGTTGTTATCCCGTGTACAATTCCAGAGAATTCAAGCACTTTTTCTTTATCTTCGAATTGCATATTGACTTTTGCTGGTAATAATATTGAAAGATGATCCATTATATCGTTTTAGCATTTTCATAGTCTTATAAGGCTTTTTCTTCGGGAGTGTGGAGAAAACTCTTCACCTTATCTTCATTATCACATGAGTTACTCTCTTTTGGTTTTCTTTATGAGATCATTGATTTTATTGACAATCATGCTATATGCAATGAATCCATCATTAGCAATCTCAGGCCCAATTGCACGAACTTTTTCAATTGTATTTGGGGAGAGTTGATTCATTTGTAAATGAAAGAAGCGCTCGATATATTGAAAATAAGCCATTTTTGAATATTTCCAAGGTTCTTCCTCAATGAACTCTAAAGCCGTTTCTGAATTAGTTCTCAGGAATATCATAAAGATGGCCCATCCCTTTTTGCCAAATATATCACTTTCACCAATGTACTTTTCTTTTGGATCACCATGCTTGCCAAAATGAAGTGGAGGGTCACTAATTTTCTCAAATTTTCTTTGCAATTTTTCTTGTAATTCATCGATACGCTCGTTCTGTCCAAAAAACCCCCTGATTTCGCAAAAATTCGACTTATCTGGCTATTCTTAGGAGTGGGGGCAGAGGGATTTGAACCCCCATCGACGGGTTTCCACCATGTGGAGAGCGACTCCACATGTTACGGACATGGGTCATTGCTCCAGTTAATCATCATCTGTCAGCAAACCCAGTGTAAATCATCCCCATAACTGGAGCCCGTAAGGATACCAGGTTACCCCATACCCCCATTTCATTTCACAATATGGCCAGAGGAGACTTATCTCTTTCGCATCTTTTGGGCGCGCTTTCTCCTTTTCATCCTCTTCTTACGCCACTTCCAACGCATTTTTCCTTTTTTTTTCCAAACTCTGGAGCCGCGCTTCATTTCAAGTTCCTCATGGCCAAGGGCGAATCGGCAAAAGAGCTACCCCTTCTTAAACTCTTTTCCGATCAACGGCGTGGATTGCGATATTGTTGGTGTAAATTAAGCGGGCCGGTCGGGATATCCGGCACCATCAGAGGTGCTTTCGAACCCGAGACCACTGGCTTTCTTCCTGCCTCGGGAGGCATTAGAAGGCCAGTGCTATATCCAGACTAAGCCACCGGCCCATTGCGAACGAGCTGATATATACCCTCCATCTTAAAGATTGAGTATCTTGATACGCGTGGTTTGGTGCGTAGCGATCTTTCTGATATATTTCTTCCCATCAGCCAATTATTAAGTAGGAAGATATCGCATTTTACGTTTGTGCAGCCGTTTGAGATAAGGGAACTCCGAAGAATAGATTTCAAGAATTCAATTCTAGTTGACGGATTTCCCAGTGTTGGGCTTGTAAGTTCAATTATTGCTAACTATCTTACTACTCTCCTGAGGCTCGAATATGTCGGCTATATCGATTCTCCCTTTTTCCCCGCATTGACCTTGATCCGTAACTCTGTTCCAATGGCTCCTGCTCGCCTCTACGCGTCAGGAGATGCAATGCCTGGAGATAAGCAGATAGCGTTATTCACTTCGGAGCTTCAACCTTCTCAGAACATAGTGAAACCACTAGGGGAGATGCTTATTAATTGGGCGATTCAGAATAAATGCAAACTCATTCTCTCGGTCGGAGGTCTTGTAATTGAGCGTGAAGTTGATAATAATAACATAAATGCAGAAGATGCCGATCAGATTTCGGTTTATGGCATTGCAAGCAATTCGAAGGCTGCAAAATATCTGGAATTAACCGATGTTGAGCCATTCATTGAAGGCATAATAACTGGGACATCCGGTATCCTTCTCCGTGAGGGTAAGAAGCGAGGATTCGATGTTGTGGTGCTTCTCACGGAAGCGCGACAGGAGATAGCCGATGCGCGAGCGGCCGCCCTGTTAATGGCGGCAATCGATCAGATGGTATTGAAGATGAACCTCGACATCGTTCCGCTCTGCAAGGAAGCGGAAAAGATGGAGGTTCGAATTTCAAAATTGAGCCATCAAGCAGAGTTAAAAGCAAAAGATGAGACACCTCAACCTATTATCGGATACCGCTGATAGTCAAGCTCAAGCAGATGTTTCTGAACGTTAAAGAAAAATTTATTATCTTATCAAACGGAGTGCTTGGTGAAGCCCGGACTACTCGAGTATAACGATATTCTCGTTGGTGACAACCACTCGCTCCTTGCTACCTTTTAGAATTCCCTTCTCTCTCTTGTTGAAGCATGCAAGTGTAATAGCAGAAATCTCCTCGGACGAATAGTTTGCGATCCCCTTGGCGGAATCGCCAATTCTGACGATATCTCCTTCTTTGAAACGTCCCTCAACGCCTTCGATGCCCTGTGGTAAAAGGCTCTTCCCTTCTTTCAGTGCTTTTTCCGCCCCAGAGTCTACTAATATCTTTCCTCTCGGATTTGCAAACATTATCCATCTTTCTCGGTTGGAGTACCGCTTTTTCGGCGTGAAGAGTGTGCCCAACTCTTCTCCATTAATTATCCTCAGGATAACATTATCGAGTCTTCCATTGGCAATGATCATATAACAACCCGATTGCATCGTTATTTTCGCCGCAGTAATTTTTGTTCTCATTCCGCCAATAGAGCGCATATTGCGTCGGGTACCGGCGATTCTTTCGATATCCTTCGTTATCTCATCCACGGTGTGAATCAGTCTCGCATCCTCATCGCTCCGCGGATTTCTATCGTAGAGTCCGTCTACATCAGTCAGCATAATGAGCAGATCGGCGTCGACCTTGCTTGCAACCAGAGCAGAAAGTTTGTCATTATCCCCGAAGACCTCCTCGATCTCATCTGTTGAGATAACATCGTTTTCATTCACGACGGGTATCACTCTCATTTCGAACAGCTTATCGAGGGTTTTCCTCAGATTCAGATATCTCTTTCTCGCGGAGAAGGCTCCATAGGTCAGCAGCACCTGGCCAACACTCTTTCTATATCTCTTGAAAGCCTCTTGATATGCGAGCATAACGGTTGTCTGCCCCACAGCGGCGCACGCCTGTTTTTCGGAGATATCCTTCTGCTTTTTTCCAAGTTTTAGCTCAGACGATCCGGAACCGATCGCACCAGAAGTGACAATTATGCTCTCTATCCCTCTTTGATCAAGCTCAGATACCTGTCGTGCAATATTCTCGATGTAGGAGAAATTCAGCGTGCCGTCCTCTTTGCATAGGGTGTTGGTACCTACCTTGATTACAACTCTCTTCGCGTCAATCTTTCTCATGACAACAGCCTGTGAGTAAATTTCTTCGCATTCTTACCAGAGTAATCAGCTACAATCTGACCTTTTCCGGATAACCTGTATTTGTATATTACAAGCCCGTCAAGGCCAACAGGGCCTCTTGCATGAGTTTTATTCGTGCTGATCCCCACTTCGGCCCCGAGTCCATATCTGTATCCATCGGCAAATCTGGTCGAACAGTTCCAGAGGACAGAAGCTGAATCTACCGCATCCATGAATCTCTCAGCAACACTCTCGTTCGAAGCGATGATGGCATCGGTGTGATGTGAACCAAACTTATTGATGTGATCAATCGCCTCATCGATGGAAGAAACGATCTTGATTGAGAGAATGAGATCGTTATACTCCGTCGACCAATCTTCCTCTGATGTCGATTTCATATCCGCAATTTTTCTTGTCTTCTCATCACCGCGAAGCTCGACTCCGCATTGTTGAAATGAAATCATCATTTTTGGTAAGAAAGAATCCGCGATTTTCTCATGCACAAGCAAAGTTTCCATGGCATTGCATACGGCCGGGTATTGACACTTGGCATCATGGCAAACTCTGATTGCCATATCGATATCAGCATCTTCGTGAATGTAGGTATGACAGATTCCATCTGCGTGTCCCAGCACAGGTATCTTAGTTCCCTCTTTGATAGATCTAACTAATTGATTCGATCCTCTCGGAATGATCAAATCGATGAATGAGTCGAGCGCAAGGAGTCTCCTGACTTCTTCCCTCGTCGATAGAAGCTGAACGGCGTTCTCAAATTTTCGATCCACCCCTGCAATTGCTTCATTGATTGCTTCCGTGAGCGCTCGATTTGTCAGTTCAGCTTCCGAGCCTCCTTTGAGTATTACTGCGTTACCCGATTTTATGCATAAAGTAGAGATCTGAACCAGTGCATCTGGTCTCGATTCAAATATTATTGCAATAACTCCTATTGGGCAGCTGACTCTTTCGAGAATGAGCCCTTTATCAAGCTCAATTTTCCTCAGAATTTTCCCTGTTGGATCGTCTTGCATAATGAGTGAGTTTATGGATGTGATTGATTCCTCCAGCTTCTGCTCATCGTATCTAAGCCGCTTCAGTAAAGGCTTTGCAAGCCCCTCAGCGGTCGATCTATCCAGATCCTTCTGATTTGCCTCAATTATCTGCTTCTCTCTCTCCTTTAGCTTCTTTGCAACTGCCTCAAGCGCTCTGTCCTTAATCTCTGTTGGAATACTTTGGAGGTGATATGAGGCCTCTTTGCTTCTTTCTGCTGTTCTTACAACTTCGTCCATTGCGAACAGGAGCATTGGCAAGGATATGATAAGCCTTTCGCTTCCGAAAAGGTATCAACCCAGCTTTTTCCAGAAATATTGAAAAATTTTCTGATTGAACTATTTCTAAAAGAACGAAGAATCCAGAGAATATCAATAAGTCGGACTTAATCTATCTAATTCGTATCTATTAGATCTAGAATTCACACGATTGAAAAGAAATCGAACAGTTCTAGCCTTCTATCCTAAAAGAATATCAAATAAGTCACCCATTTCTGACGGCTAAACCGAGTTTCAAAAAGATTGGAGGATGAATCACATGGTCAAGAGTAATGTTGCAAACAAGGCATTGGTAAAGACAGAGGTGCCAGGTCCGAAATCAAAGGAGCTTGCAAAACTGAAAGAAGAGTATATCTCTAATTCAGTGGGCATCGCCGCTCCCATCTACATAGAGAGGGCAGCGGGTTCGATATTCTATGATGTTGATGGCAATCAGTTCATTGATATGGCATGCGGTATAGGTGTGAACAATGTGGGGAATTGCAGAAAAGAAGTTGTGGATGCAATAAAGGCACAGGCAGAAAAGTTTCTTCATCTCTGTTTTATGGTGACTCCATATGAAGGATATATTCGTCTGGCAGAGAAATTGGCCAAGATAGCACCAAAGCCATATCTGACTAAATCAGCCTTTTTTAACTCCGGTGCAGAGGCGGTTGAAAATACGGTCAAGTTCGCCAGACAATATACTAAGAAATCTGCAATATTTTCCTTTCAGCACTCCTTCCACGGAAGGACTCAAATGGCCCTTGCGCTCACCGCCAAAGAGCAACCTTATAAGGCGGGCTTCGGCCCTTTTCCTGAGAGCTTTAAGCTCGAATTTGCCTACTGCTACAGATGCCCTTATACTCTCGAGTATCCATCCTGTGGTATCGCATGCGCAGACAAGATCAATGAGGTGTTCTCACAGCCTCAGTTCGAGGGGAAGATCGCGCTTCTAGCGGGCGAGCCGATTGCGGGTGAGGGCGGATTCATCGTGCCACCTGATGAGTTTTATCCGAAAGTCTCAAAGATCTGCAAGAAGCACGATGTGCTTTTCGCTGCAGACGAGATACAAACAGGAGCAGGCAGAACGGGCAAAATGTGGTGTATAGAGCACTGGCCGGAGGTTGAGCCAGATTTCCTTATCAGCGCAAAGGGCATGGGCGGCGGCATGGTACTTTCCGGAGTTACGAGCAGAGCTGAAATAATGGATACACCTCAAATTGGGGGTATCGGAGGAACATTTGGCGGTCATCCAGCTGCTTGCGCTGCAGCCTTGGCCCAGCTTGAATTAATTGAAAAGAATATTTCGCGCGTGGCTAAGATCAGAGAGTACATGATCAAGCGCTTGAAAGAGATGCAGGAGAGGTTTGATCTAATCGGAGAGGTCAGGGGTAAAGGCGCCATGTGGGGGATTGAGCTTGTGAAGGATCGTATATCAAAAGAATCTGCGGCAGACGAGGCGAAGCAGATCAAGAACCTGTGTTTGAAGAAAGGAATGGTAATCCTCACTTGCGGGACATTTGGTAATGTTATTCGGATGCATCCATCCTTTCTGATACCTGAGGAGACTCTTGCTCAGGGAATGGAGATTCTGGAATCCTCGATCTCAGAAGCTGTGAAAAAATAAATTTAATCAGATGTAACTCTATAGCATTTGATCCTTCGCAACCGGATCTCTATCAATACTATTGCAATATTTCAACCTTTCAACCATGGAGCTTCTTGACCAGCCAAGCTATTCTCTTTCCGTATTCTTTGCAGTCCTTTTCCACCCTCTTATTAGGCTTCTCTATTGAAACAGGTCCGTAATGGTCGCCAACAGGATCTCCGACTATTACCATTCCATGTATTAGAAGCGCCTGTAGGAGCTGTATTACTGTGGTTTCATTTCCTCCACCCACATTACCGCTCGATGCAAAAGCCCCGCCGACTTTCCCCTGGAGCTCTTCGTGGTATTTCACGCTCTTGTCTATTAGCGACTTCAGCTCTGCAGCGCATGTTCCGTAATAGGTCGGAGAACCAAAAACGATACCATCATATTTCAGTAGATCTGATGGTTTGACATCTGCAACTTTCTTAACATCGACTTCGACTTCTGAGGATCTGACTCCGTCAGCGATCATATATGCCATCGCCTTTGTATGTCCGCTCCTTGAATAATAGCATATCAATATCTTTGGCAAGACCTCAACCTCCCCTTCTGTCCGAGGTTCGTATCAGATATTAATCTTTTTCACCATCAGTTATCGGCATAATTCATTTGGACAGGAGAGTAGACCTCCGATTTTCTAACTGAGGAATTTGCAGATCTCTAAAGGATTGATCACATGCTTATGCGATTAATCAGAAGACGGCTTTGGGATCACACAAATAAGCCTAAAAAGCTCTTCTCCGTCATTCACGAACTGATGTAGCTCACCAGGCTCTACAAAAACTGCATCTCCTTTAATCAATTTCTCTTCTCGATCTTGTAAAACAACCTTTCCAGAACCCTCCACAACAAAGATCTCGTGCTCCCATTCATGTGAATGCCTGGGAGTATGTCCATCAGGAACAATATCAAAAAGGCGCATATAGAATTGAGGCGCATCCACATTTTTCGCGATCAATTGTTTGAAATCGACCCCTTTAGTTCCTTCAGGAGCACTTCCTTGGATATCTCTATAATTGACTTTTTTCATGCTCTTGATTAGTTCCAAATGCTCTGATAAATCTTTCTCGTAGAAGTTTATGAACGCAGATGCGGTAATACTCGTGAATATTTTACTGGGATTTCTTTCTAATTAGGTTAATCTCTGTTTGATAACAGTTGCAACATACCAACACGCTTCATTGGATCAATAATCCTCTCCGAGATAATGTTCGGTAGACGGAGAAGAAGGATCTCTTCGCTCATCCACACTTTTCCTGAGAATAGATGGCCGCCTATAGAATTATGATCCCGATCTGCCAAGCTAACATGGATGTGTACTCTGTTCTCTCCCTGGGATGAAACGCTACCACTCATTGTCAGCAATTCCACTGGCTCTTCAATTTTTTTCTTAATATATTTCCCCTTATCAAAATATCCTATCTCGAATTTGTGCATCATTCCCAAAGCTGCCACTATCATCAGTGTTCCTTTTTTCTCGCTGATCGCCATATTAAGTGAGCTTATAATGTCCTCATCGTGGTCAAGTCGCAACAGCAAAATATTATCTTCAGTTGCTTTCTGCATATAATATTCCTCCTGATATCGCCTTCTATGATGCATCGTTTTATTTAAATGGGTTTCAATCAAATACGAATGCATTTCTATTGTGCATCAAAATGGTCGTAACATAATCTGGTGATCTATTTTGATTCGAATTTCTCTTTTTCTCTTGGAAGCTCTCTTAATGTTCTCCGTAAGAGGATCGGAGCGATAAGAACGGTAATCAAGCCCATTATGATGATGGAAGAGTAGACCTGGTTTGAAATAAATTCTCTTGTTATGGCGTAGACCGCTATTATCATGACAACTTCCATTCTCGGTGACATTCCGAAGCCAACTGCAACTGATTCGCGCTTATTCATGCCGAAAATTCTCGCTGGGATTCCACAACCAATGACCTTCGAAGCTATTGCAACTCCGGCAAGAGCAAGTGCGAACAATAGCCAATTCAACGAATCCAGCTGCTGGAGATTCACAATAATTCCCAATGATAAGAAGAATATCGGCGCGAAAATCCACTCGATAACTGTCCCCCATTTCATGTATCTCATTCTATATTCGGAGGCGGAGAAGCTCGTACCCGCAATAAATGCTCCCACAATAGCTGAAATGCCGATTGATTCAGCAATGACTGCATAAATTAAAGCAAGCGAGAGAGCGAGTAAAAAGCCGCTCTCCTCCATTCCATGCGCAATCCCTCTTCTCTCCACCCTGCTGATTATCTTGGTGACAAAGTGCGATCCAAAATATGATCCAAGGACAACAAAAAGTACCGCGGCAATCGTGATATAGCTGAGATTGAAAACATCGACGCCGCCGCCACTTGCGACACCAGTTGTGATAGCCAATACTACCATGGCGATAATGTCATCAACAACCGCAGCGCCTATTATTGTCTTTGCAATATTCGATCCAATAATGCCCATCTCTCGCATAACACCAACGGTAATAGCGACGCTTGTCGCGACAAGTGCAGTGCCGATGAATATCGATTGAGTGAATTTGGTGAGTTCCAACGCGACATCGGGGGCTGGGAGCATCACTTCTGCAAGAAAATACCCAGTAATCCAGGGAACGCTCACTCCTCCAATGGCAATCAACACATTGCGTTTTGTATAAATCTCCTTGATATTGCATTCCAATCCAATCATGAAAAGAATAATAATGGCGCCAAGCTGTGCGAAATTATGAACCATATCACTTGGATCATCTGGATCTACTTTGATAAGGCCTAAAAGGCTGGGTCCAATAATTATTCCCAGAACGATCAGTCCAATAATCTTCGGTTGACCAACTCTGGCAAATAAGAAGCTTGAGGCAATTGCTACCGTTAATAAAAGCGTGAGCTGGAACCACAGATTGCTGCTTATCTCGGTCCAAATCTCTTCAAACATCTCGGGTTCGAAGATTACTGGCGAGGACAAAAGCTTTGTGGTTCATTTTAGATTAAAAGAATTTATCGAACCTCAGAAGCTTACGTTCTCAACCGCTTTATTGAGAGTAATTGTGACATGCTTCTCAATTTCGCCATCGGGCTCGAAATGCAGATGTTCTTGAAAAACGAGGGGAAAATCTTCGATTCGCTTAAGAACTGCATACTGTCATGCAGATTATATCTGATAAATGCCAATTAGGGAGCGGACAATTTCAATGGTGGTATATCTCTGCTATTAATCGAAATCTTACTGTTGCTCCTGATCTCTGTTGCAATTGGTATTATCGGTTCAATTCTTGGCATCGGAGGAGGAATATTCCTAGTTCCAATTCTCACCCTGATCCTAGATATTGACATCAGGATTGCCGCAGCCACTAGTCTGGTGGCAATAATAGTAATGTCATCGACATCCTCCTCTAGCTACCTTCACGAAGGTCTTGTTAATGTCAAACTCGGTATGTTTCTGGAGACATTTACAACTGCTGGGGCGGTCATCGGAGCCGTTTTCGTTGTTATTTTGGAACCATCCACGATCGAGATAGTCCTTGGAGTTACTCTTGTTTATACTGCAATCTATATGCAATTGAAAAAGGAAGAGAATATTATCCATAAAGGCGAAGGCCCCCTCTCAGCGTTTCGCAGCAGATTCCGATCCCGTTTCAGAGACCCAGCAGCTAATAAAGTTGTGGAATATGACGTTGAAAACATTGGAAAGGGCGCGGCTGGTAGCTTCATTGCTGGGAATCTCTCGGGCCTTGTTGGGATCGGTGGTGGAATTATCAAGGTTCCTGCGATGAATATTTGGATGGGAGTTCCTATTAAGGCTGCTACGGCGACAAGCAATTTTATGTTGGGAGTAACGGCAGTCGCCAGTGCAATTGTCTATATCTCCAATGGCTTCATTGCTCCGGCGCTTACTGCTGTTGTCGCCATCGGAATATTTCTCGGGGCTTCAATTGGTTCGAGAACATTGCCAAGAATTAGTGCCGGCCGTGTGAGGACGGCATTTGCAGCTATCCTGGTGGTGATTGGCATATTGATGTTCATGAAGGCTGCAGGATTGGTGGTGAGCTAATGACAATTTCTCGTAAGCCTGCGGTTGATTCGAACATTAAGATTGTACTTTACAAGATATTACTGGCTGGAATATTATGTGCAATCATATTCCTTATTGTGGGCTTGATATTACTTTCATCGACTCCCGGGGTCGATATTACCGAGGAGCTCTCTCTCGAGGCTCTTATTGAAGAAATATCTTCCATGAGCCCAAAAGGTATCTTGGGTATCGGTATTTTACTGATCATAGCTACTCCACTGATACGTATTTTAACGACTACTATTGTCTTCTTAAAAGAGCGAGATCGATTCCTGGTAATTATTTCTCTCATTGTCATGGGAATCATTACTCTGGGCTTCATACAAGGCTCAATGTGATTTTCCTGAGTTTAAGACCCGATAGATATCCTCAAAACGAGCAAATAGTCCGAGCAATATTGATATTTGAGAAAATGGGCATTCACATCAGCAAGGTTAAGATAAGACAAATGATTCCTGAAGATATTCCAGTTATTCTTGATTTTATAATAAGAGAGGGGTGGGAGTTTGATTATAGCGAGGTTCAAAGGATTCTCAAATTAGATCCCGAAAGCTCCGTTGTCGCCTGCTTGGATAGGGAAATCATCGGAGGAATAACTGCTTTTTCGTACGGTAATAGAGGTATTTTGGGTCATGTAGTAGTACGAGAAGATCTTCGACGAAAAGGCATTGGACAAATGTTGATGTCCTCAGTTCTAGACCATTTAGATTCCAAGGGAATCGAGATAATTGAGATTTTTGGAGAGCAAAAAGCCGCCCGATTCTATGGTCGTAATGGATTCCGAAGGATCGAAGATATTTCCATCTACATCAAGAATCTCAAATCCGACGATTTCGGATCACCTTCTTCCGAAAGAGTGATGAATCTTTCCCGTTCGCAATTCGAACAGGTGCGAGCTCTCGACGAAAGTATAATTGGATATGGCCGAGGAATATTCATTAGAGAATATATGAATGATTTTCCAGATCTATCGCTGGGTCTATTTGATGGAAATAGCCTCATTGGTTACTTGCAGGGGAGAATAACTTCAATTACAAACGATATTGGCCCTTGGATAATGGCCAAACCAATTCGAGAGGATAGTGAGCTCATGTTTCATTCGATATTACCTTATTTATCAAACAAAAAAACTTACGTTTTCATTCCATCTGAAAATAGAATCTCCGAAGCAATACTCCTAAACGATGGCTTTTCTCTTTTAAGCAAATTACTTCGATTGATTCGTTCCGAGGTAAGTGTGAAGCCATTTCCAGCGGGTGTAATGGCTCTCGGAGCGACAGAGTTTGGTTAGGGATCAATAGTGAAAACGGATGCGTGATGGCACATAAAATCGAAAAATCTCATATATTTCGGGCGGAAAAATCAATTGAATATCTAGATTATTGATTGAAAATCTTGAGAAAAATTACTTCTGGCTATTGGAAAAGTTTTTAATAGATAGTATCTGCATTTCTTTTAGGGCGACTGTCCTTGATATTCGGTAGTTTTCAATATCTCAGATGTCTCCAGATGGGGGAGAGATATCCTGGGGTTTGTAATGCTATTATGATAAGGTATTCATTTAGCCAATTCATGGAGCTACCTTCATAGAAGGAAAATGGAAAGATCATTAGTGGAACTATCATAAAACGAGTAGGAGGTATTGAGTAATGAAATCAATCAGCCAATGGTTGGCAGTTGTGATTATTGGGTTGGTCGTGGTCTTGGCCGGTATCATAATCTTATACAGCGGGTTGGAGGCAAAGCTTGAGCTCCGAGATAGCCTTGATGATGTTGCTACGGAGAGTATTTATTATTTCGAGATGGAGGCTTCGGGAGGAAAGGCCATAGAAGTACAGTATAATCTATCCGCTGGTAATATGACAGTTGCAATTCTTACGGAAACTGGCTTTGTTAATCTGAGCAATAATGGGAGCTTCGCTGCAGAGGAGATGTATGATAAGGCAATGAATACGAGCATTGGAGATATTAATTGGACTCCTGAGGCAAGCGGAACATATTACATTGTTTTCTACGGATTTTCCGTGGATGAATCTTCTCTTGAGATAGAGGTTTCATATTTTGGGATGGATACTCCGAGATTCCTTGGGGGCTTAATCGTTATTATCATCGGCATCTTGATAGCTATTTTGGGGATGATTTTGCGAAGGAAGCGTTCTATCAGTGAAATAAAAAAGCCCGAAGAAGATATCGGATCAGAACCTGCTCCTGAGGATCAAGCTGAGGAATTATCCGAGTTAAAAGAGCCGCCCGAAGTGTAGTTGCTCTGCAGAGCGGTCGAGGAGAATAATATTGATAACAGTGGACCGGGCGAGATTTGAATTTACATTATTCTTCAGGCCTAAGATCTATTCCTAAATTGCCTATTTCTTTCTTGAATTCATTGATTACTCCAATATATTCCTGAGTTGGCTTACGGCGATCTACATCCCAACATTCATAGATTCCCTTTCCCAGTGGTGGAGAATTGAGATTGGATTCATACTTTTTCAGGAGTTCCTTAACAATCTCGTTTGCATCTGAGCGTTTCATACCCGCCACAGCATGCCCGACTTCAGCTGAGATTCGAGGCTCTGCAGGCGTTCTTAAATCTTCTTTCTTATTCGTTGCAACTCCGACGCTTTCTTGCGATAAACCTGAAACAATAGCGGAGATAACAGAAGCCGATGTTTCATAAAGGCACATTGTAGTGCAAGGCCCTGCTGAGGTGTAGTTTAAGCTCAAACTCAGGAGATGGGTATTTCTGCTGATTGCTTGTGCCATGGTGCTTATTACCCAGATCAAATTTCTACTGCTGTTTGAGATATATTTCAGATGCAGTGGAAACGGAACTAGATAGCTCGTTTGATATGTGAGCATTCCCATGAGATGATGTGCGACGGCGGAAATTGCAGTTCCCTCAGGTCCCCCCGCATATCCGCCAAGAAGTGGCGAGAAATCCATACCCACATTTCCACCTATGGACTGAACTACAGTTACCTTATTCAGCCGATCAAAGTCAACCTTCAATGGATCCAGACAAGCAATCATGTATCCATCTGACGGTCTTAGTCTAAACTTGGGATGAAGCGTTCCAGCCAAAGCCACACCGGATTCTGCCGTCGCGATCGTATTCATAAAAGGTATCCCCTCACGACCCGCTATGTCGCATGCTTCACGGGCGAGAACTGCGTTTCTCATTGCTCCTAGAGCTTCTAAAGGAGATGCTGGTCTTATTCTCATTCCGCCGATGCGCGTAAGAGCAGGAGTAGTTATTGCATTCGTTTCAGGAATCTCAGCATAGCCCTGCATCAATGTCAATAACATCTTCTCATCAGTGCAAGCACCGCCCGCGGCACCTAATAAGCACCAGGGAGGTTCTCGGTCTTCGATTTTTCTCGGGACAAACTCTTTTCTATCTCGTCCCTCTCCCAAGAAAATACTTTTAGGGGCATTTCTGAGTCCCTCTTTAATCTCATTCTCAGAATATGATATCACCCGCTCTGTTGTCGTGCAATATACTCCAACATCTAACAATAGCTCGAAACCGGCTCTGAAAATATCGTCTGCAAGCGAGTCGTCGCTGGGAATGGGCTCATTGGGATCGAATAATATCTCGTATTGCTTGACCTTCTCCTTCACTTTTTGGGAGAATCTCCTGAGCAAATAATCTTTCTCGCTCATTGGCTCGCCCTCAAGAGCCTTCTCCATAACATCAAGAATTTGCACCATGTGAGTTCACCTTATTTGGAAAATTTCTCCGCCAATTTGACTGCATCGACTGCATCTTCGCCATATCCATCTGCGCCAATACTCTCAGCCCATTCCTGAGTTGTTGGTCCTCCGCCAACCAGGATCTTAAAATTCCCGCGCTCTTTTAATGCATTAGCATAATCCACTAGATCTTTTTGCGATCCAATAGTACTTGACATCAATGCTGAAGCGCATATGATCTTGGCATTCGCTTTTCTTGATCCTTCCAGAAAAGCTGATGCCTTAACATTGATTCCGAGATCAGTAACGCTGAAGCCTGATGCTATCAACATATTAGCAACGATATTCTTACCAATGTCATGTACATCGCCCTGCACCGTACCTACTACTATCACAGCCTTTGTATCTCGTTCTTCAATAGGGATCAATGGAAGAAGTAAATCCAATGCTGATTGCATTGCCTCGGCTGCTGTGATCAACTCAGGCAAATAGAGTTCCATTTTCTCGAATTTCTCTCCGACCATTTTAATAGCTGGCAAAAGGCCATTATTGATTGCTTCCTTTGGATCCATTTTCGTTTCAATGACCAATTGGGCCGCGCTTACCGCTGCAGATGTATTGTATTCCAAGACCGCATTCCTCAGCCTATTAAATATCTCCTCTCTTTCCATTCCAATATCACCTATTGACAAGATTCACCGAATTGTTTGATTGCTCAGCATAAGGAGCGACCTCGGAATTCACTGCATACATATCAATATTCTTATTCGAATCTGCTCAATACATAAGGCTTTTTCCCAAGAATGGCTCTGTAGAAACCCTTGAAAAGACGACCTAATGGAAAGAAAAATACGTCTGCATGATATGGTCCCACCCGGAGTCAAACAACAATCTGTTAGATAACATCTGGCTCCGGGGACGGGATGACCTCATGCGACGGGATGGGAAAAGTGCGAAGGAGCATAAACTCGTTCGCATCGTAATACGACAGAAGCGAATTTTAGAGCGGGCGAGATACCCGCTTCGAAGATCGAAGTACTCCAACCATATCTACAACGATCACCAGCATGTGATACTGCTGGCGCTCCGCCAGCACTTCAAGAAGTCGTACCGTGAATTCTGCGAGATCATGGGGGTCAGTACCGAGTTACTCGACGAGATAGGACTGAAGAAGGCGCCGCACTGGACGACCCTTCAGAAGTTCTCCGCGAGGGCCAATATGAGGAGGCTGGAGCGTCTCCTCCTCGCCTGTCTTGAGGAGGCACGCCTGAGAGTGCTTCACCTGGCAGTGGATTCCAGCGGCTTCAGCTCAACATCCGCGAGCAACTACTATGTTCGAACGATTGAGCAGCGTAACGGCAAACGAGGGCGTCATGTGAGAAGGTATGTGAAGCAGACCATGGCCGTCGAGACGAGAAAGCAACTGATAGTCGCGATGAAGTTCAGAATGGGTCCGGCGAACGACTCGCCGGACTTCATACCAGTGCTAAAGAAGGTCGAACCGGCGAGACAGCCAGTCAAGATAGTCCTGGCAGATAAGGGCTACGATGCGGAATCTAACCACGAATACGCCCAGGAGATCCTGGGCGCGAGGACGGTGATTCCTGTCCGCGCATCCTCCCGACCGAAGATCAAGATGAGGGGAAGGAGGCGGAAGAGGATGGCGAGGGAGTTCGATGAGAGGGAGTATCATCAGCGTGCGAAGGCGGAGACGGTCTTCTCGGTGGAGAAGAGAATCATGGGTTCGTATGTACAGTCGAGAGGTGTTTCACAGCAGCACAAGGAGCTGCTGTTCAGGGCACTTTCATACAACTCCAATCGGTTGGAATCTTTCTTTTTATTATTCATTGAGGGTTTCTACAGAGCCCCAAGAATAATGGCGATGGACCGGTCGAGATTTGCTTTCGTAAAATGAGATTTTTAAAGAAGAATAACTCATTCCACATTCTCGCTCATCGAATTTTCTTTTTTAGCGAAGTCATCGGAGATGTCCCTGGCTAAGATATATTCGAAATAGTTGAAATAAATGAATGAAAAGATGAGCACTATTGCAAAGAAAATCAGAAATAGGAAAGAAATCGTGGTTGCCCATACATACAAAGCAAAATCGGGATTTCTAATTACGGCCTGTACAAACACAATGATTGTACTAAATGCAATCACAGTCTGGAACATGCGCTGCCGGAGACCATCGTATAGTTTGAAGTCTTTAATGGGTCCTCTTATTCGAGCGTCTAATACTGAATAAATTAACCAGGCCATTACTATTATCGGAGGAACGATGAGTAAATATTGTACCATATTAACAAGAATACCAAAATCAATGCTTTCTAAAAGAAGTGGATTCAGGCTTATATAGAGCACAAGAAGTATTCCCAAATACATTTCCCATATGATCGCTTTTTTATAAGTTGACCAGGGAAATATTTTCTTCCGTTCTCCCTGGTAAATTGTCAGAGTTTTTGTATCGACAATATCTGGTATGTTGAATATCCATCTGAGTAATTTTTGCTGAAAGGAATTTGATTTTTCAGAAGTAATACCTTTAATCTTAATCAATATTCCAGGAGTAAAATGTCTCCCTATAGCTGAGAATAACCAAACAACGCCGAACCCAAAAATAAAGATAATTATTTGAAAAAGCAAAGCTGCACAAAACATACCAAAAAAACCGCTCGAAAAAACCCCAAGAAATTCAAGAAAAGTGATGGATTCAGGAAGCTTGGGCATTACCTCTAAAAGAAGAAGTGGAATTGCTGCTGCCATACCCGATGGCAATGAAAGTATCACAAACCATTTTAAAATTATTTTATTTGGTATCATTCCTTTCTTGTAATATTTGAAAGCTATTATCCCTAAAGCAGGAAAAATAATTACTGGGACTATTTGAAGAGAAGCTATAGCCGTCATGGTATTTGCTTCTAAAGAAATCGATAATGCAAGAATTATTGCAATTATTAAAACTAATAAAATAGAACTAGCCTTCAGAACCTTTCTATCGATATGTTTCCAATCTTCTACGATTGGAGAACGTTTTGACTCATTCATCAATATTCATATTCGTATCTGTTATAAACATAAGGCTTTTTCTTCGTGGGCGCCAAATGGACCGGGCGAGATTTGAACTCGCGCCCTCTCGCATGCCAAGCGAGCGATCTTCCGCTGATCTACCGGCCCTCTTCTGTGTCTTGATACGGCGGAAAGATAGAAGACGCTATATATCTTGTTGTCGCGATTTTCGGTCTTTCTGGATCAATCGATTCTAGTCGAAAGATTATAAGAAATCGATCTGTTTCTCGATAGATTTGGTATAGAATCCAATCCTATCGCTTTCGCTGGGTTCCTAAGGCAGATCAAAGCACTTCATCTCTCAATCAGGATATCCTTTATAAGCCGTTTTTGTGGCCTAAAACTCGCCTCTTTAGGGGCGGGATACAGGCCACCTTCTGAAAGATTACTTTCACCTATCTCTCCTACAAACATTTACATGCCTCGATATTAATATTCTTTCCGGTGAGGTTCTAAGAAAACAGATGATATCTGGAACTCTTGGAACTGATATGGGTATGAGGTTGGTGACCCACCGTAAAACCCAAGCAATTTGGGTCATGCTTTGAACATAGGGCTCGTCTATCAAAATAGAAATTCTTGATAGAGGGGTCAGTAACTGGGTGATGGCACACCCGGAGATTGTAACAACAATCTCGAAGGAATCTCGGTTCTTTAGGGCCGAGAGGATGTCAACGCGGCTTTCCTATCCCTTAAGCTTGTCGAGGAATTGATTCACAGGAATCGCCGAAAAGGTCGTTGTCTCCATTGTTCCTCTTGAGCCCAGCTCGACCATGATCTTCGCCATAGTTTCATTGTCCGGCGCTTCAAGTATGTTGAGAAAATCATACTCTCCCAATAGAGCGTATTGCTGTAACACTTTCGCTCCCATCTTCAAGATCTCTTCATTAACTTCTTTCAATCTCTCTGGTTTGGACTTCAGTGTCTTTCTTCCATCATCGGTCAGACGCGATAAAACGACATATATTGCCATGCAGTTTCCCTCCTATGAGAGATAGTCTAGAGATAGCCATTCGTCTTAGTTCTTTCGGGCGAGAAGCATCCTTGTTGCCATCGAATGATGAAAGACGCTTTCCGGGGTCCATTTTTCTAATTTGTTATTAATTAAAAACAAAATAATTAAAAGTGCCGATTTAATTTTCCGCTAAATAACTATCAATTAGCTTCTGAAATCGGACTTTTTCACCCTCAATTATGAGGGGGTACTCCCCTGTTAGACAGCCTAAGCATAATGATTTTTCGCTCAACCCGATACACTCCACCAATCCATTTATGCTAATGTATCCCAAAGAATCTGTAGTAATCATCTTGGCAATCTCTTCAACAGTTCTATTTATGGCTGCAAACTGTTGGCGCGTCTTCATATCGATGCCGAGATAGCATGGCGCGATTATGGGTGGTGAGCCTATTCTTACGTGCACCTCTTTGGCCCCCGCATTCCTGACGATCTGTACGATTTTCTTTATGGTAGTTCCTCTGACGATACTGTCATCGAGCAGCACCACACGCTTTCCCTCTATCTCGCTTCTGATAGGGTTCAGTTTCAGCATGACTCCCATCTCCCTCTCCTCCTGCGCGGGCATAATGAAGGTCCGTTCCACATATCTGTTCTTCATTAACCCTTCTCCATATGGAATGCCTGATTTCTCCGAGTATCCGAGAGCATGCGCTCTACCGGAGTCTGGTATTGGTACCACAACGTCCGCTTCCACGGGGTGCTCCTCAGCCAGTTTCTCTCCAATTTTTCTCCTCACCTCATATACGAGCTTCCCTCCGATGATCGAATCTGGTCTCGAGAAGTAGACCCATTCAAACATGCAGTGTGCCTTATCTTTCGGTGATGAATATTTCCAGCTCTTGACCCCGTCACAAGTCAGCTCGACAATCTCGCCTCCTTCAACATCTCTGATGAACTCCCCTTCGAGGTTGTCGAAGACCACGCTCTCGGAAGCGACTGCCCAACCGTTGTTCAAGCGACCGATACATAAGGGCCGAATCGCATAGGGATCGCGGACAGCAAACACTCTGTCGTTGATCAAGATCGATAACGAATATGACCCCTCGATTATGCCCATGAGATGCTTGATCGATCTGATCGGATCGCCGTGATTGCTCAGCTCATTTGCAAGTAATCTCACAATTATTTCAGAGTCGGAAGAGGTCATAAATGCCCAGCCCTTCTTCTTCAGCTCGGTCCTGAGCGCTTTCGCGTTCACCAGTTCGCCGTTGTGGGCCACAGATACCTCACCATGCGTCGTCTCGACGACAAACGGCTGCACATTTTGCAGGGCTGAAGCACCGTGAGTGGAATATCTCACATGCCCAACACCTTTGGTCCCATTGAGGGCTGAGAGCTGTTTTCTGTTCATCACCTGATGGACCAATCCCATGCCTTTTATGAGACGGTGTCTTCCATCTTCGAAGATGGATATTCCCGCCGACTCCTGCCCCCTATGCTGAAGTATTCTAAGACCAAAATATAAATAATCAGCTGCAGAGCCGGGAGAGCAAATCCCGATCACGCCGCACGATTCCCTTAAGTCAGGGATATGCCACATATTTAACTGGACACTCCCGAAAGTTATCGTCCTTTTACCCATCCGTAGTTTCTCATCTTGCTTGAAGCCCCATATCCGCAGCTTGCGCAGACACCCCTTCTGACATGATAGGCGTGTCGGCCACATCTCCTACAAATTATGTGAGTTTTCTTCGAGGAATGTTTCCCCATCGAGGGCGTACCTTTCGACAATTCAAACCCTCTTTCACGGTGAAATATAGATAACGTTATCGCCGCGGACGATCGTCTGCTCCAGCTTTCGCGTCACGTTGCCATCCACAACCTCTTCCGCATTCTTCAGAACAATGTTCATATGTGGATCATATCCCTCGAGTACACCTCTGTATGATCTCTTGGCTTTCATCTCGACGATCACTTGCTGGTTGATCGCCTGGTTCAGGACCGCCAAGGGCTTCTGCAAACAATCACCTAATCTCCCCTAAAGGGGTGCAATACATAAAGCTTTGCCGATGATGGATACTGAAGCAAAGATGACTGGCTGAGCATTACAAGACGTTTTGTCAATAAGAAATATAAAATTCTCAGCGCCTATTTCTTCGTAGGCGAGAGCCGAGATTCATTGGAGGGTTAGCATTGAAAGGAACCGATGATAGTTTCATAGAGCTACCGGGAAAGCGCTCTGCAGAGCTGCAGAAACTTAGAGAGAAATATGTAACTCACTCGATCGGCATTGTATGTCCGGCTTTCATTGAGAGCGCGGAATCCTCTTATCTTATTGATGTCGACGGAAATAGTTATATTGATATGGCAAGCGGAATCGGGGTGAATGCTCTGGGCAATAGACCTGCAGAGATCATCTCGGTCCTCGAAACCCAGCTCAAGAGATATCTGCATCTCTGCTTTGGTGTCGTCTACTTCGAGGAGTATGTGCGCCTGGCTGAGCGCCTTGCCTTGCTGACTCCGGGGGATTTTGAAAAGCGTAGCTTCTTGAATAATTCCGGCTCGGAAGCTGTTGAAAACTCTATCAAAGTTGCCAGATTCTTTACAAAGCGGCCGAAGATGGTCTCATTCAAGAACGCCTTTCACGGAAGAACGATGTACGCCCTGGCATTGACGGGAAAGGATGTGCCTTATAAAAAGGGATTCGAGCCGTTTCCGCCCGAGGTGCTTCATGCCGAATATCCCTATTGCTACAGATGTCCCTTTGGACTAGAGAGGGAAGATTGCTCCTTCGAATGCCTCGAGCATCTCCGCAGGTTGCTCTCGACCGAAGAAAACAACGAATCAATCGCATCTTTAATTTTCGAGCCAATACAGGGAGAAGGGGGCTTCGTGGTCCCGCCCAAGGAGTATGTCAAGGAGCTTGAAAATCTCTGCAGAGAGCGCTCGATAGTTTTTATCGACGACGAGATACAGACCGGGTGCGGCCGCACTGGAAAGATGTTCTGTATCGAGCATTTCGGCGTCGTACCTGATATTCTGGTCAGTGGTAAGGCGATCGGAGGAGGGCTGCCATTATCTGCTCTCACCGGAAGAGCGGAGATCATGGATGCACCGCCAAAGGCCGGATTGGGCGGGACGTTTGGAGGCAACCCCATGTCGTGTGCTGCTGCACTTGCTATGCTGGATCTCACCGAGAAGTGCCTTCATAGGGTCCCAGCAATGCACAAAAAGCTTTTAAGAGGGCTGAAGGAGCTGGAATCTCATCATGAGCTAATCGGTGATGTCCGGGGACTAGGGCTTCTCATGGCCATTGAACTCGTTAAGGATAGAAAAACGAAGGAGCCCGCCAAGGCGGAGACAACAGATATTGTTTCGGCTTGCTCCCGCAGAGGGATGGTTATTCTCAGTGCTGGGTTTCACGGAAATGTGATAAGGCTTCATCCCTCTATGTTGATGGATAATAGCACGCTCGAGAGGGCCCTTGCCATATTGGACGAGGCGATAGAGGCGGTATCGCGGAGGCGATAACTGCTTCATCTCTTGAAAATGAAGCTAGACCTGGACTTTAGGATCTTCCTTTATCCGCTCCAAGACAAGGTAAGTATTGCTCTTCTCGACCTCTTCGATTTTCATTATCGAATCCACGATCTCCTTCAGCTCCTGCCTGCTGGAAGCCCTCAGGAGCACGGCAAAGTCAATGCTGCCAAGTAGGTAGTAGACCGCCCATACTCCGTTTATGTCCGCAAGCTTCTCACCGATCTTCTTGGAGTGCTCAGAGCCGTATTTTCCGTTGACTAGCGAAATCGCTAAGATATCCCTTCCCACTTTTATTGGATCTACCTGTGCTGCAAAGCCAACAATCACCTTCTCTCTTATCAAGCGGTTAATTCTGTAATGTACCGTTGAAGAGGAGAGCCCGGTCTTGCCAGCGATATCCTTCAGGCTCGTATTGCTGTTCTCCTGCAGAATTTTTAAAATTATCCTGTCGTGCTTGTCAAGCTGTGCAGTCTGCGCAACTTCAGTCATGTTTCACCGGTAATTTCGGAAATATATTAAACTTTGCACTAAAATCTTGAAACGATTGCTATTCAGCTCGAAAATTCATCGAATCAGATAAAGGAACCGATTGTAGGGGCGTCTAAGCAATCCATATCGAATGCCTTTACGCCTTCCATCGCCAGCCATTGATCGATCTCGTCCCTTTCGTATATCTTTCCAAGCAGCGAGGCGCGCCACCACAGGTCCAATAGCTTAGTTCCGAGAACTCCGAGATAGACCGTCATCAAATCATGTCTGTACTCGTGTATATCGCATACATATGCAATATTCCCCATGAATGGATCTCTGTAAATCAGTACCTCCGCATAGTTCGCGAAAACCCGTAATGCCCCTTCATCCCTCGGAAGTATATTTATCTCATCTATTCCGAGGCTCTTTCGAAGCTCCACCGCTCCATCCTCTTGCAAGGCCATACAATATATCCTTCCTTCTCTTGACTGGAACAGATTCCATATGAGATTCTCATCGACATAAACCGGGAGTCTCACAAGCTCTTCAAGCTCGAACTCATCGTAGTTTGATTCTTTCGCTATTCGATCTAAATCCTCCGCTGGAGCGGTTGCTTCCACCTGCGCTACCACCTTCTCCACGGGTTGGTCACCTATCATCGGCTCCTTATCTGCAAATGCCATGAGCTTGCCGATTCCATCTCCTTCTGCCAACAGCGGCATGAGTTGTTTCGCGACCGATTTAATCCTCTCAGGGCTCTGGAAAACGCCTGCTTTTTGACATCGTCGCTCGAACTCATGAACAATCTTTCTCGCGTTAGTTAGCTCTCTGGTGAGCAGGTCCTCGGGAATGCTTGAGATGAGCGTCCTTGCGCTTGACTTCAGATTATCACCCCCATCGCCAATGCCCCTGCATGATAGATTGACATTCAGCTGCAATCTCCTCATAACGTGAATGTGAATCGGAAATTGGCGACAGAATCGCGGCTTAATCTCGTTAATAGTGCATTGTCTTTTTTTCAGAAAATAACAGGCGCCCCATTTACCCTGCAGCTTGATAGCGGTTGGTTTTACGGATCTCCTGCCATCTATGTGCTCTTTGGTCAAACCATTTCTGAGATATTCATCCGTCTGGAAGATTTCCAGCTCCTCTTCGCCAAGCTCTGGCTGACAGAGGCAACACATGGCGCATCCATCGATGCACCTGAAGCTCTTTTGATCCAGTTCAGAGAGGTCGATGATCACTATCTTCTCCCCTTCAATTTCACGAGCCGACCACTCCTATCCCCGACGATCTCACCCTCGCGTACCACCTCCTCTCCTCGGATAATGGTTGAGTAGGGGAACACGGCCTCCATGCCTTCATAGGGGGTCCAACCGCACTTTGAGTGCAGTCTATCAGCACGTATTTTGATAGGCTGTTTCAAGTCTACAGCGATAAGATCAGCATCGTATCCTTCTGCAATTCTCCCCTTCCTCAGGCCGATTATTTCGGCAGGGCGTGTAGAGGAGCAGCTGACGAGCTGCGATAGATCGAGCCTTCTCTCTGCCACTTTCTGAAGCAGTAGCGGCAATCGAGTTTCAACTCCTGGTATTCCGCTGGGGGTGGCCTCAAAGTCATCCTCTTTATCACCTATAGTGTGCGGAGAGTGGTCGGAGCCAAGCGCGTCAGCAAGACCCGATACAAAGGCTTTCCAGAGCTGAGCTCGTGTAGATTTTGCCCTCAACGGCGGGTTAATCTTACCTCTACTCCCGAGATGAGCTCTCGTGTCGAGAAGCAGGTGATGCGGAGTGACTTCCGCGTGGATACCTGCATCTCTTGCCATGCTGAGAATTTTCGCTTGGGTAACATGCACCAGATGAATTCTCGCATTCGCGGGTTTATGACTACATACCATCCGAGCGGCATCGAGCTCAAGCTGCTCCGATCTTCGTCGGTCATGGTCTTTAAGCCCCCTCTCTTCCATTTCTCTAAGCGGCTGAAGATGTTCCGCGTGAACAAGAATAGTTATCTCTTTCGCAGCCACTTTATCCAATAAATCGGGAAAGCTCTCCGGCGCGATTCCCAAGCCTCCCGTTGTTTCTCCCAGATATATTTTAAAAGCCGTCGCATGCTCGATTATCTTACCGATATCCGTCTTTTCGTCGAGCAGCGCTGCGATGCCGAAATCGACAAAGCTCTTTCGCGAGGCAATTGAAATCTTCTCCTCTATTTCCTCAATCGATCTTGTCGGCGGCTTCGTATTTGGCATGTCCAATACGAAGGAGGTTCCTCCTGCGGCAGCCGACATAGACCCAGTCTGGAAATCCTCCTTATTTGTCATTCCTGGATCTCTGAAATGCACATGTAGATCCACGCCCGCCGGTAGAATTAGCCTATTGGAGAAGTCCAGGTGTCTCTCCGCTCGCTCGATCGTTTTCGCGATCCTGACTATTTCCCCTTCCACGATACCTATGCAACAGCTGGTCAGACCAGTTTCCAGAAGCGCTCTTCCTTCAACTGTGATATCCATTTTGATCACTCAGAGTTATGCTCTTAATCTCACCGTTTGGCTCCTCTTCGGAGAACACCTCTGCCTGGAACTTGAGAAATCTCGTATCTGGACCCTTCCAGGCGTTTGGTGGAAGCCCCGCTTTCATGCATGTATGCTCGAGGAACTGCTCGACCTCCCAGTTCCATTCTACCGGAACCTGTGGCAGCAGAAGCCCCTTCGCCCCCCCTCTCTCAACGATTAGGCCGTCCTCACCAATTGTGATCTTGCTCAACAACTCCTTGGGGTCTGAAACCTCCACTGGCTCAGGTGGAGTTAGAAGGCTTACCTCAACGGTTATTCTCGATAGCTCACCGGAGGATACGGGCGGGAATCGAGGATCTCTGCTTGCCGCGCTGATAGCCGAGTCCGCCAGCGCCTCTCTGAGCGGTGCGATCGGCTCCGGATAGCCTATGCATCCTCGCAGCTCATGCTTTGGATAACTCTTGATTGTTACAAACACTCCACCCTTCATATCGAAGATATCTGGCAGATCGAGCTTCGGCAATTGCTCACCGCGTATATAGCTCTCAATGATCTGTCGCGAAGCTTTGACCGCCATTTTGCCCTGATCATCGGAGAAGTGTGACATGGTTCGCAACTAAATGGATTGGTAGATAATAAACTTCGTAGAAAATCTTACCCTTTTGGCTAGGGCGATAACGAATAACGAAAATACTTATTCTATTGCTATATCTCTTAGTTTCGAGAATTGCGACTAAAGGATTTTTAATCAATAGATAGATTCAGGGATACAAAACATGAGATTTGTCAAGCTTTCCCAGAAGGAGTTTCAGGAGATTCGTAAGCTGTATGAGAGCGTAATGTCCCAGGCCTGCTGCGGTCTATTCTATCGAGAGGGGATGATACTGGGAGAGGAGATTACGAAGATCGCTAAGCAGGAAGCGGAAGATTATTTGGAAATCTGCTCGAAGCTCCTCAGGGCCAGAGGCTGGATCGAGGATATCACGTTCGAAAGTGATATCGTATATGTCACGGGTTCGATCGAGGCGGGGGAATCGGATAATCCCACCTGTCACAGATTGCGCGGAATCATTCAGAAGATAGTTGAGGGTTATACGCACGCGCGAAAGCATTGTGAGGAGATCGAGTGCGTGAGCAAGGGCGACAAGCAGTGTGTCTTTAAACTGGAGGAAAGTGGGAGCGATTAGTCTTGATCGATCTTCAAGCATCTCTTCGAGAGCTCAGGAAGGAGTTCAACTCCATTGCATCTGCAGTGCTCAGTAGAGATGGTCTCATGATCGCAGCGGACATTCCGGATGATATCATGGCAGATACATTCACAATAATGTGCGCGACAATGATGGGGGCGGCATCGACGGCGCACTCGGAGCTGAAGATGGGTCAGCCGAAAACGATGCGCGTGCTTTCCGAAAAATTCGAGATGATCATAGTCGGTGCAGGCAAGAGGGCAATCGTGGTCTCGGTCGTACCACACGGATGCAATATTGACAGTCTCTTGGAGAAGGTGAACTCGATCGTTGATTCTGTGAGCGAAAGCTGACCTTCTTTCAATTTTATCTTGCAAAATTACTTTTGAAGTGCTGATATCCATATCGCTGAACGGATATCGCCCGAAACTAATACACGTTTTATTGCTTGATCTCTATCTCTCTCAGAGCCTCTGGTTTCTGTTTCCTCTTTTCGATTCGTTCCAGCTCTTGTAACACCGCATCCAGAAAATCTCTCATAGCAAGTACCGTTTCCTTTTCAGCCTTGATCAAATGATCTTTCGTTTCCTTGGGAATCTCTATCTCCTCAATAGTGGAGTTAGCCGCCTTAAGTATCTCAGTCATCGCTTTGGTCAAGTGATCAATGGTCTCTCTCGTGAGCAGATTTGTCGCGATGCGCTCCACATGCTCAGCGAGCTCTTTGACCGCTTCCGCCCCTTTCTTCATTGTTTTCTTGTCCATTTCGATTTTTCTCCCTGAAATATGCCTTCAACCAACCATCTTTGAGTTCTGCCCGCTCAATTTCAAGAGAGGCATACGAGTGTGGAAGGGTGATTACTCTCTTGAAACCGCCAATTCTTAAAATGAACAGGTCCTTGCGATTATATAATTCCACACGTTTGTTATCCGTAAATGGGATTCTCAGTGCGAGCACCTGCTTTCCATCCTCATCATACATCATCATGGGCTTTTCCGCAGTGTAGATGACCGTTGGATCCGCGTCTTCGAACAACATATCTGCCAGCAGATCGAGAGATTCTCTGCCGACAACCTCCGTTTTAAATAAATATGCTTTGAGCATTTTAAGCGGAGAAAACGCCTCATCAATCTGCTTGAGATATTTCTCCTGTTCTTCCAGTTTCTCTTTGAAATAGCCCTTTCCAGAATCCCTGGAAAATATTCTATTTATAACAATGCTCTCCACCGTATAGCCATATAATGATAGATAGGTATACGCCCTCATCGATTCAGTTATCACCATTTTTTCCGGATTCAGTACCAATCTGACGGATGTCTGAAGGGGATCGACCATTATCTCTTTGACGTTTGAAAGCCGGTTTCTTATTGTATCCATATCTTTGAGAAATCTATCCGATGGGATGGGAGTTTTCATCACTCGACCGACGGTCACTCGAGCTATTTTGATGAGGTTCCGTACGACTCCAAACATCTTCTCAAAATACCAGTTTGCCACATCGGGATATGCAAGCAATCTTATGGTGTCTGCAGTGGGGGCGGTATCGATGATCGCTGTATCGTATGTAGATTCCTTGGAAAACTGCTCCACATAGAACAGAGATGACATGAATTCCATACCGGGAAAGACCGCAAGCTCCTTTGCCGTTACCGGCTCAATGCCCTGCGATTCCAGAAAGTCAGCTATATACTGCTGGATCTCTGCCCATTTCGTTTCGATCTCATGCTGAACGTCTATCTCAACGGCATCCAGATTTTTTTCGACGGTAACTATTTCACCGGTGAGCGATAACTCCAGAGAATCGGAGAGGCTGTGGGCGGAATCGGTGCTCATTATGATCGTCTTATGACCGAATTTTGCTGCTCTCAACGCGGTTGCCGCGGCGATCGACGTCTTGCCGACGCCTCCTTTCCCAGTGTACAATATCACTCGTATAGAAATCACACTCTTTTCTCGAAGATTCGGTCAAGGTTAATAACACTTTCTCGAAAGGCACTGCTAACGTCGTTGTATTGCAATTGCAACAATCGAAGCGATCGATTCAATCCATTTAATGGTGCTCCGCGGAGGTAATTTTTTATTCGCCGTGTTTGATATCTCTATCCAGCCAATCAACTCTTTGCCTCGGCCATACATCATGATTTCGATGTAATCTCCCTCGTGAAACTCGTCGAGAGATTTTCGTTCCCTGTGCAGAAGTATGGGGCGATTGAAGGTCCGTTCATATTGATCCTGCCATTCCTCAACTGGTTGAGCTTCCGCTATGAAGAAATTACTGTAATTGCTCAGTTGAACTCTTGGAAATCTCTCCGAATTCGTGAATTCATCATATGTATATGCCTCTTTTTTTAGAGACGTTATCACTTCGTTCCGATAGCCGATAAATATTTCATATCTTAATAGTCCATCTACCGGATTTTTCAGACCTATGAGAACTTCCTGTAGGTTAAACAGGCGAAAGATTGTCCTCGCCGTTTCTTCAAGTAGCGCTCTAGTATTTACTTGCAGATCTATGGCATGTGTAATAAGTTTCTGAATTGCCTCATTTACTTTCTCGTTCTCATCCTTCGGGATGGGCGAGTATCTGTCTCTTATCAGTATTGAGAGCTCTTTAATCTTATCCGATCCATTTGACATGCTCGATCAGCCATATATCATAAGTTCTTGTTTATTGAATAACATATCTATTGAATTCTTCTATCCGATCCATAATATTTCGAAAATATCGCCTTATTAGATCGATGTCAGAGACGGGGTGTCGGGGACGGGGTGTCGGGGACGGGGTTTGAACCCGTGACCTTCGGATATCTCCGGAGCATCTGGTCAATCACAGATATCTATCCCTATGAGTCCGACGCTCCACCAGGCTGAGCCACCCCGACATGGTTGCGCCTCCATCCTCTTCCGTGCGAACTGAAATCACGGTTATTTCGAGTCAATATTAATAACAATACAAACGAGAGCTAGGATTTTCTTTCCGTAGCTTCTTTGGCGAGCTCTTCCTCAGTCAGCTCTTCCGTTTCTTCTTCGGTGACTGTCTCTGTTTCGGCCTCAGAATCACCCTCTATACTCTCCACCGGTTGAGCAGTAGGCTCCTCTTCCGATACCGCCTCAGCAGTTGTCACCTCGGAGATATCGGGCATAAATCCCACCTTCAGGACCTCGCTCTTGCGAAGCTCCACTCTCTTTAGCGGAACGATGGTTTTCGTGGCCTTGGCTATGAGATTGCTAAGCTCTCCACTAACTATCATCCCAATGAAATCTCCTATGCTGTTCTCCGAGGCAGTTTTTTTCATAGTGCTGCTCATAATATTCCTTAAGGCGGTCCTCTGCGAGGATTGTATCCTCCGCTCAGAGATCACCATTGGCTTGAGCCTGAGATTCCAGCCATCTTTTGTCGTCAGATCGATAATTGTATCAGTCTTCGATCTTCGTCTTCTCGTCTGCCTGCGCACATAATCCGTAGTTAGACTATGGCCAATGAAAAGAGTGTGAGCATCCAAACCTCTGATATCATGGATCCTAAATTTGAGCTTGATATGCATCTTGGAGAAATCGCCCGTGAGATCTTGCACTGTCGCCTCTATTGTCCTGCCCATCAGTGAACTCGGATCGTCCGTCGGCGTCTCTCCCAAATTGGCCGAATTGAACATCTCTGGAGCGATTATCCTATACCATTGCTTTGATCGCCATCGATCCCTTATCTTTCTCGTTGTGGAGAGCGATTTAGCCTTTGGGGACATTACGATCCTCCGGACTTGAGTTTTTTCCATAGAGAAATACCGTATTAAAAGATTGCCATGTTGCCAACACTCCAACAGAGGGGGTAAATCAGGATTGTGAAACGCGGCTGAATATCTTACCTGCCCTTCCACCATTGGATTTTTGGTGGGTTGGGATGATCTTCTATTTCTTGGACGGGCGCGTTATGGCACCTGATAGCATCCTCTCTTGTTGGAAATATCTTCCCGCAGTGGAAACAGGAGTATCTAACCGGCATATCAGTAACCCCATGTGGCAGCAACTACTTCTTATCCTCGGTCGTGCGCTCTTCCAGATACTTCCTGATAGTCTGCTCAGAAGGTGCAGATAGTGTCACATCCTGCGCGGCAAGCTCCTCCACGATCGCCTCTATAGTTGTCTCCTCATCGATAAAGATTGGAACATAGCAGGAGGTGCTTTCGACCATCACTATCGCGACCACTTGACCGGGCATTAGCTCCCGCTTAACCAGAGATGCCTTGAATTCGATAAATGGTAGAAACTCCTCCGGTACAGAACGAACCGGAGTGATTGCGATCAAGTCTGCCCTGTGCACATTGATCACTTCAGGAGAGCTTCACTGGCACCTTGTGGGCTTCCAAACCCAGCTTATCTTTATCCAATCCGAATTTGAGTCCCATGAGCTGCGATAAGTGAAGGACCGGTATCTCGTACTTCTTCAGTTCAACCTGACCTGCATCGAACTGTAGATGGCAAAACGGACAGCAGTCTATTATCACCTCAACATCCGCGTCCTTCATATTGGTCAGGTTCTCTTCTGTCATCTTCAGAGCTACATCGGGAGTTCTCGCCCTGACTCCTCCGCCCGCACCGCAGCAGCTGCCCTTGTCCTTGTAATCGATGCTCTCGACGTCAAGCGCCTCGACAATATCATCAAATATCGTTGGCCTCTCGGGATTGTCGATTTTCTTGACGGTAGAGGGCTTCAGGAAGTGGCATCCGTAAAACACTGCTCCTTTGAGCTTCTTGTCACCGTTATCCTTCACCCTTGCCGAAATCTCATCCACACCAATCTCATTTCGCAGATACTCGACAAGATGTCGAACTCGAGTCTTTCCCTTGTATTCCATCCCAATATCTTTGAGAATATTGTTTATCCGCTTCATCGCTTTCTCGTCATTGTTTAGCTTGTGCGCGCTCTCGAACAGCGTATCAAAACATCCGTTGCATATCGTCAGAATGTCCACGCCCAGCTCCTGTGCGATCACGAGATTTCTCGCGGCTATTGCGAGCCAAGTATCCTGATCGAAGGATCGCATCACGCCGGGCGCAGGGCAGCATGACGCGCCCTTGAGATCGACTATCTCCACGCCCAGCGATTTGAGAACTTCTCTTGTCGCGCTTTCAATACCAGGATATCTCATAGGCATTATGCATCCAAGGAAAAATCCGATCTTCTCAGCCATCTTTATCCCTCCGCCACCAGCTTGTCAAAACCCGTCTTCGAGCAGATCTTCTTCACCTGTTCCAATCCTTCAGGCTGCTGCATGACGGTTGGTGGAATCTCTTCCAGGCCGAGCTTCTTTCTCAGCGCTTTATCCTCATCTCTGAGGTTAACGAGGTGTCCCGTTCTCGATACGAGCTGCGCAATCTTCCTGTGTTGAGGCGCCATCTTTCCCTCTCGAACCGCCATGTTTCTCAGCGCCATTATGATGTCAACAATCTCCACTCCTCTCGGACATCTCTCATAGCATGTGTAGCAGGTTGTGCAGAGCCAGAGATCATCCGAATCCATGATATCATCCTTGAGGCCCAGCTGCGCTCTTCTGACCAGCTTTCTAGTTCTGAACGCCGTCTGTCTGCCCGATGGGCAGCTGCCTGTACAGGTACCACACTGAAAGCATAGGTTCAGGGTGTTGCCGCCAGCCTCAATTACTTTTTTTGCAAACTCCGGATTGGGTTGCTTGAAAGCCTTAGCCATCCTAACACCTATTCCCCGACCTTGCACCACCCTATATAACCATTGTTGAAGCCGGAGCGAACTATCACCCTATCGGGTAATACTGCCTCGGAGCCATGCACTTGAAGAATTCGTGTATATCTTTGTGATTGGTCGTTTCAATTGCGTAGATCGTATAGGGTATTGTTCGTATTCTTGCATCTGATGGAAGCTCCAATTTTCTGATATTCAGCAATATTTTGCTCACGAAGAAACTATATTTTGATCTGATCAGCTCCTCGGGGCTGAAAACCACTTTCCTGATTTCGAACTCCTTGTTCTGCACTTTGAGCGTATCAAACCCGATCCTCTGTGGTCCTGACATGAGCTGAGCATAACGCTTTCCTCGATCGCAATGGATAAGAAAATCCTTGGTCACCTCATGTATTCGGTCCTCTTCTGGATAATCGTATGCATGGATCGGGTCATCGAAAAATACTATATCCAGCAATCCTCCGGCTGCCATTTTGATGTTGGATTCATCGTCGGCAACTATTACTCGAACTCTGGTCCCTCTCTCGGCGAGCTTCGAGCATAATCGTTCTACGACCATTTGCGAGATGCGCGTGCAGCCAACAACCAGCTCTTTCGACCTCTCCATCCTTTGACTGATAATATCAATTATATGGAGCATCTGCTTGCCTTCCACGGTCAGCTCCGATCCCCTCATGCTGGTCCTTACCAACTGAGTTCCAGCCTTTCTTTCAAGCTCCTTCAACTGTCTATTCAAGACGGCGGCGGAGATTTTGAGCCTCGCGGCGGCCCTGTTCTGACTGCGCTCATTGGAGATCGCTCTCAGGACCTCCAGCTGTTTGAGCGTTATCTGCCCCTCTGGAGATATCAGGATAATCTCGGGCATCAATTTCCCAAACTTGCTCTTTCCCACACTCTTTCCCGACTCGGAAGGCTCATCGATTATCCCTGATCTCATGCATCTCTCCCGTGGCATTTCGATTAGACACACAAAAGCCTCGGTCCGGATATACATTTTCGTGTGGGATCGCAATCGCGCCTGATTTTCCCACGCGGCAACCAATTCATCAACCGGTGAACTACCACCACCAAAATCCTAATGATTTTGAAAATGGCTTCCTGTTTCAACCACCAGACTTGCAGGAACAAACTGGAGTTCCTGTAGAGGTCCAATGTCCGCAGGCGTAAATTCGGACCATCCCAGCCCTAATTTTTCAACTCCTCTCTGAAGAATATTGAGAGAGGCGTTATAATCACGGTCAAGTCCTTCTCCATGATTGTATTCTTGCGAGGTTCCCCCTGGATTCACACAGACCATTGTCTTACCAGCACTTTCAGCCTTGTAAGACAACAATTGTTTGAACTTGTTCCACGAAGCATCACTTACATACCTCGCAAGATGATTATTTCTGACCATACCTTTGATGTTGAGGTCTTCGACCGCTATCAAATCATAACGGTTGACGTAATACCGTGAGAGTTTCTGAAGGAAATCACTGCGTTGGTTCTGAACTTGTTCATATTTTCGTGCAACCAGTATACGCTGTTTGTTTCGATTGCACGAACCTTTCATGGTTTTTGAAAGCCTTCTTTGTCTCCTTTTAAGTTGCTTCAAAGACTTATTCAGATATTTTGGGTTTTCAAACTGCAAACCATCAGTATCAGAGCAATAATATGTGATTCCGACATCGATACCAACAGTCGTTTTTATCGGTTGTTTAACAACATCATCATCCTGTTCTACTATGATGCAGGCATACCATTTACCAGAAAGATAATGCTTGATGACTACCTGTTTTATAATTCCGTCTACTGGTCGGTGCATCAGCATCGGTAAATCACCGACCTTTGAAATATGCAATTTGTCAAATCGTTTACCTGTCTCCTCGATTTTGAAACCACTCTGGTTGTAATGAATAGTTCTAAAACGATGACTTGGTTTATACCGAAGTCCACCTATTTTACGATGGTTCTTCTTTGACTGTGAAAGCCCTCTGAGGTTGTAGAATAACCGATGAACCTCATATTGTAATGCCTTGGAATAAACCTGTTTGAGTTCAGGATGTTCTTGTTTCAACAATGGCAACCTGTTCTGCAATTCATACCTATTTGGTTTATCCAGTTTGTTCAACCATTCCAAGAGTGTATTGTATACATATCTGCAATGCTCAAGCGTCTGAAATAAGACTTGTTCTTGGTATTTTGATGGATGCAAACGAAACTTATAGGTTTTTTGCATTGCGATGCCTCATAAGCAACCCGTTAGATATACCACACAATAGACATACCAAAATGATTATATGAGATTTATGCCAGTTCATCCACCACCAAATAATATTTGGAAGTGGACTTCTTGGCAAAAAAAAGTTAAATATTAACAGCGGTATTTGTCAAGAAGAAGCAGATGGAGCATCGAAAAATCGTGAAGAAAATATGCCTTCTTGGCGATGGCGGCGTCGGGAAGACAAGTCTTGTCAGGAGATATGTCTTTGATTTGTTTGACGATAGATACATCGTCTCCTTTGGGACCAAGGTCGTGAAGAAGGTACTTACAATGGGAGCAACAAATGTGATTATGATGATCTGGGATATACTTGGCCAGAAGGAGCATCCCAAGCTGCATGCAGCCTATTACAAGGGCGCATCAGCGGCATTCGTAGTATGCGACAGCACTCGACCAGAGACGCTCTCATCGACCCCGGAATGGGTTGAGAGCTTCCAGAAGGTATCTCCCGACGGCGCTCTTTACCTGCTGGTGAACAAATCGGATCTTTCATCGGTTATCTCGCGCGAGCAAGTGGCAAAAATGACCAAGTCTCTCAATATAAAGTTCATGGAGACGAGCGCCAAGACTGGTCAAAATGTCGAAGAGGCGTTCGGTGATATAGCTCGTCTTATCATTGGTGATGCATCATGAAGCAGCTACCGTTCTTTGTAATGCCCGGCTCTGCTCTTGCGGATCTCAGGGAGGAGATGGAGATAATTGAGGGAGAGAGAAGGGCGAAGTTGATTATCTATCGATATGGTCAGCGATGTGGTAAGGGGCTCGTTGAGCATATGGATCTCGATGCTGAAGATCTCGAGGATGCGAAGTCGATCCTACCCGCCCTTTGGATGGAAACCGGCCTGAGCCGATTGACGATGGAGAGCGATTCGGATAGCGAACTCATCGTTCATCTGGAGGAATCGATCGAAGGGCAGGACGGCCGTCGCTGTGATTTTGCGAGAGGCTATCTATCCGGGATCATGACCGCCCTTCTCAGCACTCGATTCGAGGCCGATGAGATCGAATGCATTTCGGAGGGATACCCTGTATGCGTCATTCAGATCTACGAGGTTCCAGATATTCTCAAGCCGCAAAGGATTGTCATCTCCTCCGAGCAGCCGAAGTACGAGCTGGAGAAGGGTTACTCCTATCTGATAGAGGAAGAGAAGCAGGACCAGGCCATGGATGTGTTCGTGGATGCGGTCCACCACGGCAGCAGCGGTCTATGCATCACGAGGGAGTACCCGGAAAAGATCAGGGAGAGCAACGAGCTGGACGGTGTTCCATTCTTATGGCTATCCAGTGATCAGACGCACGATTTCTCCCGCGAGCCGATGAATATCCCCCTCCTCTACGCGGATCTTAAGACCTTTATTACAGAGAATCCCGATCCGATTGTCCTCATTTCAGGTCTCGAATATCTCATCTCGCAGAACAGCTTTCCGAAGATTCTCAAATTCATCCAGCTGATCGATGAAAAAGTTGCTATTGCAAATGCGGTGCTTGTCGTACCGATCAGTCCGCTGACCCTGAGAGAGCAGGAGCTGAAGCTGCTCGAGAAGGAGATGCGGGCTTTTCTCTCGTAGCTGGTTGAGCGAAATGAGCCGATATGGTCTCATAATCTGCCCCTACTGTTCTGTGCCACTTGCCGCCGATCTCCGCAGGCGAACCATGACATGCGTTTGCGGAAGGCGCATTGAGCTGGTAAAGGTGAAACCGAGGTTCATCTCGTCGTCACCGTCTGAGGTTGCTGATGCGGTGGCGATGGCAAAGGTGCAGACGACAAAGGGAAAAATGATCATGCCTTCGGGCCGCGGACGCAGAAGTAAAATGGGACGCTTGGCATCACGCGCAAAGGGGATCAAGGACTTTCAGGAGAGAATCTCATACATTGCGCTGGAGCTCACGAAACTGAAGAATGAATTTTCCCTCGAAGATCTGGAAAAGCTTCACGAAATGCTGGGAAAGGAATCCTCCAACGATATGCTCGTGGCAATGCGCGAGAGTGGAATAGTATACGAGAGCAGCAAGGGGAAGTACAGGGCGGTCTGATCATCATCCTATGTCTCTCTATCTTCTCTTTATATGTTTTTGTGGCCTAAAACCCGCCTCTTTAGGGGTGGGATACAGGCCACCTTCTGAAAGATTACTTTCACCCACCTCTCCTACAAACATTTACATGTTTCCAAGCATAGACGTAATATTGCTATGAACCGAAGCAACACATTCAAAATCATATTCAATCATCCTGAAGTCGTAATAGATAAAGCTATAGGCTGTGCTACGCTCTGG
>Ga0209986_10000235_pt1 | contig 52105 bp, 52 predicted proteins | sample BlataG_FD_183168 | JGI IMG/M metagenome (GOLD analysis project Ga0209986, IMG submission 183168) | Deep subsurface microbial communities from Black Sea to uncover new lineages of life (NeLLi) - Black_00105 metaG (SPAdes) (version 2) | ecosystem: Environmental > Aquatic > Marine > Oceanic >... | reverse complement strand
TGAACCTGAACCTGAACCTGAACCTGAACCTGAACCCGAACCCGAACCTGAACCCGAACCTGAACCTGAACCCGAACCCGAACCTGAACCTGAACCTGAACCTGAACCTGAACCTGAACCTGAACCTGAACCCGAACCTGAACCCGAACCTGAACCCGAACCCGAACCTGAACCCGAACCTGAACCTGAACCTGAACCTGAACCTGAACCTGAACCCGAGCCTGAACCCGAGCCTGAACCTGAACCTGAGCCCGAACCCGAACCAACTCTTGAAGATTTATGTCATCTTCTAAGAAAAACCAAAAGATTGTTGGATAAAATAGATTGTTGTACTAGGAAAGATAAAGTGGTCTGTCTACTAAAGAAATCTTGTAAATGTTTACGGATTTCAAAATGTATTTTGATCTCTTTGTACGACCGAGATATCATAACCACAGAACAATTCGAATTATCTCTGAGATATATAGATGAAGCCAGAAAGAAATTATGGTGTGCTAAGAAAAACTTGAGACAATTTAACTGCGCCCTATATAAAATAGACGATGCAATATACAAGATTTGTCGAACAAAACAGGTATTAGAATGTTTGTGTCTTCTCAGGTAAGAAATATCTCGCTCATTTATACCGATTAACTTATCTGACAACCATCTAAAGATACGAAAGGTTTCATTTAAAAATTAAATATTACGAAAGTTAATATTTAATTTATAGTATTATTTCACAAGATTATTTCTGAGGGCATATATCGTCAATCAGTAAATTTCTTTGGTCTCGTTGAATCTTAATTTTGTATTGATCTATATTACATATTTTTCCCTGATGTTTACTAAGTCTTTTCTTGTATTTGGCTTCATCATCCCCCAATAGGAAAGAAATAATTACATATCGTATACCTTTGGTAACTTCCAATACTTGATGAAATAATGAAGTGGGAAATATAACAGCTGAGCAAGGAGTTGGTTTATATATAGTATTATTGTATTCTGGAAAGATAATACCACCTTCATAATCATCATTCAATACTAAACTCATTGCCAATCTTCGATGACCATAGGGATAAACACTATCTCGATGAGCATGAAACTTACCATGATCTTTCTCGCTATAGCCGCATATTTTATAATTCTCACGATGTGTAACATCTAAATTAAAAATCTTCTTGATCTCAGGGAATAACGATTTGGTAAGCTTATCGTCTAATCTATTAGTAATATTTCTATCTAAATATACATGAGTTCTACTTTTATTTCCTTTTAATTCTATATTTTTATTTGTAGATTTATTGAACATCTCTATAAGTTCATCTTTAAATTTATTTGTTATAACATTAGGGACTATAATAATTGGTGGATCACGAGAAGGGAAATTTTTAATCGTTTCTAAAATACTTTTAGATGTGGTATTCAAATTATATATTTTGTGTATTTTAAGATTTGAAGTGACTAATATTATTTTATTTTGTGGGAATAACCTATAAATACTATTATTAGATATAATATGAGAGTGGTTGTATGTTGTTTGATTACAAATTATATATGTTGAAATGTTATTAAATGTATATTTTTTAAATATCTCTTCTGTACATTTATCAATTATTATAAACAGATTAGGTTTTCCTGCTGAGTTCTGTATGCTAATTTTTATAAAACCATTTCTATAAATGAAATAAGGAATATAATCTCCTTCTTCGAGCACGGATGAATATGTAATTCCTGATGTTTCTGAAACAAATATCTCATTGTGTCTCATTTTATTTCTCTCAAATAAAAACAAAAATAAAAATGAAGACTTACCTATCGAGTGATCCAGAAATATATATCATAGACAATTTTCTATCAGAAAATCAATGTGATCATATGATAAACAAGTCAAAGGAACGATTAAAAAGAGCATTGGTAGCTGGTAATAATATCGGATATGTTAGTAAAGGTAGATCTGGTAAGAATTGTTGGATGCCCCATAATATAGATAAAATTTTTAGCGAAATCGCCGAAAAAATATCAAATTTGGTTGATTACTCCTTGAATAATGCTGAAAGTTTTCAAGTAATTTATTATGACACCGATCAACAATATAGAAATCATTATGATGCATGGAAGTTTGACAACAGTGACAAATCTGCTAGATGTTTATTACGAGGAGGTCAGAGAATGGTAACTGCATTAGTTTATTTGAATGATGTTGAATTTGGAGGTGAAACTAGATTTACTAAATTAGATATAAATGTCAAAGCTAAAAAGGGTAGACTGCTTGTATTTCATAATTGTCTCAAAGATAGTAATGTTGTTCACCCATTGACCGAACATGCTGGAATGCCAGTTATTAAGGGGGAAAAATATGCGTTTAATCTTTGGTTTCGCCAGCAATCTAAAAATATAGATTATGTTCACGATTATTCCGAAATAATAAATAATTAAGCAAAATATAAAATGAGTATATTTGTATCAATAGCTTGCTTATTAGATAATGATATAATAAATACTATTAATGATTGTTTCGCTAAAGCTAAAAATCCTGATATTATAACTATTGGTGTATGTTATCAAAAAGATGATAATAATCCAGATATATTGATTTCGTTGGAACAAAAATATAAAAATCTGAAAGTAGTAAGAATGTCATGGGAAAAAGCCGAAGGGCCAATGTTGGCGAGGAATAAAATATTATCTCTCATTGAGAACGAGGAATATTTCTTACAAATAGACTGTCATACAAGATTTTTTCCCCAATGGGATGAAAAATTACTTAATGAATATAAATTATGTTTAAAACAATCTAAAAATCCAATAATTTCATACTATCCTATCAATATCAATAACATGAATGATGATTATCATCTATCTATAATATATCATATAGCAACCTTCAGAGAAGTAAGTACGAATGGTGTCAAAACTTCGGGAAGAATTATAAAAGTTCCTGATAAACCTTTGAAGGGAATTGGTATCTCTGCGGCCATGCTTTTCATGAAGGCTAAAACAATTATAGACAATCCAATAGATCCCAACCTGCCATTTGCTCTTCACAGTGGTGAGCAATTATTGTACTCTACTAGACTATGGACCCGGGGATATGATTTCTTTACACCGTCACAACATATTATATCAACAGAATATATGACTAACAGAGAAAGAATAGATATAAAATACAGATCTTACTTAAATTCAAAATCCAACAAAGTTAAATCTGATGTTTGGAAAAAAGTAAAATATCTATTAGGTTTAGATAATTTGGATAGTGTTCCGGAAAAATTAAGAACTTCGGATATGGATAAGTGGAAAGAAGGTCATGTAAGATCATTAGAGAGTTATTACAAAATGGCCGGAATATACGAGAAATTGCAAGGGATTTATCCCAATATGAGAGTTTGATAATCATTGAAACTTTTGTCTTCATAAACCAAAAAAGATAAAATAAACAAAAAAATTCCTAATATTATATTATTAAATATAATCTTATATTTTCAGATAAAGCGGTTTGAAGGTAATTACCTTAGTCGTTTTATTTGTTTTTGAGATGATACCTAACCAAAGAAAATTAAGAGGAAACTACAAACATTGATGTTGCTTTTAATATTTATCTTATTCATAGTATTTTTCCTGGGTGTTATTATACCATTTTACAATACCTCCTACCGAAATAACGATATTTTTGATAAGAATTTAATAAGAAAGAAAAGATCTAGTAATAATTCGCCAATAAGTATAGATTCTATATCTGATTCTTATAACGAAACATTACGGATAGTTAATAACGTTTTATTTGATAATTATTCAGGAAGACAGAACCCATACGAGTCGGAGGAAAGAAAAGTTTCTTACGTAAATAATTATAGAACCAGAGGAGATCTGTATCAACTTTGTCCGTGTGTAAATGAATACGTCTGTGATCAAGGTATTTGTAAGAAACCAGAGGGAAAAAGTTGTGTCATATCATCAGAATGTACAACTGATTCTATATGTTATAAGGGATATTGTACACTCAAACCAGGAGAATGGGAAATCCCCCTTAACAACAAATGCATGAGCGGATTAAATATAGTTAACAACCATTGGGCAATTTTAAGAGAAGATGAATTCAGGATACCTAAAGGTTGGATATCATTTGAAAATAGTATAGGTATCTGTAAATCCAATCGAAAAGATAGATCACGGGACGAATTATTAATTATCACTAAAGAAAAATTATATATAATTGATGGTCATGACATTGAGACTATACACGAAGAACAACGACCATTTAAACGAATGAGTATCAAAGATAGGTTGTTCAATCATGATAACACTATATACTATTTGAGAGGATCGAGACTATATAAGATGGTATGGGAAAATAATCACAGTATAAAATGGGTACCATATAAATTGAAATCAGATATCACACTTTGTGATGGTACAATTCTAATTCGAAATAAGAATAAATACCATGTCAGTGATGATATACTTAAAACAATTATCCGAAATACAATCATCAAACAATCACTCCAATCTGTTGATATTGATATCAATTTAACTAGTAACATATTTCAAATAGTTAGAGATCCACAACAATCAGAGGTTTTATATTGTTTAAATAAGAACGGAACAATATACAGATATAATTATGAAACAAATAAAGTCAGAACGTTGAAAGGTAATGGTCGTAAAATAGTTGTATGTAATGATGCTATATGTCTATTGACCAGCAATCGATGCGTCAAGGTCTGATTATATTAATAATATAATATTATTTATCATATTATTATCTAATTAAAAATACTGAGCTGATTTAAATTTACGTGTTTACTGAGTAGCGACTTGAGCAACGTTGGGGATTTTTGGAATTCCGACTGGCGGGATGGTCGGTACGACTCCGTCTATTTGTGGAACAGCAGGAACGGTTGGTGTCGTCTGGGAGACCTGCGGCACTGTAGGAATTGTAGGAATGGTCTGATCAGGGACCGCCTCAGGTGATTCATCTCCATCACTCATTATACCCAATCCCAGCGATTGGGCAGTCGTTTTCTCGTCAGCCGTCAAAGGACGGTTATTACCGTTCTCTTCGACACCGATTGCAATAAGAGAATCATCCTCCAGCTTCTTGAGAATAAAGTGATGTTCGAGATCTTTGAACAAATCAGAATGACCATCAAGAGGAACAGCATCGATAGTTTTTTCTTCAGAAGCCTTCTCCTGGTCCTGGACTGCAACCATTCCTCCCGGAAGCACCGGTGGTCGAACTATCGACTTATCAGCAGATCCACTCTTGATACGGTTCTGTACAGTCTTCTTCTTAAGACATCCCTTGCAGTATTCATTACTGCCCGGTTCCCCACTCAGTGAAACTGGTTCTCCACAGACCTGGCCCTGTCGGTTACCCCTCTGGAACTGATATACACACTTAGGAGCATTAGGATCGGGAGGATTCTTTTTACGACCTCCCCCACGACGAGAGGGGGATGCTCCTGTACCATGGTAATACCCAGGAAGGTTCGGCATCTGTGTTCCCATGCTGGCAGCTTGAGGTAGACCAGCCATATTAGATCTAGGAGTATACTCTATACCGAATGCATCACATAGTTCTTCTTGGGTACATTCGATTCCCTTATTCGTTTTCAGCCAATCACAGAGATGTGTACTGACGTGGTTAACATAAAAGTCGGTGATAGAAGACGAGAAGACATCCTTAAGTGTTTTCGTTGACATTTTCGCAGCTTTTTACTCAAAGTTCTAAAACTTTTTTTTTTAATCAGTAATTTTTGAAGAGATAAAAAATAAAATTAATAATATATTAAACCTGAAATATTATAACTATTTTCTAATATTAAAATAACTATAATATTTTATTGTAATTTTAAATAAATAATTATTTTGAAGGTTATTTGCCTGAATCTATTTCTAAATACTTTTATCGGATTCAATATAATAATTGATCCATTTATTCTTTCTTAAATATAAATCATAAAGAGAATATCTTTATACATAAAATGACTACTCGAGAAAAACCGCGTGATCCGAGAAGACTGTTAAAATATTTAGACACCTTTTTCGGTGTACGTAACAAAATCAAGGGTAATCCAGAAGAGGGTATTAATTTTACATTGGAAACTCTTACTTATATGACGTCCCATAACCGCGCGGATCAAATTACTTCCATGATAGTAAATAAAATGAAAGAAACTGGAAATAATATACCCTTTGGAGTGTTTGAGTGTTGTGCGGGGATTGGAGGTAATACATTGTCCTTTCTGGACAATCCCGCAGTTCAGTGGGTAGTATCTTATGAACTGCGTCCAGAGCGAAGAGAGATGCTCAAGCGAAATATTGCTATGTATAATTTGGCATCAGGGAACCGATCATTTGTACCTGATGAAGGATTTACCGGGGTTCCGGATAAATACAAAGGGGTAGTATTGTATTTTGACCCCCCCTGGCTTCCGGAAAATATTAAGGGTCACGAGAGCACAAAAGATCAGTACATTCTTCATGGTATCAAGGTGGGAGGCAAGACATTGGAGCAATGGATTGCTAGCTGTCCTAACTGCGCTATGATTGTAGCACGAGTTCCACCCGGTTACAGGTTGGACTCGATTCCAGGATTTAAAGTAGAAACTCAACTAATAAAGAATTCATTAGTTCTTTTCGCCATACCCGAGAAGGCCTCAGCTCCTGTTACTCAAAAGGCTGTAGTAACAATGCAACCCCGGACATTACCTCCTGGTGTAGAACCACACGAAATCGACTGGTATGTAGGTTTGAGAAATTACTTGTTTGAACTACTCAAAATGATTGTTCCTTCTGAGAAACATCGTGAAACTATGGTTTCAGACAAGGCGATGGAGGTCTGGGTCCCATGCTTTACTCATGAGAGTTACAATCCGAACATAGGAATGAACTATGAGGAACTAGAGATGGTAGGAGATCATGCTATGGAGTATAACTTTATCATGTATCTTTATAAGACTATGCCAGGAATTACTCGATCGGAACTTTCTGAGCTAAAAAGTCACTATATTAGCAAAGCTTTTCAGGCACAGATAGGACTTCGGTTCGGTCTGGATAAATGGGTCCGAATTCGAGTAGATAAGAATACTCACGTCTTTGAAGACTTAATTGAGTCATTCTTTGGGGGAGTCAACATTGTCGGTGATACTGTGTTCAAGTTTGGTGCAGGTACTGGTCTTTGTTACAATCTTATTAGTAATATCTTTGATGATACTAAGATCGATATGAACTACGCCAAGGGAAAGCCTAAGACTCAGATAAAAGAAACCTTTGAGAAACTTCATTGGGGTAAAGCAGTAGAGCATTTCGAACAGAATCGGGAGAACAGGACTACCGTTGCAACAGTGGCACTTCCTCCCAACGCGGTGGAATTACTAAGAACATTGGGTGTTAATATAACTAATCCAACTTTAGCTATTGAGTCGGGAACCTCCAAGAAAGTAGCTTTTGACAATGCGTATGCAAAGGCTCTGGAGACGATTCGCAAGATGGGTATAACCGAAGAATGGGTCGCGAAGATGCGTGGGAACCTCGATTTAGATAACCAAAATACTGCTCCATACATCAAACCTGTCCGACAGAAGATAGAAAGCGAAGGTTTTACAACTTTCTATATGAAGAAAGCCCAAACAACTGTTGATGGAAAGTACATTCAGTTGATTGGAGTGAGACCAGATGGTACCTTGGAAATACTGGCCATGACCGATGGACCTAGGGATGAATGGGATGGCAAGATAGAGGTTTTGAGAAAATATCTACAATAATTATAGTATCATATAATAATTAAAAATATTATATGATAATAGATTTATGTATTATTCATATACTCTTCTGCTGATATTTCAGAAACAAAATTACCTTCAAAACAGACGTAGAACCTTCCTTCTTTATCTATCAAATGTTCGTACATCTTTCCATCTTTAATACCAAAACCTGCTATTACTGATCCAATTCTTCTCATAGAAACATTATCAGTAGTTTCCTTGTCCTCTACAATCTCACCGACTGTATCAATAATACTATTTGATACAGATGACATATCCTTATTTGTGATACTGGACAGTTCGGATACAAAACTATCACGATCATCCTTATTATATAATAACGTATTAATCTCAATTCCTATCGATTCTCCGTATTTGATTAAAGAATCAATATGACCTTGGTGAGTTTCGATAAATAATGCAGTGACCGGGTCAATACCACATTGTTGAAAAAATTTATGATATATATTATAGTTATTTCCTTTGGAACATTTAAGTTCCTTCAGATCAGAGGATGTGATAATGTTTCCATTCACATGTTCAAATATTTTTTTATCTACCATTTTATTCATCGTAATTCGATTGAAGTTACCCAAAATATGTATAGTATAATCATTAGATAATAATTTCACAATTTTCATATTAAGATCATTCGGTTTCATATAATCACTACTAATTTCATCACTAAAAGTGATATCAGCAATCGCCAGGATTCCTTTTCTGTCCATCCATTTGGCTGTTTTCTCAATATGATCTCTTACCTTGGTTAGAATATTTTCAGCCGTATCATTGTTTAATAGATGTTCCATTAAAATAGGGGGTATTAACATATCATCATAATAATACTGATTTTCATAGGGTTCTTTTGGTGGTACATCATTAATGTACCCGAAAAATTTCTTCATTAGATACTGGTCCTCATTCATAGCACACTTTGCTAATAGTCCAACACCACCCATTTTTCCTATATATAAACCACCAGAAACTGTATCCGCCTCTATTAGAAAATCATTTATACCTACTACAATGTCAGTAATGTTAGGCTTATTAATTGGAACGGACTCCATTTTCTTTTTGAATATTGTAATATATGTTTAATCACATTTCTAATTAAGAATCCTATAATTACAACGTTCAATCTGGATTTCGAAATTTTTGTGAATCCGATTTAAAGTTATTTAATTCTCCTGAAAACAAAAATTAAATAACTTTAAATTAGAAATTTATAAATTAAAAGATATGAGCGATACTGTCAAAAACTTTAAAGTTGTCGAGAACAAATTGGCTGCTGATGAAACAGTAGAAGATCAGGGTAATAGAAAACTCCATATCACTGATAACGATCACGTACTAGAATTGGCCGAGCATGAAGATTTGGAGGGAGATCTAAAGGAAATTTACGATTTGGTTTACACGAAGGTAGATCTGATTGTTTCTAGTGGTAAGTTTACAGCTGAACATATTCGCCCTCTTGTTTTGAACCTTGTAGAGATTATTCAAGAATACACCAATAACAAATATGATCATATTGACGGAGCCCAGAAGAAGGCTATGGCTTTGAACATTCTTCGTCATGTCATCGTGGATCTACACAAGAAGGGACAGATTAACCAGCAACAATACGAGTTAATTCTTTTGAGTTTGGAATTCTTCGGTGGACCACTGATAGACCTAGCAAAAGCTGCTTATAAAGCACTTGTAAATGTTGTAGATGACGTAGCTGAGAACGGATGTGCCGGATGTTGGGGACGTAACTGCCGTAGAAAACGTAATTAAATATTAACATATTATGTCCCAATATAATCAACAAATACAAATTAGTACTAATTTGTATTTTTATATTAATATAATGATAATTTATGGTTTGGTTTCTTTATAGTTTCCAATTTCTCTAGCTCTAGCTATAATCTCTGATGAAGATTGTTTCTTTTCACCTAATCCATCTACCATTTTAATACCAAGTTTATTGCATATATCTGTTTCAGGAATATTATTATTGAATTGATCTCCCCCATTTGTAAAAATATTAGGTCGAAGGATCGCTAGTGTTTTAGATATGGATCTATCCTGATCAACCGCTTCTACAACCATATCAACACATTTTAGGGCTTTAATAATTTTTATTCTTTCCGAACATTCTATAAAGACCGTCCCTTTCTTGAGTTTCTCTTGTTTATCGTTATTTACAACAACAATAAGTATATCACCTAAAGCTTTTGAAAGTTCTAGATACTCTATATGCGACGAATGGAGAGGAGAGAAATAACCTGAAGCGACGACGACTACCGGAAGTTTGTCCGTCATTTTAATAAAAGAGAAAAAGTTTTAAGGTTTTTGGAAATATAATACAATTAGTGATAATTTAAAGATTAAACATAATAACATGTATTAGTTAGTTAATGTTATTATGGCTCGTTTATTAAAAATCTGCAATGGTTGATGTAACCTTGCTAAGTAGTTTTCTAACTCGAATATAAAGTTTTCTTCCTCTTCCATGAATGCTCTCCAATAGCTCCTGTGTATCCAACCAGACGATGTCACACACCTCCGGGTTTGTTTTCCCTTTGATTTTGCTACGGAAATTCTTAGTAATCTGATCCATATCTACGTCCAATGGTATAAACATAATTGCCATATTGTAACTGTGGAAAGTTATCGTGTCTCTGATTTCTGACGGATCAATATTACCAAATACACCCTGACTTTCTTCTTCTAGTTCTCTGAGGCCACCCAGAACTATAGTTTCACCTTTCTTTACTCCACCTCCAAAGTCTGTTATATTACCCGATTGGGTATCAATACCCAAACAAAAGTAGGTCTTGTCATTATTTCTAGTGTAAATAATTGCGCCACTTCTGACAGGAGTATCCCTAGTCATATTTAGTTGTCGGTTATAAGATACATTAACCTCAATATCTTTCTTTTGATTATAACGTATTTTAATCGAATCGATTCGCCTGGTAATTCTCTTGTATGGATTGGGTTTCTCGCTAGTTATTGAAAGGATATTTTCTTGTGTCTTCATTTGGTTCAGAAGTAAATAGTTATTTTAAGATAGACAATGTCTATTTTTGGTATCAATAAAAATTAAAAAGGTTAATCACTTTTTAATTAACCATCAAATCCGATGTCTCTTTGATACATAATTCCACCCAATAATACTAAACCAACTGCTCCCAGAAAATACAGAGGATAATTATACCCAGTACTTGAATTATGTATAGAAAGATTGAGCTCAGCCACCACGCTATCTATTTTGATAATACCAATCTTAATGTAATTCGGATTATTTTTTTGTTGTTTTCGGGATAACTTTATAGCATTATCTTTCCTAGTGACTATTAATAATACGTCAAGATGTTCAATCAATAAATTATCATAATGTTCTGGTATAAAATTACAGATTTGGTAACAAAGACTATCATATTTCCCGAAAATATTTCTCACCCGAATATCTGAATGTAAGGTGCTGATCACATTATTAAATGATTCATAATCACTATATACATATTCGGTAATTATATGATATCTCAGATAAGTATTATCATTACCATGTATATAGTAAATAGCATCTTCCAATGCCCTTTTCATGATAAATTTTTATTTGTTCGATATATTATTTAATATATATCAATCTTATTCTGAACTGATGTACATCTGGATAAATTGTTGCTTGTGGTTGGGATCGATCCTGGTAGTTCCCGTAACGAATTTTTTAGAATCCTCCTTTCCAGTACGAGCCAATTTTTGTACCTTATCAATCACATTCTTTGTCCAGTTAATTTTCATTTGAGATATTTTGATCTGTTCAGGACTGGGTTCCCCGCTGTTCTTAACTTCAGGACTTTCGGGATTAGGATCTAATTTCCCTAGATACAATTTCTTCTCTTCTGGGGCTCTTCTACAGTGAAAGTATACGCTCCTTTCTTCACCGATAACAAGAAGGTATGGATTTTCATGTTCATGAACACGACAGCAAATCTTACATCGAGACGGCTTGATTCTTTTGAGCATGACAATAGGACCGTTAATTCCCAGGAATTTGTAAGGGAACCTAGGATCTTTAATACTAATATTCCCAGCTAATCCAATCAGATTAATGGCTTCATCAGCTTCTTGTTGTGTAACATCATCAACATCATTATCATAATGATTAATTTGATCTAGTCTAGGTTGAAATGGTGGCAAAAATTTACAATTGCCTGTATATCCAACTATAGAAGCTTCTAGTTGCATGACAAACTCGTGATTGTCATCCTCTGGTTTTTCGGGATAATTAAAGGTTATTTCCTGATCATGATATTTCCATGATTTCTGAAATGTCTTAACTCTCTCCGACCCAATCTTTGTACTCCCCACAATGCGAAATTGCTGAGTAGGACTATATACAGCTTTATCTACCCACTGTACAAATTCTGGTTTCATCATATCAACAACTTTATGATAAAATCCTTTTGCTTCAACATTATTGGCATGACAGTGATTATTTACGACTATATGATAACTTTGTTTGTTGGAACCATGGGAGGTATAGACAAGAATATCTGTAGTTAAATTTATTTCAATCCCTATGTTTTCTAAAACAGTGATAATCCCATCAATCAGATTGTTCTTAACATCCTCGCCATTTATAATTACATTATCAATATCTACATCAAAATGAGGTTTTTGGGTACTTTCTCCTAAAATAATTTCATAAAAACAACGTTCATGCTGAGGTAACTTAAATTGATAAATTCCATACTCTAGATAGGACTTGAAATGGCTATATAATCGTAGTGTTTTATTATTGACAACATCATAATATGTAAACGATACAACCAATGCGTTGGCAAGGACATGTCGTGGGGTATCAGAAAATAATCCTTTTTTCAATCTTCCATTTGAATCTTTTTGTGGTTTTAAACGATAATACCATTTGATTCCATGGAGTAATAAGTAGTATCCCATAGTGTTATATAATAAATATAAATAACAATTATGTATCACTTTTATCATATTAATAAGGAATTAATTATATGTAATGTTTTTCATTACATATAATTTCTGGTTAAATTTTTTATTTATTGTGCGGTCCATTTATATCCACACTGAAGACAAGTTACCCTAATAGTCATCGGCTCATCAGCACTTCGCAATTGCTTCTCCACAGACAGAGTTTCATCTGACCCACACTTCTTGCAATCTACTGCACCTTTGGCTACATCCACTCGATTACGGAAAATTTCCATATCCATTGCAAGACGTTCTTTAGCACCTTCCAAGAGAGGATTCTCAAATATAATCCGCTTTCTCAACCCTGCACCTTGACCTAGTACCTTCTCCCATCCAGCGTTCAGAAAGTTATAGACAACGTCGTAATCAAGGCTATTTAACATATTAACTATCTCATAGACAAACGGCCGGTGTTCAAGTGTCAAAATATTATCACCGCTTTGAAACTTCAGAGATGTGAGTGCTAATGACTGATTGTAATTAATTATGGGAGTTCCATCCTCTTTTATAATCGTTGGGAGCATAGTCGTCAAATTCTGAGTTTGAACCTGTGGAATAATAGGTAAAGTCTCCATCGGCTTCAGAGAGGTAGTTTTCATAGTACTCATATTGTTTCTATATTACAAAATAGATTTTAGGGTAAATGTTTAATCAGTTTTTAATACAGTATGTTGGAAAGCTGTTAAAGTATAGTATGTATTTAGTATATAATACATTACCGACTTAATGAAAATTGATCTAAAAATACCTATTCCAGTTTTAGGATTAACTAATCGATTTCAAAGTTTTGTTCATTATACAAAACAATGTCACAAACTGAACAAACTGGAAAAAGTATAGGAAATATATCACCTACTACTGATGTTCCTAATACTTATGAAGGTTTGAAAGCATTAAAAGTACTACAATTAAAAGATATACTCAGGAGTCGAGGTTTGAAAGTAAGCGGCAACAAATCAGTATTAATCGATCGAATTTTAGGTGCTTTGGCCACAATGCCCACAGCAGTTTCACCAACCCAACTGGGATTGGAAACATTGACACCTCTTCCATCAGTGCCACAAACTCGTCTGGATCAACCAATAGCCACTGTTCTTACTCATACTATTGACTATGAACAACATTCTCAACCGGAGTTATTATTATTGGCTAAAAACTATCACGGGATCGAATTAGACCCGAAAATAGGGAAAGAAGATATTGTCAATTGGTTTCGTATGAAAGAATCAATGGGACATCAGCCAGTAACTAATGTAGTCGGACCGGGGCCCCAGATGGGAGCTTTGAGCCCGGTAGTGACAGCACCAACCCAGGATCCACTGTTGCCAGCATTACCAACAAAAGGAACAGTACCTACCGGAGAGATCCCACCACAACTACCAATGCATCCAGCGGCGGTTACAGCCCCGTCCGCACCTTTGGTAGCTCCATCCGTCCCTACGGGGGCTGGGATGATGCCATTAACTCCACTTCCAGCAGAATTGACCTCACCTCGCTCGCCAATGCCAGCCGTCCCTACGGGGGCTGGGATGATGCCATTGACTCCACTTCCAGCAGAATTGGCCTCACCTCGCTCGCCAATGCCAGCCGTCCCTACGGGGGCTGGGATGATGCCATTGACTCCACTTCCAGCAGAATTGACCTCACCTCGCTCGCCAATGCCACTTACCCCTGCAGTAACAACACCAACACCGCCATCACCAGTTCCATTACAGCAAATAATATCACCAACAAAATCCCCTGGCGCATTTCCAACTATCATGACGACGCTACCAGATATTCCAGCAGTTGCAATCCCCGAGAGTACTCCTACTTCTCCGGTTCAATTCCCCCCAATTGCGGTCGTAGATGTTCCACCTCCCATTTCCCCTGTATCACCAACTGCAGAATTAACGACCGAGATACCCCAGGTCCCCATCCCACCTCCGGATATTCGAGCTACCGTGTCTCCTATTCCGGCTATCGCTATTCCACCAGTAGGAATTCCAAGTATGCCTGCTCCAGTCATTTCGGGTGTAGAAGGATTGCCATCCGGTCTGCCCGATATTACTATTCCACCTACAACTGGAACGGCTCCGATACAAGCGGGAATACCCGCTGCAACGGATATTGCTATGCCCCTAGTTCCTTTAGTTGTTCCTACTCAATCAATAAAACTACCACCTCTTCCAGTATCAAAGGTTGGTCCAGGAGGATTGCCTATTCAAACAAATTTAGAAACCCTCAATCAACTCAGAGCCGAGGTTGACACTGCAGTGTATATCAATCCACAAGCAGCTTTCCAGAAAAAGATTCCAGCTCCACAAATTACATTGCCCCCACTTACATCGGTGGATCTTCCGCCATTAACCCCTTTGGATCAAATGCCTCCTCCAAAAATTCCTCAAACCATGACACCTCAAACCATGACACCTCTACCCGTGACATCTCTACCTATGACACCTCTGCCTACAGGTAGACCTACTGGTCTCACTACCCAACCTATTAGTCTTCCTAAAATAAAGGCGACTGCCCCGGTTCCCGGTATTGCTCAAATCAAGCTTCCCACTATTTCGACTGTCATGCAGCCAATTCCATTGTCATCGCCATCAGCAGTACCCCAAGAATCAACTGGGGGATTAGCAGTTGCTTATACACCACAACAACAAGTTGTCGAAAACATAAAGAATATAGATATTGCTCGACTAAATCCTCGTAGAGCTCGGAAGAATGATAACTCATACACTGTAACACAACTCAGGGCAATCGCCGGAAGCCTGAATCTACCAAAGAGTGGTAACAAGAAGGAGCTTGTGGATAGAATCCGAGCCACCATCCTGAAAGTGAACCCTAATGCATTTGCACAGTAATACAAAGTTTATTATAAATCTCTAAGTATTCCGTTAACAATATAATATTAAAAATATTATATTGAATATCTGATGACATCTAATTAATTTTATAACAAAATGATTATAAATATCAAATCTATTTGTCTATATAATATTTTGTTTAACAATAACAAAAGAAGATAAATTTATTAGAAAAAATGTTTAGATGGGATGGAACTGATGTAACTGATATAATTTCCCAATCTGATATATATGAAGCAAAATATAGTAAGTATAAATATTGGATAATACAACATACCAAAAGTGATAATACTGAAGTTTGTATTGTTCGTACATGTAAATCTAGTATTTCCTGTTTAATCGATGAGTTAAAACCGATATTCGGACTACAAAAATTAGGAACTCAATGGTGCAAACAAGGAGGAAAAATAAGAGTACTAATACGCTGCGTTAAAACCACTGAAGGATACGTCAAAAATGAAATAACGCTTGATCAGATAGATGTATCTACTAATCTACTTAAACTCCAGGTACAAGAAATTTTTGCATTTAGAGAATTATTAGGAGTTACTTGTTCCTATTCTTCAAGTATTATTATTAGACAGGGAAAGAATAGTTTTTATCCTATTAGTTTTTATGAACCAACCATGTTAACTACCGATAAGAAGATTATACCTTTCACGGTGTTAGAGGAGTGGTTCGATGATTCTTCAATAGATAAAGCAGTTAAACGGTTATGTAAGATAAACACTATTGAACGTTTGGGAATAGTTCTACATAATCTTAGAAGTAAAATCGAAGAAACTATTAATAGAGTGGATCGAAGTGCAATCTCATATAAAGCATGTATCATGAATCGGATCACTGAAAGACTCCAAACTACCTTAAACGACTAAACAATGGAGATTAGATTCTATTGTTTAAAAGAAACCTTCGTCTATTTAAAACCAATTTAATTATGTCTGAACCTATCGATCCTGAAACACTCGAGTGTCATTGGGTAGGGTCTTATGTGTATTCTATATACAAAGAAAAAACAGGAGGAATAAAAATAGATGGAAAGGAAAATATATTTTATTATGTGTTAGGTTGGCATATTCAACAATCATTCCCTGTAGTGTTTGATGAGATAATAAATAAGACTAATAATACGTAATCATATATTATACTTATAATATATGATTTAGGGGTGTTTCAGAGGTGTATTTATTTTATAACTAATCCTTTCCTTTTCTTTCCATAGTTGTTTTTCTCTAATTCCTCCAGAACTTATAAAAATACCAGATCCATATCTGGCACCTTTCTTCCAGTTACCAATATACTTATCCCCGTCAGGCCAGTATAAAGTTCCGGGCCCCTCTCTTAGATTATCTTTACATTTTCCAACATATCTCACTCCGTTAGCCCAAGTAATATCAGCATTACCATGGCCGTTATCACCGATCCAATCTCCTTTATACACACATCCATCGAGCCAATAATATTCACCATATCCGATAATTATACCATTTCTAAAATTACCAACAAATCTTTCACCATTGTTCCAAACAATCTCTCCTTTTCCGTGTCTTTTTGATTGTAACCATTCCCCCGTGTAATAATAATTTTTATGAGTAAAGGTTCCCTCTCCTTCTAACTCATTCATGCTAAAAGTTCCTGTATAGTTCCCTCTTTTGGGCCAATAATATGTACCTTGACCGTGACGTTGATCGTCTAACCATTCTCCTTGGTAATGCTCTCCATTATACCATTTAAATTCTCCCTTGCCCCATTGGGATCCATCTATCCATTCTCCTGTGTAGACATTTCCATTGTTCCACCAACAAGTTCCTTCACCATCCAATTTCCCATCCTTGAAATGACCAGACAATATTTCATGATTTCGTTTAGAAATAGCATAACCATTTTCTTGTTCATCTTCCGTATAATGACCATATATATATAAATCATCTCTTATAATATAAGAACATGCCTTAGCCAAACATAACCATTTGTAGGTTTTGGGTTTGGGTTTGTAATTATATATGTCAGAAGCCTTATTTTCTGCCAGCATTTTCCATATATATTCATTATCAAATTCGGTTGCAAAAAACTTACAGGTTTGTAATAGATATCTAAAACCATCTATATTTAGATTAGATATGATAACGATTAATACTTCGTTTGGAAAATCGATCAGAGTAAACTTTTCATCACTTAGCTCTTCTGTCAGGCCCAAAGTTACTTTATTCATATCAGTTTATATTATAACAATAATTAGAAATTTAATAACAATACAATTTTATAAATATTATTTAAAGATTAAAATGAATTCATACGAGCGTATGGTTGGTGATGTTAATAAACTTTATTACGATAAGACTACTACAATATCTAGGGATGCAGTAGTTTATAATAATGTATGGGAATTACAATGGAATAATCCTTTGGCAATTCAAAGAGTCTATCAGGTTAGTAAGCTTCTAGGAAAATGTCCTGATATAGTAGGAAGAAAACCTGGACAAAGTGCTATTTGGTATAATCCAGTATCTAAAGTAGGTACAGGACAGTATCACAAGTTCGAGATTCAAGATCAAGCCTATCAGCATACCAAACCAATGCGCCATGCTGATTTCTTATTCGTATGGTTGCGAATGAAAATGAAACCAGAGAAAGCAGCTGATATTAATAAAATAACCAGTTCTGCATTCTATTACGAACCTGGGCAGCTAGTCTGTACCGCTTGCCATTTTATTGGAGCATCTATAGCAACTATGTCTATACTAAAAGAGTATAATGATTGTAAAATAAGTTTATCCGAAGCTAGACATGAATATGATATAAGAATAGGAGAGTTACTGAAGGAATTTCTGGAGTCTGAAAAGACCGAGGATATTCAGAACTTTTCTACTCCTCTCAGAGATATTTATGAAACTTATATAATGTCAGATGTACCACCAGAGGAAGTTTTTACTGCACCATGCGGGTGTAAGAATGATGTCAATATATCTGTAGATATTGAAATTAACGGTGAACCAATGGTATCATTAGAAAAAGATACCCAACAACTGTCTGAAAGTCGAAAAATTGCCTCCTCTCGACCAATTCAAACCGTTGGTCCTAGCGAAGCAGAGCTGATCCGGGAACTAACTATGAGCTCTTTGGAATCAAAACTGATTAAGAGTGGAACAAAATCTTCAGGTTCATTATCAACTGAACCTAAAATTTCTGCAGCAGATTTTCAAAACGGAATCTCTTCGGAACCTACCTTAGTCAACTTTACCGATAATGAAGTAGAATATCCTAGTTTATTGCGTTTGGAGAAATTGGGTAGTGTTTCAGGTTCTAATTTTTCTGAAATGTCACCTACCCCTTTAACGTCTGATAATGAAATGATAGTCTCATCTGCTCCAGTATCTCAACCCTTAAGTTCAGAACCATTAGTGAATAGAAGTTTAACTATATTGCCAGGAGTTTAAATCATAAGATATAATTAAAGATTATAATATATTTAATTATGTGTTACTGGATAGTTAAGTCTTTTTTGTATATCTCCGGAAGATATATTTTTTGTTTTTTACCGCGGGTCTCTTTGGCGTAGGTAGTATTGGGAAAGAATACAGAAAAAGGTTCGAATTTGTTATAGGGCTGTTTTGGTTTGACTTGACAATCTTTCTTCCATAGGTCCAAGTTGATCCGGTAATAAATATGACAGTTATGAAGCAACTCAAATGCATATAATAATAAATTACCACATTCGCTTTCAGTGAAAAGATTTTTTGGATAGATAATACCTTCAAACAATTGAGTTAGTGCTGCCTCTACTAATATAATATCGTCTCCCTTAAATATGTTTGATGACATAGCTGCTAACTTATCGGGTTTAGGGTTAAATGGTTCTAGCATTTTTATAGCCATATAAAGACTCGTGGTTGCTGTTAGAGCTACGTTAGGCCAGTCCTTATAAAAATTACCGGTAAGATTGTGAGCATAAGCTAACGATCGTTGGTATATATCTGCCGCCAAGAAGAAAGTTTCTGTTTTAATGACAGGAAACTTTAAAGCTAACCTAACCATATAATCAAATCCATAATAGTAAATAATATCGCATTTCTTCGGAGAAAACGGTTGCTTGTAAAGAGCAATTCCGTGGCCAATATCCTTGATTGGAAGATAGGTAAATAGATCTGAGTTCATAATCTCGTCCAGCGTTGGTCGATCTCTTGGTTTAAATGACAACATCTTTTTGATAATACTGGAGGCCGCTTCACGAACATTGGTCGGAAGTTCCGCTAAATAATTACTCAGTGTTAAATCTATGGTACCGGGACTAAATAATTTCTTATTGGTAGAACGAACCTTGGCTTTAGTGAAATCGCTATAAATAGGTTTACCTCTAGACAATACTTCAAGAAAAATAATACCTAATGACCAAACATCGCTTGCCTTTGTGTATTTTCTGTTCCCTGAAATAATCTCGGGAGCCCGGTGGGTAATAGTTACCAATTCTCCGGGATAGTAAGCCTCATTTTCATTATCTAGAATGAGTGAAATACCAAAATCGGTTATCTTACCAATTCGATTATTACCTTCTCCAAAAATTAAAATGTTCATCGGTTTCAAATCAAGGTGAAGATATCTGGAATCATGAAGGTATTTAATACCATTGAGGATATCAAATAAAATCTTCAGACGTTGTGTAATTGTAAAATTTTTATCCTTCAGAATACGCTGGAGGTCTGTATTTGCCAAAGGCATAATGACACCCAATGTGACAATATTATCAATACCAACAAGAATCCCTTCGGCTCTCATGATATTAGGATGTGACAATTTACCCATTACATCTAATTCTCGGAGAGATTTAATTCCTTCTTTCTTCTTATTACTAATGATTTTGATAGCTTTCAGACTACCTCCAACATTAATTAGATAAACAGAACCATAAGTACCCTTCCCTAAATCTTTTAAAAGTTCAACATTTTTTCCGGCAATTGAAATTGTTCGGGGTTTCATGGTTTAGTTATATTAAATTAAATATATTGGATAATTAAAATCAATTTAGATATCTTCCCATAGACAGAAATAAATAATTTGCAATTTTACTTGGAAGATCATTATTATTTTATTTTATAAAAGATAGATATAATGCTATCTTATATTTATTCCAAGATACTTCGCCATTAGCACCATCTGATTTATTTTGATAAGATTCTATAAACGAACAAAAGAACAATACAAATATGTCCGATCATAAATCAGAAGAAACTAACGATGATCACAAAACAGCTGGGTTTATTTTCGTTTTTGAAGCTAATGGAGTTATCTATTCTCAACTGGAACAGATTGAAAAGACAGACGGAAGAGCGGTAGTTATACATCCAGTATATTACCATGGTTATGATAATACCATGACCAGTGAAGATATTATCTGGAACGAGGATGAAAAAAGATACGTAAGTGGAAGTGATGAAGGATCATGGTTAGATACCATTAAGGATTACCCGGATTTTATCTATGAAATGGATGAGTCTGAGGTGGTATATCATGATGACCAGTACTATCATTGCGACGGTTGTTTGTTACAGAGTTTGGTAGGTGAAGTTAAATGTTTGAAAATTCAGTTACCCGAGAATAAGTAGGTAATTGTAAGAGATAATATATAATATATATTATATATTAACGTTGTTATTTATATTAATTTTGCGTCGATTGTGACTAACAAATTATCAGCAAAAGTTATATTCCACCACCAGTTATCACAATTACCACAATCACAATCATCTGAAAAATTTTCTTCTATAATTTGGTCATCCATCTCTTTGACCATGTTAATTAAATCTTTCACACGGTTTAACATTTCTTCTTTGGTTTTTTGTGTTTCGATCGAAACCTTATCGGCATCCCCGTGTTCTACTTTTACTATAACCCATACCATTTATTTAGTCATAAATATTATCTAAAATAAAAAAGAATCAATATTTATTATACATTTCTTAAATAAGTAGATTCAAATATATTGTTAGCATTGGATACATCAAACCCTTCTCTGCGGATTCCACTATCAATATATTTTCTCTCTATAAACTCGACAAAGGTTCCGGGTACCGATATTAATTCACTTCCGTGGTGTAAAACTTTCATATCATCGGCTAATGTAGATCCTTGTAATATTTTTCTATCTTCTGATATCTGAATTTCTCCATGGCCTAATAATCTTATGCTGTTATTTAGTAATAAATTATTAAAATCAATGATATTGTTATATTTGGATAAATTATGGACAGGGATAGTTATATGGTTGAGACTGTATCCAAAAGCCAATGTCCAAGCAGCATATTCGGATTCTTTTGATAATTTGTAATAATCGGAAGACAATACAGGACCCCATAGTTCAGAACCTCTTGATACCCCATCAAACCGCCGCCGTTTTGAATTTTGGCGCGTGTAAGATGTTATGATCTCTTGAGAATTTAGTGATAGTTTTTCTTCATTTATTTGGGAAACAAAGACGGTTGGTAATTCCTCGATCGTAGGAGAATACCATTTGGCCGTCAGGTGTTTTTCTGGAAATTCATACGTATCCCTTTCGATAAAATATCCATCTTTTAAAAGCACTTCGCTTATATTATAAATTCCTCCATTAGATTTAAAACTTCTAAACGCTATATGATCGATCGAACCATCATAATTACAACCAGCTATATCCATAATTCCAATCATATGATACAATGTTGGGGTGATAATTTTATATTGTCGGATCGAGTTATTAATTACGCTAAGTGCGTTTCGAAGTCTCATATTTTTTGTATATAGTTACAAAGAATATAATTATATTTGAACCTTAATATATAAATTATCAGTTAATTTGGTCACAGAAATGTTGCAATCTCCTCGTATGTTTCCATACTTATCTAGCAAATCTCTAGTTTCCACTTCATCCAGAAGATCATCTTTGATTTTACAAGCTGTTTCATAAATGGTATCCCTATAAATTCTAAAGTGAAGGACTTCGCTCAGCATCTTTTTCTCAAATTCTTCTGCTTCAATCATAGCTTTTTCTGTCTTATAATTATCAGTAGCTAATTCAAGAAATGAAATGGGAATATGAAGAGTTGTGAAATATTTGATAGCCATATATAAACATACAACGTAATGTAATTCTGTCTGATAACGAGTCAGATATCGACCTTGATATCTTGATTTTACTAATCTCTTGGTAGTTTTAGTACGGATATGAGTTAAATATCGATCGAACAGATCTATGGACTGAAATAGTATTTGATGTTTGTACCATTTTAGGTAAGACCTCCCATTGAAAACAAGAAAGGCCGCTTTACATGCCCAGGAACGTTCTTTACAACAAATGATGTTAACCTTATCGGAAAGATAGGATGTTGGGGGATATTCTTTTCGAGACCAATTAATCACATCTCTATAAGGATCAAAATATGGATGATCAAGTATCTGGGTAGGCGTGTAACGTTTAGCCGGGTCTAATACCAAAATATTGTTTAACAAGTCTAAAAATTTTTCATATTTAGCACCTACCCTAGGATAACTATTAAATTCGGCAATCTTTTCTTCATTAAGACCTATCAGATCTCGAAAGGATACACGGTGTCTAGGACTAGCATCTTGGGTTAATTTGATTTTATAACCTTGAGTGAGTCTAAAAATCTCGTTATATGAAGGATCTGGAATCAATCCAATAATTTTGCTTAATAATTTTACATCGTCGTCAACAGTGTTAACTAATAACGCTCTTTTCGAGACCATTTCAAAGAGTATACAGCCAGCTGACCATACATCACTAGGATAACCGTATTTTGGGTCACGCGAACAAATTTCTGGTGCACGATACCATGAAGTAACAACTCGAGGAGTCATTGGTGTCTTCGAGTTATTAACTTTAGCCAATCCAAAATCACATATCTTAATTGCTGCTTTGTTATCTGAACTTACAAACCACAAAAGGTTAGAAGGTTTAATGTCTCTGTGGATTACTCCTTTTGCGTGCATATATTCAATCCCTAAAAACATCTGAACCATTGCTAACTTGAGATAACTAATGTGTATACCATCCCCATAAATCAAATCATGACCATTATTATTAGCTTGTTCGAATATGAAATGAAGATAATCTTCGCGGTAATTTAAATTACCAGCTCTACTAATTGGTGAATTAGGTGTCGTCATGGGATTTCCATATGAAACAGAAAGTAACTTCACAATATAAGGATGTCCTTTGAGACGATTTAAAAGATCTAATTCCTTAATCGATCCTGAAAAGCTAATAGATTCATCTACAATATTCCTTTTAACCGCAACTTTTCGTTGATGTTTATCCGATGTCCTGGCATTATATACAATTCCATACGTTCCACTTCCGGCTTTGCCCGTTCGGATCATTTGGTTAAATCTATTTATGATTTATAGTAAGTGTTTAAATATATTAATCATTGAAATAGTTAAATTCTACTTCTTGATCTATATTATTCGGGACTACTAAAATAAATTTAATATTAGCTGTATTAATCATCATATTTTCATCATCACTGTACTTTAAATAATACACTTTCTTTTGATGTTCGCATTTATCTATGGGTTGAGATAGATTGAAATTTATACGCAGGTTACTATTGAGTTTGTAATCATTTGAATATATAAATGGTATGGAAATATCATTATCTTCGATAATTTTTCGAGCATCTAGAAAAGTACAATTTAAATATTTACTTATTCCATCTATTAATATCTCTATATATTCAGATTCACCATAATTTGATTTAATTAAATTCAATGACAATATATCCGTAGACCATTTAGGATGTGTACATCTCAAAGATAACCAAATGGGATACATAGTAATTTTTAATTTTTCAAGTGTTAACTTCTGTGTTAAAAATTTATATTTTCCTATCTTATCATTTGCGGTTAATAATGATATGCCTTCTTTTTTTGTTTCTAATAAATACCCCTCTATTTTTTTATCCTTCAGCAAGGATCTAAGTCGATCTATTTCGCTCTCTATCTTCTTTTGTTCACGATGATTGATATTTATCTGATCTTCCAAATTACGCTTATTTTTAATAGGAGACACCGTTAACATGAATATTATTTGTTAGGAAACAAATAATATTTAAATATCTAGATAGAAGAAAAAAAATATGAGATGTTGAAAATGGAAGGTTGGGAAATTGCTTTGATCGCCCTTGTAACTTTAATTATCATTGGTTTTATAATAGTTATTATTCTAGCAGTTGCCGGTGTTTTTGGAGAAAAAGAATTGGAAAAAGACATAGGGAAATTACTAGCAAGTCCATTCTCTATGTATCCACAAAATAAGACTTCTGATCATGTAACTGCGACAGCAAAAGATTCTCCTGTAATTTTAAACGATTCTAAGACCGTTAAATGCTCTGATTATACATGGACTTATAATTCTACAGATAATACAATAGAATGGGGCGGAGATAATAGCCTTGTTATTACGGTAGATTCAAAAAGTGATGCTATAGCATCTCCATCTCGTTTAATTCTTGCTTCTAAAGGAACTCCTAATTCACTCAATCAATGGGAATATAATAGTAATAAATTACTTAGATGGTGTCTTAAATCTAATAAGGATTTATGTATGTCTAACGATAACAATATACTCAATGTAAAGAAAACAGATTTATTAAGTTTAAGAGATGATTCATTTCTTATAAGACTTGTTACTCCATTAAAATCTCCAGAATGTGTTACCTAAATATTTATTTAATATATTATAGATATAATATATTAATACTTCTTTACATTTCTAAATCTTTCTTCGGCTGCATTTTTTCTTTTTTCAAAATCAACTATTGGTTTTGTATATAATCCTGGATATTTTTGATAATTAATATGCCAATTATGTATTTCTTTAGCCGGAATGTCTTTTAGTTCGGGGATCCACTTTTTGATGTAAACGGCATCCGGATCTTTTCTTTCTGCATATGTCCAGGGATTATAAATTCTAGGATATACTCTTGGTCGATCGATGCCCAATTGAACTGACCACTGCCAATTTCCATTATTACTGGAAGGATCATAATCAATCAAATTAATGGCGAAATACTGTTCTCCCCACCTCCAGTCAATGTTTAGAATTATCGATAATAGGTTGGCAACAACCATTCTGGCTTGATTATGCATCCACCCGGTAGTCGTCATCTGACGGATCCCCGCATCTACAATGGGAAACCCCGTTTTTCCTTGAGTCCATAAAGTAAACCATTCTTTGTTGTTTTCCCAGTTGATTATCATATTACGATAATTACCTCCACCCATAGTATCCTTAAAATTTAGTCCATTCATCAAGGAAGCATAAAAATCATGCCATATTATCTGTCTTACAAATTCAGACTCCTTGCCATATACTTCAACACCCTTGTAATACACCTCTCGGATACTCACTGTTCCGAATTTTATATAGGCACTTAATAAAGTTGTATTTGTCATCGGCTTTTCTTTAACTTTATCATAATCTATCTGATCTAAGGAGACCAATCTTTCTAACCCATTCTTTCTACCTCCATGAATATAAACATTCGGATTGGGTTTGTAAAGACCATTCAACATATCATCGTTGATCTGATAGGAAGTCGGAGGAGTTCTAGAAAATTTAGATTTCAAGTTAGCATCTAAGGTTTCCGGTCTCGGGGGTGTCTTTTTAATATGATTTTTGTAAAAGTATGTAAAAACCTTGTAAAAATCTCCCTTTTGAGTTACAACAGTGTCTAAGGACATAGTAGTATAATCTTCTTCAGCCACAACTTCAATACCTTTAGTAGAACAATAATCGATTATACTTTTATCTCTTCGTTTGGAATAAGGAGTGTAATCTTTGTTAAATCCTATCGTTCTAACATTATAGTTGCTGACATAATAATTTAATATTCTGAGTGTATCTCCATATAGTATATGTAATTTTGAACCAACGGTTGCTAACTGTTTATCTAGGTCCTTTAAACTTTCGATCATGAATTGGACAGAATTATTTGATCGGTATGGATTTTCATTAATTTGCTCTGGTGTTAGTATAAACATTGGTATGACACTATTGGATTTCGACAACAATTGGAGTAATGTTTTATTATCATCTAATCTAAAATCTCGATGGAATAAAAATATGGAAGTCATAACTTTTAATATTATAAGGTTTAGTTTTGTATGTTAAAACAATATATGTCATTCATTTTGTTTCCAAATCAATTATTCATGTTAGATGGCAATTCATCAAATATACCAATAATCCTGACAGAAGATCCAGCTTATTTTAATCCAAAATTTAATCGTCTCAAGCTTATATTCCACCGTGCATCGATGAGATACTATAATGATTTCTTGACGGGGATTGGATATAGTGTAACTTATATTGACTTAAATCAAGCATCGAGAGACCCTACTTATTCCGAATATGGAGATTTAATTGGTTATGATCCAGTAGATCATAATGTGATGTCTCGAGTTAAAGCTAAATGGTATGATACTCCAAATTTTATAGCTACACGAGCCGATTTAATAGACTATAAAAAGCAAAATAAGGACTATTTTCAAACAAATTTCTATACATGGATGAGAAAAAAACATAATATTCTTATAGATAGTGACAAACCTGTAGGTGGATCTTGGACTTATGACACTCAAAATAGAGAAACTCTCCCTGCCGGGATTGATATTCCAGAATATGGATTTAAACAGAGCTCAAATAGAAAAGCCTATCTAGATAGAGCAATTAAATATGTTAATACCCATTTCCCATCAGCACCAGGACCAGAATCTATAACTAGCGAGACATTTTATCTACCGATTACACATTCAGAAGCCGAATCTGCATTTGAAACCTTTTTGGATATACGAATGAATTTGTTTGGACCCTATGAAGATGCTTTTAGAAAACCATTAGATTTCAATAAACCAGAAATATTATTTCATAGTTATTTATCGTCTGTATTAAATATTGGATTATTACAACCTTTAAATATGGTTGTTAGAGCAGAAAGAATGTATTATGAAAATCCAGAGATTTTGTCTTCAGTAGAAGGATATATCAGACAAGTAATGGGTTGGAGAGAATATTCAAGATATTTATATTTATTTGAACCGGAATTAAATGAAAAGAACTATCTAAACAATCAAAATAAATTAACTGCTCATTGGTATCCTAATGGACCTAAATTTGGAATTGATTTCATTGATGATCATGTCCAATTAGCATGGAATACTGGATATTTGCATCACATTCCTAGACTAATGATAATTGGAAACTTTATGAACTTGATGAGTATTCATCCGAAGGAGATGTATCGGTGGTTTATGGAATTTTCAACTGATAGTTATGATTGGGTAATGCATTTTAATGTATTCTCAATGATCTCCTATGCAGATGGAGGTTTAACCACAACTAAACCTTATGTATCAAGTAGTAATTATATCAAGAAAATGTCTAATTACTCTCGTGATAGTAATTTTGATGGCCTGTATTATTATTTCTTGGATCGACACCAAGAAATTTTACGACCGATTGGTCGTATGTGGCAAATGTATTCAGTGTTTGATAGGTACAAGAACAAGGATGAAAAAGTCGAGGAAGGTAAACAATACATGATGTCAATAACGGGGTCATTAGCATAACAAAACTTATTTTCGGTAAACTTACTACCTTCAAACATAAAATTACTTAAATATCTGTAAATTTTTGATCATAACTTATAGTAAAATTTATGATCTAATTTTGCTTTTTCAAGATATTATCAATATTTTATCTTACTGATGAACAGAAATATTGATGTATTCATCGTACAAACTCATAGTTGGCATTCCAATATCATGAATCGTCATCTCTTTCAGATCTGCTGGATCGTAGAGATAGTAAGACTTAACTTTGCGATACTTCTTGATCTGGTGGAGGGTTTCTTCACTTGTATCCAGGATAATATATTGGTTCAGAAATTTTCGACAAAACTTATTTATGCCTTTCATAGATCCGTTGATAACTACTATCTGTTTGTTATGAAGAGTCTTGCTATATGAAGAAATAGACCGACCAGCATTCTTGGAAAATTGGAGAGACATTTTTTATATGATTGCTGTATGGAAAAAAATCTAATTAATTAATCAGTTCCGATAAATAATATTTAAACAATTAAGAACCAAGTAAGTCCTTGATTGTATTTAGACAGGAGTGGGATTCGAACCCACGAACCCTTAAGGAACGGAACTTAAGTCCGTCGCGTTTGACCACTTCGCTATCCTGCCATGTTGGTCTCTGTCTGGAATCGAACCAGATCCTCCGGGGGTTTTAACGGCACTCTACCATTGAGCTACAGAGACATAAGGATTAAGGTACGGGTGGGATTCGAACCCACGAACCCGAAGGAACAGATCTTGAGTCTGCCGCGTTTGACCACTTCGCTACCATACCAGTTGGGGACAGATCCCAATGATATAAGCCTAAAGTTTATTTTATTAATCATTTCTATTTAATTCTTTCATTTCACGAATAGTTGGTTTTCTAATGTATTATTCATATATGTGATTCTGAAGTCTTTGGTTGGCGCTCATCCAGAGGAATTGGTTGAATTGAAAAGGATATTCGGTGGTTTAATAAATCTAATGATGTTGTATTAAATAGACCTTCCATTGATTTCATAATGGTTTTATACACAGTTAAGTATACTTTTCTTTCAAGGGGATCCGGGATAAGTCTTAGATTTGCGTCAGTTTGAATTAATTCTGATTCAATATAGTCTTTAATAGCGTGAGATGATATCTGTGATAGATCGAATACCTTGGTTTGACCATACCGTATTTCATCTAATAAGGATTCATATTCCTCGTATAATTTTTCATAGGCAGTTTTCCATTCATCGATTTCAGCATTACTAAGTTTCAGTTGTTCATCAACATACGATTCTAATTCATCATGGGTAATTACTCCATCAGTATTCTTGTCTATTCTGTTAGTCAATTGGTCAAAATATTGCTCTAACTCTGTTTTTGAAACCTTATTGTCCCGATCTTGATCGATCTGTTCTTGCAATAACTTTATTTGTTCTTGCAAAGTTATATTTCTAATTTGGTCGGTTGAATTAATTAATTGTGTAGTGAAGATTTCGTCTCTATATCCTAAATATTGTTTAATTGTTGTTAACGTGTTACCCATTTTTGTACAGATATCATTATTTTAATTTAAAAATAATAATACATTACCATGTTTTAATCATATCCCATCCATGTTCTATCATATCACATCTCAGACCAAGCCCGGCTAAGATTCTTAAAACCTTGTCAACCCGAGTTACTGGATCAGGACTGTCGTGAAGTTTTAATATCCGATCTTGGATTGTCTCAAACTCCTCTGGTAACCACATACCTCTCCAAAGTAGATACATCGATTCATCTGACATTACCGTAGCATAAAAAGCTCTATCTGCCATCAATGAAACTATAAATCCATAGGCATCGAAAGAGGACTGATAGATAGGTAACCCTAAGTGTTTTATATACATGAACAACAATGCTTCCTGAAAGTATTTTCTGGGATCTTTCAAACGATAAATAGTTATGGTTTCACTAATATCGTCTCTCTTTCTATCAAAGCTAAACGGAGTAATAGTTATGCTATCGATAATAGGTTTAAATTGTTTCTTTAATAGTTCTTCGTCCGCAATCACCGATTTATTATATAATCTATTATTACCGACTGTAACTCCAGCATGATATAGATCGCATAGTTTGATGGTAATAGGACATTCTACATGTACACCATCATACATATAACTGCATACCGTATTCTTCAGTAATAAGGATCGAGAAGAGGGACCACCGTGAGAAAAGTCAAAAGTTTTAAGGGCATGAAGAGCTGCAAATAATTGCATAATCATACCTTTCACCACATCTTTGGATATAGGGACCTTATCGTCAGCTTTGGCGGTTGGACTGGGTCGACCATTGTGTTCTAAAAATTCCGGATGTTCCTGAAGATGTCTAATTCTTCCAATATTAGGATACTCATAAAGACTATATCCTTTACCACTGCATACATAGGCAATATGCATAGTAATTATATTAGGGATTCCAAGTTCAGTTAATTTTGAGTTAATGTACCAATTTATCAACATATTATTGCTAAAGGGATCTAGTCCTATGTAATCCATTGATTCGTAGGATTTGATATCACAGACATCCGTATTACATCCCGCAGAACATTTCTTAAGATTGGCAATATGTGGATTAGCTAATACTCGTTCTACAGTTAATGGAGGAGATTCCTTGATTATAAATAACTTATCTATCTTTGCTTCCGTGATAACTAGCTGCTCTCCGGCTGATTCACCGCATTCTATATAGAATGGTTGTCCAATTCCAGTCTGTTTAAAATCAATCAATCGTTTCATATTTTTACATTGTGGACAAGCATAATAATTTAATACTCCCTCATTAATAATATTTTTACCCTCGATTCTTTCCTCTAATGTATAGATTTGTTGAGTTCTCCCCATATTAAATAAACATTTTTCATCAAAACATACTGGGGAAGAAGGGGTCCATAAGTCAATAATTAATCTATTGATATTATGTTCTAAATTTGAAACAACATAATTACGGTCCTTTTTGAACTGTTCCAGCATATTGTCTATATTCCTAGTGCTTTCACAGTAAGATATATTAGTAGAATTTAAAGGACATGCCATGTCAGTTTCGTTATTTTTAATTATTTTGATTATTTTATTGGAATTACATCCATCCTATAATCCAACTTTGCTAAATAACGAATATAATCACAAATTGATGCTGATGACTCAATGCTATTTTTGCAGTTATGTAAAGTCACAGTAATCACGGAGTTAACCGTGTCTACAATTACATCTATATTATTATCTTTGTTTGGGTTTGTGAACCAGACAAATAATGAGGTTTCCAAATAAGTAGTACAAATGTTAACTATAATCTTATTATATAATTCTCGTATTGTTAATACAGTTTTATTGTTATTGAATATGTCGAATAGTTCTCTTGAAAACAGTGAGCCACTTCGAGTAGCTGTAGAATCTTGATCAATCCTAGAAGAAGATAAACAGATAATTCGGCTGGTATTGAATTCATGAGTATTAAGTTGGTATTTACCATGATAACTATAAGGAAGATTCATTCCATTGGATTGACAACAATCTAGAACAATCACTACTTCACAATATTTCGAGATGTTGGAAACAATTATGTCTTTGAGATGGTCTAGTGATACATGTGTATTGTCTGGAAGTATTATATGTCCATTCTTGGCATGGCCGGTATAATAAACAAATAATCTATCAGCATCTTTAACAGATTTAATTATAACCTCTTCAAAATTGTTAATTATGTATTTATTAGATTTCTGTGTTTCATATAACACATGATAATTTTTATCTTTGGTATCTTCAATAAACGATAACAGATTAGAGTCTACATACCCATCAATAATAGCTCGTCGGAGAATCTCTGTTCGGTAGTCTTTATTTACATCCGTAAATACAGTAATATTTTTTGTTAGATTATGACAATATGAATATGCCTGATAAAGATCTACTGGAATACCAGGTAATGATTTACAATCCTTTGTCTTGGTATACTCAAAACCTATTATTAACCCAGATGTAAGCATCTTTATATAGAAACTAATCTATATAAAGGTATTGATCTTTTAACTATTAAGGTAAAGGTACACATTTATCCGGAATTTTGGGCTCTTCGAAATAATTTCCGAATAACTCGATTATTTAACCTCTCTTTTTAAATACTATTGGAAGAATTAAGTCGTATGCATATTGATCTTCTTCTTGTGAATATTTAGTACATGATACAATATGCATAGGTTCATCACAAACGTAATACTGATTATTTTCTTGTTTCGCACACCTGAAATGAGCTACCATAAAAACCTGTCCTCTCGAATTCATCATCCTAAATATGGTACCATGATCATTTATCACAATGAATTTCTCTTTGTTTTTATTGAAGGCATATAAAATATTAGGAGGATTGAAGGGGGATTTAAATCTAGCTTGAGACCATAATTGTCGAACGGTATCCATTTATTTTTGTTTTTTATTTTCTAATCTATTGTAAAATTTTATTTAGATGGGTGTTAACATTCAATCTAGCGCTAGTAGACAAGTTCTAAGAGATTTTACTTCTGTTGTAAACGAGTCAAGCAGTTCTGTTATTCAATCTGAATCTGCAACTTGTGCATCCGGGAATATATTTAATATAAATATAGGTGGAAAAGAATGTGATGGAACAGTTGTCATAGAAGGTGCAAATACCAATATTGATCAAGATAGTGCTAATGGGTGTAAAATAAATCAAACGAATGGTGCAAAGGTGACCGATCAAAATACCACAACTATAAAAACAGCCGCGCAACAATTCATTCAAAATCAACTTGATAGCGATCAAGGGTGGTTAGCAATAGGTTTAAGTGTACAAACTACTACTAATGTGTCCAAACAAGATATCCAAACAAGAATCGATAATATAGCTAAAGAAAATATCGAACAAAGTTGTTCATCGTATATCTCATCTTACAATATGGGGAATTTAGATATATGCGCTGACGTTATTGACAGTACTATTAATTTAACCCAGAAATCAGAAGTAACTGCCTTATCACAGTGTTCTAATACTACTATTTTGAATAATTTCTTTAACACCCAAGAATTACAGGAATTTGCTCAAAATACTGACAATTATTTCAAATCGACTCAAGAAGGTCCATTAAGTGGTGCGGAGAACATTATCAGAATTATTATTATTGCCGCAGCAATTTTGGTCGGATTATTGATTATCGGAGGAATTATATTCGCAGTTATTGATTTAGCCTAATTACTTACATAATATATTAGTTATATCTTATTTATAAGATATAATTATACATTTCATTTACTACTGGTCTAATATCCGCATTTTTTATATTTTTTATCAAATGGAACAGAAGGGGTTTTAATATCAGGAAGATAATAAAATGACTGGTCTGTTGTATGTTTGGTAAAGGTGATTACTTGCTCCTCGTTCACCTTGTCATATGTATACAGTGCAGATGCCCCTGCTGCTACCACCATTTCGGATCCTGTTAGACGATTGCACCTATCACGCTCAAAATAACTGTATGTTCCATGTCTATTCAAAGTAGGAACATTTTCAACTACAGATTGGACATCATTGTACAATAATTGAGTTCTGTACTCGATATTCATAACAGGGCGTTGCGATTTTCCCCAACCAATATGCAGAGGAACACCATTTGGTTTAATTAAATCCAAATTAGCTCTTCCTGTTACAGGATCCTCTAAACCAATTCCTGTATTTGTACCCTGAACTAAAACTTCTAAAGCACCTTTCAATGCTCTTGCAATATATTTATCTCTGCCTGAATCTATGTTTAAATCTAATCCAGTGCTGACTAAAATGTTACCTCTCCAACCGTACGTCAACGTATTTCCCAGACTTTCAGTTGCTCTGGTTACTTGTAAAACTAATGACAAACCAAGGTAAAAATTGACAATCTGGGCCGGGTAAACAGCTGATTCTTCCGGAGTAGTTAACGACCAGCTTCCTCTTGGAACCGTGTCTAAGGGGACAGCCAGAGTTGGATCGCCCCTAACCAACCCTAATTCAGAAACAATTGCATTTCTAATGTTGGGATCTGGAATAGCATCTCTATACATATTTCTTCCTAAAATAGACAACCAACATTGGGATAGAACCCATCTGCCATCTAAATCTAATCCATTTACTCTATCAACAATGTTTACATTCGGGACGGATCTGCCATCATATTCCACACCCAATAGCACTTTAACTTTATCGATTTCATCCTGGGTTAAACCTTCAGATAAACCTTGTGTATCGATTGCGTTCAGGAAAATTTCTCTACAAACCACTGGATATGCATTAGATCCGAAATTTTGAATTTCTGACCTTGTAACTCTTTCAGCACGCTGTAAAGTTTGTTTAATATGAAGTTCTCTCATATCTTCGAATTCAAGTTTTCCTTTCTCTTTAATTAAGTTGTCAACATCATAGAAAATACTTCCGACTCGGTCATAGTATTGACCCCCTTGATAAAAATGTTGATCTTCCAGAGACCATTGGCCATTCCAGATTGAAATAAATCCACATTCTGTATTTTTCACTAAATCTGTGCCATCGCAGATATATTCGTTGTCCGCAATAAGGGGAAGTGGTCGACCAATCGATGCTTCTACACTTTTACCATCAGTGGCATCACCAGGCCAGCGACGGTTAATATCAAATTCTTGCGGAATAGTTGGATATAATCCCTTTCTGAAAGCATATGAGTTCTTTTTATTATCAATGCCTCCCATATATAAAGTGACGTCTCGCGATGATTTTTGTTGATAACTTTCTAAACTAGAAAATGGAACAAGACCCAATTGTAAAGCGGCACCATTAAGGAAATCTTTTACTTGTGTATCCCATTGACACGGATTGCGGGTCATCACAACAACATCCCCTCCAGGGAAAAATCTCGTAAACCCCTGAAAGCCCAATTCTACTGATTTTCTGTCTTTCCCTTGATACGCATCAGTAAAAAATTCACTTACAGTTCCATCGGGTTCTCTTACTTTAATAAGGGAATGGGCTTTCCCGCCAGGGACATTTTCTTGGTCTGTGACTTCATCATAAATTAGCGTGCAATTTTCCTTATTCTCAAAAACTGCATCCCTAGTGGCTACCGCTTGTACTTCTGGTGATATATGCAATGTATATCCCGTGCATGAGCGTATCATATTAGTATATATTCCAGAAGAATAATGTGCTGCTTTTGGTGTATTAAAATTAGCTCTGTATGGAAAATTAACTATTGCATAACTTGCATTTTTATCAATCCCCCATTCCAGCTGTGGGTTACCATTCATCATAGTTGAACGACATTTCGTTAATTTATTGCCAACCGATAGGAAACTAGAAGCGGAATTGAGTCCTTTATCTCTCTTATCCATCAGATTTCTAAGTTTATCCATATCCTCAGGGCTTATTTTTGGCATTACGGCTCTCTTTTGTGAGGTCTCTCTTTTTACAACTGATTTCTTTGCTGTTCGTTGTTTGTATTTTGGCGCGGCATCACAACCGGTAGGGCAATAATTACCCAGAGTATCACCTTCTTTCGCAGTAAATCTAAATGCGTTACCGTTAACGCCATAGGCATCATCGGCAAATCCGTTGACTAAGGTGGGGTCAGGAACGGAAAATAGAGAAAAGACTACTTGTATCCAGTTAAAATATTGGTTAAGTGAACAATTTCCGCTGGCAAATTGATTATCTCCGACCAGCACAGCATAAATTACATTAGTTAAACCAAAGATATCTACAGATGTAGCTCGATCTTTCCACCAATATTCTAAAATCCCAACATCCTCAACAAAAGGGGCTGGTAATGGTAGTTCTCCGGATTCAATTCTTCCAACGTGATCTTTATACGCGTCTTGCGTTCCTTCTAAATAATCTACAACGTCTTGATTAATGCCACCCATTGCCAGTTGTTCTTCTATCTGAGCTTTAGTGATAGTACTTCTTCTTGTATCAATATCTTGTTGCACATCAAAACTTTTGATAAACTCTGCTGCGCGCCCTTGCACACTAATACCACTATAAACAACGCTGGTATACTGGTCTTCTGCATCAGCTCTGGCCCATAGATATCCAACTTGATAATAATATGATCCAGGGCCGTGAGAAGGTCCCGGAGCGGGAGTTCCGATTACTCTAGGGACTCCAAATTCATCTCTTTCTACTCTGAGTTCACCACTCACATCCACATAAGGGATATCCAAGGGTTTCTTCTGGTGATATTTCTTCTTACGGCATTTCTGCTTGCAACATCTGTGATCGTAACATTTGCAATCGCTCATTTTAATATATATATATATTTTTTATATAAATTATATAATTATGATCTATATAATTTATTAGGTTGTTTTATATCGAATTATTATTCAACAATGGAGATGTTAAATAATGTTGAGTAGCTGTTAATGTCATTTCCGCATATCCATCTAGATCATCGGATATAGTATATCCTGTTCCTACTGCATAATTTAATGCGGTACTGGCTAACCGGGTTCCACTAGCATCATCATTTCTGACAGTTTCTAGCATATTAACTATATCATCTTTATATGGTTCCGACACGTTATCCGACCAGCTATCAACAATTCTACGAATTATTCGCGTTTCTTTTTGTATAGTGTCTGTTCTAGCTTTTTGAATGACATTATATAATCTATGAATCAAACGTTTACTTTCCGATTCGAAAAACATTTCTCGGATCCTCTCGGAAGGTGATTCTCCGCTATGAGAAATAGGATGAAGAATATGTACATTGTCATCTGTAATAATGTCTTTGTATCGAATACTTACAGAGTCATATTTTTCGAGAGTACTCTGTGATTGGTTGTTACCATGAGGGAGATAAATATAATCATACTCTTTCCCGGCACAGATAGGACCCACCACTCTATGACCAACAATAATTTTACCTGGAATATTATCGTCTTGTCCATCCGGAACAATGATAGTATCATCATTCAAATCAGATGGGAGATTGGCATTTGGAAGATCAATTACACAGTTAAATCCTACCGATTTAATGATTTCTTCTGCTAAATTCCCCAAAACTACGGGTATCATTTCAGAATCCTCTAGATATACAAAGCTTCCAATCCGGTTTAAAACCTCCGGATCAAAATTTTCACCATATCCGAGTGTTACTATCTTGGAATTTAACGGTTTTCCAGATGTTACCAATCGATTGAATGAATTGGCTGTTTTACACGGACCTTTATTAGAATTACCATCAGTCATAGCGATGATCCATGTATATTTATTTGGATCTACCTTGGAGAATGCTAATTTAAGAGCATCTCCCATATTTGTCATAGCTTCAGATTCCAAATTAACTATCATATCTTCAAATCTTTCTTCTGATTGATTAGACCATACTTCTTTGGCATCGTTGCTAAAGGTTATTATACGAATAGCAATGCTATTTCTAATCATTGTGTCTCTTACATCCGGACCTAATGCTTCCATCTCACGATGAGTTTTACCCAAAAGTGCATCCCGAAAGGCTAATGTTGAACTTTTGATTGATTTCATAGATCTGTCCATAGACCCGGATACATCCAATAGTAAAATAACCTCTTTGTTGTTGGACCATATATCATCAGCTTCTACTTTTATATGAACATGAATTATATCACCTATATTGTTGTCGGCACCATATTTTCCTGAAAATGACGTAGCATCTATAACCACCGACATAAATATTTTGAATGGGATATTATTTTGATATACGTGATCAATCTTTATCCCAATTGAATTTATATAGTTTCGATAATCAAAACTATTAAATATGACTGAGGCAGAAGCAACTGATATTTCTACCGATGATTTGTCAAAGGAAATAACTACACCAAGCGAGTATAAATTGATGCTTATTGATATTTTAAAGGAGGATCCGAGTCAGATTTGTCAAGAGATTTATAATAGGTTAGTGATGAATCAGATTGATGATGTGTTGGATATGAAACTTAGAGAACTGTCTAATATTGTTCCTTACAACATATTAGTCCCTCTGTTAAGAGATCAGCTGGGCCTAACTATTCAAACGGATAAAGACTGTGTAGATTCATTAAATGATATTAAGAATTACCTAGAAGAGGATTCAGACAAACAAATTATTAACCAAATTATTGGATTTATTAACAATGAAGATCTGGATGAAAATGTGATTCCAGAGTTGGATATGTTATCGATGATCGGACAACTTCCGGTGGAGAAGTTTCCTTCCCTATTCAATTGTATCGATTATGTGACAGAAGTCTCGGAGTTTGAAAAGTAACATCTATCTCTCTATACAAGAAACTATTTTATATAATATTTTCAGGTTAAACCAAAAACATAAAAACAAAGATTTTATGTTTATAGGTTTTTAAATTTTTCCATTGAAGTGGAGAACAGTTGATTGTCGATTTAATCATTTTATTCTTCAAAAATGTAACGAATGTCTAATGTTAATACACAAATTAAGACAGGTTCTTACGCAGTGACCACTGTCTATTCGATGCCCTGGAACAAGAAAAAAAAGACCAATACTAAATTAAGTCAAAAAAAGAGGGATAAAAAGATAATCCACGAAATATTCGAGAGATGTGCAGAAATGACCAATGACCAATACTGGGTTTCTATTTTCAAAGCATGTGCTCGAGATAAGTTCCCTAGAGGGTTTCAATTCAAAAACGGTCTGTTGATTCACCGTCGAGGTAACAAAACAACTCGGGTTATGATTCCAGAAACTACCGTAGAAGCATTGTCCCAATGTATAAGTTTTTTCAAAAACGCATCTGGAATTATGTCTTCTTCTGATCGTAAAAGAATTCAAAAACAACAAGAAGGAAGAATCTTAGAAGAATTAAATAGTCTTGATATTAAATGGAAAGATATTAAAGCAGATAGAGTCAAAGAATTGTTAATCAGCGAGTATATTTCAGATCTTGCTCGTATAAATGGATTCGACTCCGAACAGAAAAAAGAATTAATAACAACCGTGAAGAAAGGATTCATGCTTAAATATTTTCAAAGCAAGCATATTACTATGGAAAATGGTAAAATATCTTATATCAAAGGATTAATATATAATAAAGAATCTAAGGAATTCCATATTGATCCTCAATTAAAGTTGAAAAACCCAGGAAGAAAAATAAAGGGGTTGGGAATTGAACGAGTTCCTAATAAACCAAGGGGAACACCAATGGAACTATGGGAGAAGTATTTGATTAATTTAGAAAAGAAAATTAAAGGGAAAAGAGCAAGGAATTTCCAAGTCATTGATAGTACGTCATCAGGGAGTAATAGTTATTCTTCCGACTATTCATCTCCAATGGATATGACCGATAGTTTTAGTCCTATCGGGACAGATAGTTTATAAGACGACTTTCATTAATGGTTCTTGTTAATTATATAATTTTTATATTATATAATTGGATTAGTCAGAAATCGATCTCATTGCCTTTAAAAGAGGTAATGTTAAGACAAACGCTGGTAGAAGAGCAGGTGAAAAAATAAAGAAGACTGTAGAAGTTGTCTTGCCGTAATCTGTATTTCGTTTCAATAGATCCCAATATGTTTCAGTTATTTTGTCCTTTGGTTTGTAAGTAGTTTTGTTAGAAGCTAGAATGCAACCTCCAGCCACAGCATAAGAACCCAAAATTAAACGTCTGGCCATAATTTTATAATATATGGATTAATTATTTATAATTGTGGTAAATTCCAGATAGCTTTACATTTATATGTGTCATAGAGTTCTGTTGTTCCGGAATCAATCTCATTCATCAGGTATTTGTTATATAAAAGGATGAAATTATTATAATCGGTTACCCAGCTTACAAAGGACAAAGGTAGATTATCCACTAATCTTATGAGAGTCATACTGTTTTTGACTGATTTGCTATAAGTTTCTTCTAGATATGATATCCATTTGATATTATTAATCTTAGCCTTCTGAGCAACTACATAATAAATTTTGTCATATGAAGGAGTAGATATAGGCTTAAATAGAGTTACTTTATCAAAACAACGAGTGGTAATCCATAATAAGTCTAACATTAATGGATTGTCTAAATCTGAAATCTTAGATATAAATGTTCCTCCTACCGCAACCACACCTAATGCAACAATCAAACGAACTAAATATCCTAATGGACTAATATCTTCATCATGAATGTAATTAGCAGCTACAACATTTATTCCGGTCGCTTCTACTGATCTCACGAATTGGATAAAGCTCTTGTATTCTTTCATAATATCCCCGGTTCCTAATTCCCCTTTAGTAATATTGAAATGGGTAATATCAATTTGTCCATCAAATGGATATTCGATCGGTGTAATTCCATAACCATAGGAATTAGGATTACGATACATGATATACTGAGTGAAATTACCGGGACCATCATCCAAAGTAGCAAAAGTATAATCTTTTGTATCTTGTTTAATGATATAACCACTTTTATGATGACTAAAATTAAAAACAGCATCTATATTAGCTAATACAATACTGTCTCGAGATAAGAACGGTATAGTCGGTACATCATGGAAAGGATCGAATAAGTTGATGTGTTTGGACACCGATTGAGGAATTACCTGTTTTGATAATTCTAGATCACAATAATCTCTTGACAATCTACCGTCTTTATTTTCTAATGCTTGTATACTACCTACCATTGTAGGTTGTTGTCTTGTATTCACATCATTATTATCTCGATCAAGATATGTGTGTAATACCATGGGTATTTCCCCACCTTTGTCAAAAGAATTTTTATATACACACTTAATTGCGGATGGATCCATATTCTTTTGACAATCTGTATTATCTTTATTCACATATTTTTATTATTTTTCTATGAAGTTGTGATGTCTCTCGGCAACGGTTCGGAGATCGTCCAACATTCCTTCTACGTCACATGTCTTCTCGTAGAAGGGAAGAGGAATATCACAGAACATAAACAACTTGTTTAACTGTTCCTTTTCTATATTAGGTGAAGAGTGTCCTCCTTTGATAGTGATCAATACCTTCGAATCATGTGAAACACTCTTGTATAGAATCTTCGCACATTCATATGGAATGATATCATCAGTCTTACTGTGAATAATCGCTACTGGACATCTTACATTTTTAATATATTTACGGTTGGGCATAATATCGTATCTAATAGATGCCATGGAAGCATAGGTATACCCTAGAGATTGTCCTATTCCTGGATTGAAGTAATAAGTAATCGCATCATCAAGACCTGAGAAAGTACATAATAAAATCAAACTTCGGCACGGGTATCGAGAAGCAGTCCACGTCGCCGCAATACCCCCTAAACTTTCTCCCCATACTACAATGTCTTTACCCTCTAATCCACAATATCCGGTTAAAAATTTATAAGCAGTTTCTCCGTCTTTTCTGATACTTCTTTTAGACGGTTTTCCAGAAGATGATCCAAATCCCCTATAATCAAAAACGAATAAATTTAATTCAAATTGTTGGCATATATCAACAATATAGCTACGGTTAGATATATTTCCAGAATTACCATGACAAAACATAACGGTCTTATGATTCGGATGGTTATTAAAATACCATCCATTAATATATTTCTTACATTTCTTTCCAGGACGTCGGAAATAGACTATATCAGGATTCTTAACATCTATATACACATTTTGGTATGATATCTCCGGTTTCCAACGACATTTCTTAGATGGAAAGAACAGTGCTTTATTTTCTGCCCACGGGACACTATTATATACTATTATTAACAATACGAGTATAGCTGCTATTAAAAGCAACCAAAACATAGATTTTCTTTATTCCTATATTAATGTTTTTTGAAAAACATTAATACAAATTATATCAGAACTAATTAATTGGAACTAATACTACTACTAATAGTATAGCTGCTAGGTTTAGACGATGATCCTATTGAAATGTTACAATTTTCAGAACTGCTGGATATATTGGAACTGGTTGTTTTGTAAGAATCAGTATAACATGGTTTGGAATAAGATACAGAATAATATCTACTTCTGCTATCAGGATGTTTCTTTTTACAGTAATCACTAGACTCGCTAGAATAACTCTCGTCACTGTAACTCTTCTGGTGACGCTTTTTCTTGTGATGCCTTCTCTTCTTGTTATAGGATCTTGAGTCACTGGTAGAATAATAGTATTTATGTTCATCGTCAGAGTAATCATATGTATCATATTTTCTGTAACATTCGCAACTATACATTCCACATTCTCCACAATTATTCGTATCTGCAAAAGCAGCTGGATCGCTAATTGCACATACATTATCTTTGCATATTTCATCAGCACAGTCAGTATTAACTGCACACGGCCCGCCAGTCTTTCTCTTACATACATTATTTACACATGTTAATCCTTCTCCACATGGGCAAGGATCGTTTAATCCGCCCCCTTTAGCCATACACACTCCATTTTGACATGTTAAATTTGTAGAACAGTCGGTCGATGTTTCACAGACTCCTCCGCTCGGTACTTTACATACCTTTCCGCCCAATAACTGATCACATACTAATCCGGTATTACAATCGCTGTTTTGAGTACAGGATTGGTTAAGCTTTGCTCTCTCTTTACATTCGGTTTGGGAACCACGTGCTAATAACCATATAATCAAAGCTATTATGACTACCAAAAGAATGATATTTATCCAGAAAAGAGTTGAATTCATTTGTGTTTATATGTCTTATTTTTATTTTCGTGTGATATTTGTCAAAAAATGAAACTTTTTAGTTTCCCATTGTTTAAATTTAATTAGGGGTAAAATCTTGTATATTTAAAATGTCGTATCAAGATGTTGATCCCGACATAGCGGCTCGATTATTCGAGGTGAAGAAGAATCAATTACGTATGATAGAACGTCGAGGGTATAGCATCGAACGAGAAAAGTTCGTTCTAAAGATGACATTACCCCAATTTCTCAAAACTTATATTCCATTCGCACAACAACAACAAAGAAGTTTTCGTTCTGTGATGACAAATGTTTACGAAAATGAACAGAGTGAAAGAATACTAGTGTACTATGCTGACGTACCGACCTCATCTACTCAGTTGGGAGTAAATGAGGTGGGAGATGCCATCGTTAATATGGAACGTTATCATCTTCATGATGCAGTAATTATCACTGCCAGGCAATTGAGCCCCCCAGCCGTAAAGCATATCAATGGTTTGGTCGCATACAACATCCAGATATTTTTGGAAGAGGAAATGGCATATGACCCAACACAACATTTTCTAGTCCCCAAGCACATTCCATTGTCGAAACAAGAGCAAAGGGAATTCTTGGAAAACAAGGATATTAGTATTGATGATATGCCTGTAATTCTATCAAATGATATTATCATTAAGAATCTAGGTATTCGAAGTGGAAGAATTGTAAGGATCGAGAGAAATAACATGTTTGAAACAATGATCATCAAGTCCGTCAGTTATAAGGTGGTAAAAGATTCTGAGTAGTGATATATATGGTAAAGAACAATTGATATAAACAAAAACATAATACCTTTTAAAAAAGTATTATGTCATTACAATTAGCTCACGCTTACGCTTTTATAGGAGGTGCTATTATAGGGAGATTTACAGGAATTTTATCGAGCGCAGTTATATCAGGTATACTCCTGTACGTTGCAGATTCTTCGATATTTACAATAGACAATATTATTAATTCAAGAAATACGATATTAAAAATAATACTAAATAACTATTGATTACATAATTATTATTTTACTCTATGCAACATAATATGTTGCGACAAACGATAAACGGAAAAGATGTTATCATCATTCACAAACCAACGACCGATACATATTTGGTTATATTTAATGATGATTATGAGATGGTGGAGGTTAATGAGAGACCGGTCACAGATCAGGATATAGAAAGGATTGAATGTGAGAGGAGACAGGAAATACGGAATGTTCAAGAACGTGTAATTGGTATGATGTTGGCAGATCTAATGATTCCAGAAATATAATTATTCTGAAGGTTAGTATACACAAAGATAAAAAATTAAAAATATAAAATTAATTTTAATAAGATAATATTATGGAATATTATCTTATATTTTGCTTTTAGGGGAAATTTGATTCATATAACAGTTTTAATTTAGTTAAATAACATGGGTCAAGAGATGAGTAATAAATACTACTCAGTTACTACTGGTCGCGAAACAGGAATTTTTAGAAGTTGGGGTGCAGTAAAACCATTGGTCAACGGATATCCTGGTGCCAAATACAAGAGTTTCAAAACTCTAGAGGAAGCACAGAACTATCTAGATGGTGTAAACACTGATAAGTTTACAAATCCTATAAGTGATAATAAAACCATTGTATATACGGATGGTTCTTGCGTTAATAAAGTGGGGGGATTCGGATATGTGATTGTTAAAGATGATAAATCTATCCCTGTTTCTGGAAAAGTACCTTCCTATCCAACTACCAATCAGGTTGCAGAGCTATACGCTATTTATTCTACTCTTTATTATCTTTACAAGGATGATGCAGTTAATCATGGTTTAGTCATTTATACTGATTCCAAGTATAGTATTGGTTGTTTGACTGAGTGGCACTATACTTGGAGAAAGAATGGTTGGATTAACTCGAAAGGAGAACCAGTAGCTAACCAGAAACTAATTAAAGCCATTCTTGATATATCGAAGGATATAAATATCGAATATCGTCATGTCAGAGCTCACAGGGGCCATTTCTACAACGAATGGGCTGATAGATTGGCAAATGAAGGTAGAATGCTTTAATATGTGTTTGAGAACTATTAATTTTCACCGAAAAATGATATAATCATAACTCTTCTTTTCTAAATAAAAGAGTTATGTCCAAAATTATTCGTGTTAGTACCAAGCGTTCCAAAATCAAGAAAAAGAAACTCCCACACTTGAACGTGTGGGTTAACAAGAATGGACCTACTAGCAAACTTATTGACTGGTATTTGCAGGATGAGAAATCACTAAAGTGGCTACAAACATACTGTGATCAGCTAGAGAGGGAATACATCAAAGATTTAGATGGTAATACCAGAATCAAATGGAATCATTTGAATAGTCTACTAAATAATCACGGAATGATACCTGATATTAAAGAGAAGTTCTTCCAATCATTCTTATACACCGGAAAGAGATCGATCAAGAAATTAGCATTCCATCAAAATGGTGATGGATCAATTGTCCCGGTTTCTTTAATATAAATATCAATACCACCAAGTCAAATCACCTCGTTTGGGTTTCCAATACTCTTTCCACTGGTCTTCCTTCAGTTCCTTTAATACAACAGGAGTTATCAAACATGAATCGGGAGTCTTATTAGTATCCTTTGAATGTGAAACTGTCGACATATTTAATATAGTTTTATTTTTAAGTTTTATATCGGTTTGGATTTATTATAATATATATTATAATAATATATATTGTGTGTCTTTATTACAGGAACTGGTCAAGGTCAAAAGGTTTATCTGATACTGTCTGCGGCAATCCAATTTGCGGCAATTCTCCCGGCAATTCAATTTGCGGCAATTCTCCCGGCAATTCTCCCATTGTGATTTCTGGAAAAGGTCTTGCTTCATCAGCCATTCCAAACTGAAGATTGAACCCGGCACCCGCCAACATATGAGTCAACAGTTTGTAAGCATATGGAATAGTGCAGGTTCCAAATTTCGCATCATCATCGCAAGATCTACAGACAAACTTATCACTAACATGATTAGCAATAGCTATTGTTCCACAGTTGGAACAATATACGGCTTGATAAGCATCGGATACCAAGCACAGACGTTCCTGAAGGAAAGCAGATGCACCATGAGAGATAATCGCATCACGTTCCATCTCTCCAAATCTCTGACCACCCTTTCTGGCACGTCCACTAACTGGCTGATGAGAAAGCTGCTTGATTGCACCCTTCGAACGCATCTGAATCTTATCCATCACATGATGCCGAAGGGTCTGATAGTAGCAAGGACCAGTGTAGATCAGAGCCTCAAAGGGCTTACCTGTAAACCCAGAGTAAAGGCGTTCTTTACCACTAGGTGAGTAACCGTACTGACGAAGATTCTCTTTAAATTCTTTTACATTAAATCTTCGATAAGCAGTAGCATTGACTCTCTCTCCTGAGAATGCTGCTATTTTGGATGTTACAATCTCAATCATCTTGGCAATAGTCATACGAGAAGGAATGCAGTGGGGGTTGATAATTATATCTGGTGTCATTCCACTGGAAGTGAAGGGCATATCCTCCTGGTCAAGAATCAAACCAATGGTGGCTTTCTGCGCGTGACGAGAAGCGAATTTATCACCCATGATAGGTTTTCTAATCTGACGTAGCTTAACCTTCACAACTCTCATACCTTCGGGATTTGTAGACACCAAAACTCGATCAACGATTCCTTTCTGACCAACACCTACGTAGGTACTAGCGTTTTCTACACCTCCTGTAACAATGTTCTTACGAATTTTCCCAATAATACAGTCACCTTCACGAACAAAAGATCCTAGCCTTGCTATTCCCTTTTCGTCAATAGCTGCATATCTCTCGGGTGCTTCACCCTTCTTGACTTCAGGACGTGTGAATTCTTCCACCGTGTTCCGTGTTCTCTTTTGGACATTCTTATAACTCTTATAGATGACCTGTCTAAACAGACCTCTATCTATGGCGGCTTTATTCATAATGATAGCATCTTCCTGATTATATCCAGTGTAGGTCATAATCGCCAATATAACAGTATCTCCAGCTGGGAGAGTATTGAGACCCAATACCTCATCCATCTGTGTCTGGAACAAGGGACGAGATGGATACGCCAAACATTTAGAGGTAGTATCAAACCTCTGTGTATGTTGAGAGTGATAAATACCCAAAGCTTGCTTACCCATAGAGCACTGATAGGTGTTACGGGGAGCCTGATTATGATTGGACAGTGGAATAAGAGATGCAGCAATACCCAGAATAGCAGTAGGATCTAATTCGCTGTGAGTGTATGGAGGCAATTTTTGCAGATCTTGAAGAGTGTTAGCGGCTTGGCTGACCATTTCCTGTGCATCTTCGATGGTACGAACAATTTCTATTGTTCGTTTTCGAATAGTGACTTCCGGGTCTTCTCTGGTGGTACCATCACGTTCCGCTTCTAACTGTGCTAGTCTCTCAATGGCTTCTTGGTGATTCCGAACTGCCTCGTCCAACTCTGATGCCCGAGCCTGAATATCCTCAATACCCTGAGCCAACTGTATATACTCTTGTTCGAAGGCATCAATATACTCAACACAACCCTGTTCCATCAAGGTTTGCATGTCCGCTTCCCAAAGTTCCTTGTTTTCGATCACAAGTTGATTGTTAGAAGGATCGACAATTAATAAAGGTCGAGTTGGTCGTGCGGCATCAGTGTAGATGTAAAGAAACCCATCGTTGGGTAATACAATAGCGGTATCTTTAGAAAGGATCAAACGTCGCCTCAAAGCCACGCAGTGCGTACGTAGGGATTCTCCCGCACACCATCCCATAAATTTACCATTCAATATAAGTGGGGTGGATAGCTGCTCTGTAGGTAGATTTGAGATATACTTACTGATGTTCTCCAAAATTATATTCTCTCCTCTCTCAACACTGATATAATTGGTAATCGACGTGTTTTTCACCAATCCGCAATTGTGTGTAACAAAACCATTGGCCACAAAACTATGATTTTGACTGACGGTAGTAAAATCAGCTACATAATCCGGATTGACAAGATCCTTCTTTTCTAACTGTAAAAAGATATAATCTTTGTGTACAGGATTGGTAGCTAGAAATTCCTCGATGGTTAATGTACCGGGAGGGGCTAAGGTATTAGTTGAAATACCTTTTTCTCTCCAATACTCAATGATAGATCCAGCCTTTCGATATCTTATCGATAACTTATCAGCAATCTTTCTAATTGTCAAACCGCCTTTGTACATTTCGATTACCGTATTCTTCAACTGTTTTCTGATCTTGATAATTCTTCTTTTGTATTTGAGATATTCTGACACAACCATACCCTTTCTGAGTTTTGTCGAGCAGTAACGATAGCCTATCACATCCATATACTTAACCAAGTTTTCTTCTTTACGAGAAATATCATAGAGAGCCACTAAGTTAGAGCTATTTGGATCTTCTCTTACGATTACTCTAGTGACTTCTACGCCAAGATCTCTAATTAATATTCCCATTTGAAGCATAAACTTGTACATTGAGTTTCTATATTGAGGTTCGATATGCTGTATGGTTTCGCCAATAGTGAAACTGTAGGCCTTAACCTTTCCCTTTCGTTTAGAATAATGGATGGCGGTTCCATCCCCGCCTTGAAACCCAGAAACAAACTCTCTTTTGATTAGATCGGATCCATTCATTATCCAGTGTGGGACTGGTTTTCGAGGAAGACTCGTCTTCCTACCAAAAGAAAATCCAAGGGCAATCATCAAACTAGCCAAAGCACTTGAATGTTGTACTCTGTAAGTATGATGAATAGTCAATCTACTGGTATTTTTATCAGTGATCTCGGTTTCTCGGTATCCAATCGTAACCTTATCAAAACCAAGTCTTTCCACATCATCTTCAAATGATACAGCATCCGCTTTCTGTCCGAAGGATTCGCTTAACATTGGGGTTTCGTTATAAACAGCGAGAGTTCCATCAGCAAGAGTATATCCGCCCATTCTAGCCAATACAGGAACCATTGATGAAGTAGATCGAAGAGGTAAGATCTTTTTTTCTTCGAGTACCTTTAAATGACAATCGATCAAGGATGTCTTAACAACACCTGTAAGGTTCTTTGTGAAGAGATTACGATCAAGAATTACGCTTTCAGAGACTTCGTTCGAGACCGGACCCATCACTGGATATACACACACTTTATCAGACGGACCTATTTGATCGACCGTTTTCCAACCATCTTTAGTGAGAAAAGGATGGTCTTCTGTTGCTCGAATGGTTCTCCCGTTAACGGTAGTCAATCTGTACAACTTTTTCGATCGTTCTTTAGTATGATATTGAAATGAGCTGTGAATTCCGGAATTTTCTCGGGTATAATCGCTTGGATCGACAGTTATCACATTATCTCCATCTCGCATGTCTCCTATCTGAGACCAAGAACCATCAGATTTCAAAACAGGGGTATCTAATGTCAAGCATTGTTCTCCTTCTGGGGTCTCAACTGGGCACACGTAACCTAGCTGACTCATCTGGACCAGGCGAATCTTGATTTGCTTGGCACGGCGGTTAGTAGGAGTATTGATTTTAGTTAAATGAGAGTATACTGCAGTCACAGAATCACGCTTCAGGGTATCCGTAATGTTCTCCTTCGGCATGTAAGATCCTTGAACTCCCCAGTTGTTGGAGTTAAATGACGAAACGAAATTATCAGCAATGAAAGATGAGTTGATTTCCCTCTTCACTGACTGAAGACCTTGAAGACTCTTGGTTTCAATGGTATCCTGTGCTTTTGTGACAACATCCCGCCAAATGTTTCCAAATAACTGCTCTAACGATCTACCCGCACTCTCAAGACGCTTGTTACTCCAGTTGTCACGATCATCCAACCTACGTTCGCCAATGAGGTATTCAGCATAACGAGCCACCATAATGGATAGCATGTACAGCTTCTGAGTAATATTCTCTGGTGGGATATGTGGAAACAGCTCGTTCTTGAGATCTCTCATGATACTGGCCCTCTTGATACCGTAATCCATGTTACCGAGTCCCTTCTTCTTCGAGATATGTTCAATGTCATCCCCAACTTGTGCCAGTTTGACAAAGGTAGGTTGGAGCTGAACCCAGATCTTCCTGATGTATTCCTTCTTGGTGAACAAGGAAATCATCTGTAGAATTTGGTTCGGATCTTTAATTCCCAGCATTCGATAAACTTGGAACACCGAAATAGTATTACCAATCTTGTTAGATTTACCTTTCGATCGTCCCATAAATGCAAGATGAATCTTCAAACTATTACTCTTCTTACCTCGAGTGATGGTTACATTAGACGATCCCGTGATAGTACTGCAAGTCATCTTACATACTACCGTGTCCTTAGTAGTCGGGTGATAGATAAAGATTCGGTTGGTTCTAAGCTTCTCCTGTATAAGAATTACCTTTTCTGATCCTTTAATAATGAAGTACCCGAGAGGATCAGATGGACATTCTCCCATCTCAATTTTCTCTTTGTCAGTCTTACCACGCAAATGACATATAACTGACCCCAACATCACAGGAATTTTCCCGAAGAAGCTTTGAGTTAGCTTCTCTTCCTTCGCTGTTCCGGCATTCAATACATAATCTACATACAATTCCGCTGCATAAGTATAACCGTTATCTCGGGCCATCTGCGGTGTCAAAGGTATCCATGTATTGTCTGAATCTGAAATTCGGGGTGGATAAAATACTGGATTCATCACCGTAACTTCACCCTGAGGTATACGAAAGGTTCGACTAGCCAACTGCTTCTTTATCACATTAATAATCCAGTTATCATATGTTTCTATATGTGATCCTAGAATGCCTTCCATTTCGACCCATGATTTCAAAAGTCTTCCTTGAATGTCTACCTTGATGTCACCAGGTATCTCCGGATTAGTAAATTCGAGGGCTTCCACTCTTCTAACTAATGGTGGAACTATAGGTATTTTTTCAAACGGATCAATAGTTTTAGCTTCGTCCATTTATTACTTAGCTTATAATTAATCAAGTAACTGATGATAGTTATTTCAGTTTTTGGGATCAGTTTTCGTGTTTGGGAATTTGGAAATCATAATATACACTATGTATATTATGAAGTTATTTATTGGCTGATGTTATGTCCGGATGATACATTTTAGCATACATTTCTCTAGTGGTAGCTTGAAGTTCAGAAGAACAATCATACATGGATCGGGTTAAACGGTCGATCTCTATTTTTTCTGTATCAGTTTTAAAACATTTTAACCACCAGCCTTTATTGTCCTTTGTTTCTACCTTTGCCATTTCAATGTATAATCTATTATTTTCTTTCTCTTTTTCAATATACCAATTACTCTCTTTTGGATATATTGCGTGTTCTAATATTTCATCAAATATAATATTATTTGTTATCGACAATTTTAATTTATTTGGTTTGAAATCACATGTTATATCCTTTGTTTTTATATATTTTTCTAATTCTATGTCTAATGTCACATGATAAAATGTTTGTGTCCATTTATAATTTTTCATTTTATCATACAAATTTTAACTTTAAATATTATTAACGTCGATATATCGAATTACGTATAGGTAGCAAAATAAGGACCTACATTAAATGGGTATATATAGTATTGTGGATCGGCCGGGAATAGCTCAGTTCCGAGCGCGGTAGGTCTGGTTATTATTATTGTTGGACTTGTAGTTGTGCCAGTACTAACTAGAAGTCCGGCACCATGACGACCTATATCATTACCTGGAGTCTGAACATCTAATGTCCAATTAACAGGAAAAGTTATATCAGTGCTGTTGATAGGATTAATAAATTTAAATACTGTGTTTAGTGTTGCGGTTAAAGATGGTATGTTCGATCCCAAATTTCCACCATTGAGGGGAAATCCTCCCACGCTAAACCATGCAGTAGTGGCCCCCGGAAAATAATCCACCGCAAATAAATAAGCAGAGACTGTAACAGTAGGTGTAAAATCAGTATAAGTCCACACAGTACCATCTGGATCGGATCCAGTTGTATACGGTGAAAAACTAATTACAGGGTTCGTAAAGTTCAAGCCAGGACCAGCGGTTATTGATGCAACAGGACCGGTGGGTCCTGTAGGTCCGGTCGATCCTGTGGAACCTGCCGGCCCAGTAGCACCAGTCTCACCCCCTGATGGTCCAGTAGATCCAGCAGATCCTGTGGGACCTGCCGGCCCAGTAGCACCAGTC
>Ga0209986_10000233_pt1 | contig 52563 bp, 56 predicted proteins | sample BlataG_FD_183168 | JGI IMG/M metagenome (GOLD analysis project Ga0209986, IMG submission 183168) | Deep subsurface microbial communities from Black Sea to uncover new lineages of life (NeLLi) - Black_00105 metaG (SPAdes) (version 2) | ecosystem: Environmental > Aquatic > Marine > Oceanic >... | reverse complement strand
GCCGATTCCCCAGAACCGATCGCTCTGCTGGATGCTATACGAAGAGAAAATGGGCAGGGAGAGATTTTGTAAATCTACATCAAACTGCTTTTGATCGATCCATGCAGCGCGAAGCCCCCCAAAGGGGCGCATGGAGACGCACGGGCTGATCCAAAATTCTCTGGCAGCTTCCAAGTCGATAAGATCGTATTGCAGTTTCCATTTGCTATCGACACTGTTTGCAGAGAGACTATCTAATTGATCCGGATGCCCAAAATGGGAGAAGTTGGCACTGCCAGAAAAATCTCGTTTAGCATCGGTGTTCCAATGAGTCCACTGCAAGAGAACATCCCAGGCATCGTGACTAGTATTGACTCCAACGCCAAGACGAAAGCCCCAGTCCCAATCGTAGTTGAGGTTTTGCACGCGGCTTTGCCCTTGGCTGTTAAAAAAATCGTCGCTGCCTTTCGTTTGCACGGCAATGCCTGTGCCGTTTACTCTTGCTTGCCAAATGACTGGATCGACATTGAGGTAAAACCCAAAGCATTCTGGGGCGAAAGGGCGAGCGGGAGGATTGTAACAATACGTGGGCGTCTCTTCAAAACAGCAAGGGGCGCATTCTTCTTCAGCAAAAAGAGAAGCAGCAGCTAGTAGCAACGAGAAGTATTTCTTCGACAACATATTTTTTCAACGTTGCCTTTCTCCTCTTTTTTTTCAAGGGGTCAGTGTCTTAACTTACATTCCAAAGGAGCGGAGGATATCGTCGATCTCTTTGATGAAGATGAGCGACTGCTTGCCCATTTGCTTGAGGATGAAAAACCAGGCGGACCAGAGAAGACCAAGTCCGAGAAGTGATTTGAGGGACATGCCCAGGAAGACGATCTGGACCTGGGGCGCTAAGCGGTTGGCGATGCCGAGAAACATCTCGGCCATGAGGATTGCGACGATGGCGGGAGCTGCTAGCTGGATCGAAATGGCAAAGATCCGTGTCATGAGGCCCATCGTTGTTTTCCAAAAGGGGAGGTTGAGGTTGAAAAAGGCGGAGGGGATCATTTTATCGATAGGCAGGATCCGAAAGGATTCACTGACAGCTTCTAGAAAGAAGTAGAGTCCCCCGATGTTAAAGAAAATGACGATGAGGGTGTAGTTGAAGAGTATGCCGATAGGTGAGGTTTGGCTTTGCATCATCGGATCTTGTACTTGGAGAGAAGAGGCTCCTCGCATGAAGTCGATTAAAGAGCCCGCACCTTGGGCGATAAAGAAGGGGATCGAGGAAAAGAAGGCGATGATCGACCCCATGAGGACTTCTTTCAAGCTATAGCCGACATAGGCCATGTTAAACCCAAAGTGGGTGTTTGGGCTTGTCAGCATAACTTGCGGCAAAAACAATGTAGTGATGGCAATGGCTAGACCGATTTTTACGGCGCCGGGAAGTTTAGAGCCGAGGAATGGGGCGATGGCAACGATGGGAGCAATGCGGAAGAGAGCGAGAAAAAAAAGGGAAAAGAGCGCCGTTGGCGTCATGTTGGGCTGGTTGAGGAGGAAGGTGAGGTAATCGGAGGTTGGAGACGGGCTCACGAAAGGGACCATTTAGGAAAATTTTGGAAGATGTTGTTGGCAAATTGCACAATTTGCGCTCCAAGCCACCCACCTAAAAAGAGGAGGGTGAGGATCACAGCAAAAAGCTTCACCATAAAGGATAGTGTTTGTTCTTGGATTTGCGTGGCTGCCTGAAAAACGGCGACAAAAAGCCCGAGCATCGTACTGATCAAAATCGGGGGACCAGATAGGATCAAGATGAGAAGCAGAGCCTGGTATGTTATCTGAAAAATTTCACCGGAAAATCCCAAAACTAAATCCTCATGTTCTAAAGGACATCGTCAGTCCTTGGATGATCACCGTCCACCCATCGACCATCACGAGGAGGAGGAGCTTGAGTGGCAATGCAATCGTAAGGGGAGAGAGCATCATCATCCCCATCGCAAGCAAAATATTAGACGTTACAAGGTCAATCACAAAAAATGGCAAATAAATCAACACGCCAATCTCAAAGGCTGTTTTTAGCTGTGAGGTAATAAAGGCGGGTATGAGGATAATAAAGTCATTGGCTTTGAGCTGCGGTCGGTACTCAGCGGGGAATGTTTTGTAGGCAAGGGCGTAGAAGCTGTTGATATTTTTGGCAATGGTGTTCTTTTGCAAAAAGACCCTCAAGGGTTCTTTGGCTTTGTCAGCGACGTTGATAATGTAGGTCGCAGTAGGGCCTGAAAAGAGTTCCTTTGGCTGGTTTTTTATCATGTAATCGCCAGCGGCGTTGTACATGGCAAGGCCCGTTGGAAACATCACATAGAAGGTTACGAGAAGAGCAATGCCATTGAGGACTTGGTTTGGTGGAGATTGTTGTACCCCTAACGCATTTCGAAGGAGCGACAGGACGATCACCACTTTTACATAAGAAGTGAGTAGCATCACAGCAAACGGTAAAACAGAAAGGCCAGCCAAAACGGCCATCTGAGTAAGGAGCTTTGGTGCGTCTTGCTCGTTGCCAGGGGCTTGCTGGGACCCTTCAAGCATCTGAGCGATATCAGCGCCAGGTTCTTGCGCTAAGGCAGAGACGGTGCCTATGAAGAGGAAAATCAGAAGGAAGAAGGTAATTTTTTTCATTAAAACTATATTACGTGGTTGGTTTGTATTTTTCAAAAGCTCTTTCAAGAGCCTTCCACTGATTTTCGATTGTGGCGTTGATCATGCCGGCATCAGTTTTGATGATACAACCACCTGGCTCAACATCGCTTCTCTCCTGTATGGTAAGATTATCGGCATGGCTCAAGATCTCTTTGATTTTTGCCTTTTCTTTGTCGAGGTGCTCTTTGTCCTCTTTATTTACAAAGATCGTGACCTGCTGGCTTTCGGCAATTGGAGCGATTGCCTGCATTACGATGTCAACGATGGTCTCAGGATGCGTATCTAGTTCTTTGCCCACGATTCGTTTTGCCGCTTTTAGTGCGATCGGTAGCACCATCTGTTGCAAGCTTAGACGGACGGATTTGAGTTGTTCATCAAGAAACAAAATCTGTTCATTAAATTTTTCAAGCCCTTCATCAAATCCTTTGTTTTTGGCCTCTTCGCGAAGTTTTTTGCATTTCTTTTTTGTGTCTTCAAGCTGCTTTTGCACATCTTCTTGTGCTTTTTCTAGCACATCTACGCTGCTAAGCAGTTTGCTAAAATCATCAGCTTTGATGACTTTTTCATCCGAAGAAGGGTGGAGGTCACCAGAGTAGAGGAGTGAAAACCATTTCATAAGGCGTCTCCAGTATTTAAAAGGGTCTGGATTTTGCGGATTTGGGAAAGGAGCATTTCTTCAGCACGAGCATGAGTTGGCTTCTCGATGTTTTTGAGGACTAAGTTGCCAAGGTGCATATCGAGAGAATGAGTGATATACCAGGTTAAACTCTCCGAAGCGTTGAATAGGGCATGTCCCAAGCGGTTAGCGCCCCTTTCTTCGAGTAGTTTGTAGAGCTCTTCTTTACTTCCATCCCAATTTTTTAGAAATAAGCGTTTGAAAACTAAGGGCTCGCGGTGCAACACCAGCGCATTGAGGTATTCGCCCTCTTTTTTGGAAAGCGAGTGAAAAATCTTCTTTAGCTCTTTGGTGTCGATGATCTGGCGCATTTCGTAAGAGAGATCATGAAGACCTAAAAAACGGATTAGCTTCAAGAAATTAGTCGTAGAGAGACTTAAGAGGCTGTTTAACGGACTGTCTGGCAAAAAGGCGTAGGGGACAAGTTCTTTCCCATGCAGAATGTTTTCTAGAAGGATTTTACGTAGCGCGCCTTTTGCTAATTTGCCAAGAGCGGGGAGGTGGTTGCCAAGTCCTAGCGCTTTTTCAAGGCCATGAGCATGATGCGCTTTTAATACAGCTAAAAAAGTGCGAATTTCCCCTTCAGATAATGTGCGCAGGTAGGGACTAAGCCAAGAAAAATGGATGTGGTCGAGAAGGTCTCTTTTTAAATGCTCTGCTTCAAACGGAGCCGGTGGAGGAAGCTGATGGAAGAGGGCTTGATCATCGCGAGGCAACAGAGAAATAAGAGCCTCTTGTCGCTCAGGAGGAATCAAGCCTTTACAAACCATTAGGGCTGTGGGTTTCATGGAGCCTCAGAAGGGGGTTCTTCTTCCTTTTCTTTGTTGTTTCTAAAGGGGATAGGGCTTAGGAGTTTTTTCATCCCATGCTTTCGCAAGATCGGATAGAACTTCCAGAGTAGCCATCCGCAAATAGCTGCAAAGGCGATCATTGCAAAAATGAGCAGGAAAAAAAGAGCGCGGAATCTTGAGGCAGAACCCTTACTCATCACAATCGACCAAATGCTCACATATTCTTTTGCTTTAGGAGTGATTTCTTCTGTTGATTCGTCTAAGGCAATATCGGCAAAGCGAGAGCGATCAGAAATCACAGTCACATCGTTGATGTCGAGGCCTGCGACGCTACCTGCTAAAAGTCTTTTGACTTTTGTGACGAGGTGGCTGTTGGGATCATCTAAAATCCCATTATGTTTGACAAAGACAGCGGCGGTGATCCTCTTTCTTTCCTGAGCTTCTCCTCCAGGGATGGTGATCCCCGTATCCTGAGGAATGGAAAGCTCGACATTGGCATCGATAACACCATCAATTTTGCGGATTGTGCCGGCGATTTGCGCTGCCAGACCAGCTTGGTAGCGGATATTTTCTTCTTTTTCAGAGGAGATAAAGCTGGATTTTGCGAAAATTTCAAGAAGGTTAACTGCTTTTTTGCGAGGAAGGCCATTGCGAGTTAAAATGGACATCGCAGTGACCTCTTGCTTTTCGTCAACGCCGATATTCCATTTTACTCCTTCCGCTTCGGCGCCAGGGGCTCCCGAGGTGGTGGATTGTATTTTGATTGCGTCGATCCCTTTGCTGGAGAGAAAGACAATGATTTCATTCGCTTCTCTCTCTGGGACATCATTGACAATAGTCATTTGCTTTTCGCAACCGACTAAAAATATAAGAGAAAGAAAAAGAAGAAGTTTAGAAACGGATTTCATGCTGGCTTGATCCTTAAAAGGCCCTTCAACGGCGCCCACATCTCAAGAATGCAAGAGAATGGAATTAATCGCAATTCATGAATTTTTTTGAACGGCCAGAATAAAAGCGCCTTGTAAGATAATCTTGCATACCAACTAAAGCTGCATTTAAGCGTACAATTCTCTCCTGATTACGCAGAGAATTCTTTCCCAAACATTTTTGGAATAAAGATTGCAAAGTGCGCAGTTGCTTAGAAAAGAAAAAAGCCGGGTATTTGCCTCCCAGAAGGCGAACAAAATAAAACATTTTCTGCTTGCTAGAAAAATTTCTCTCAATCCAAAGAAGGCGATTGCGCCATAAAAAATAGGCCGCATGGGGTTTGCCTCCCGTGAATGAAGCGGAGATCTTGTGCCATAGTTTTGCAGTCTTGCAGTGCTCTACCAAAAATCCTGCCCTTCTCGCTCTGTAACAAAAATCTGCCTCTTCCCAAAAAAGAAAGAATCTAGGGTCAAAGAGTCCTATTTTTTCAAAAACTTCTCGCCTCACCATGATCGCCGCGCCGCAGACATAATCGAGCTCACCCTCCAAGTTCACATCTTTTGCCCGGTATCCCACGTAGTCAAAATCCATTTTCCGCCCGTTCCACCGTCCACCGATGTGATCGAGGATTTTCGGTTCATCCATCCGAAAAATTCTTCCACCCAAAATACCAACGTGGGGATTGGAGAATCCCTTTAGGAATGACTCAATAATTTTTGGATCAACCACCGTGTCATTATTGAGGATAAAGACAAAATCAAAGCCCTCTTTAAGAGCTAACTCAATGCCCACATTATTGCCGCCCGCATAGCCGAGATTAAATCCGGTCTCAATAAGTCGGAAATGAGCAAATTCATTTTTAAATAGTTCCAAAGATCCGTCACTTGAGCCATTGTCGACAATGAAAACTTCAACAGGGTAAGAAAGCTCTTGCAGAGATAAAAGACACTTGCGCGTGTCTTCTTTCCCATTCCAGTTCAAGACAATGACAGCTACTTTAGACATTTTCTAAGAAATCGCTCGCAAGTTTAAAGTGATCGCCTGCTAACTTGTTAGCATCAAAAAGAATTTGCAAGACATCTGGCATAGTAAGTACTGAGTGGGGAACAAAGCCTCTTGCTTTGATTTTTTTCTTAGCGCCAAAGCCAAGATCCAGAAATGTCAGCACATCGCGGATTTCAATCCCTTCTTCCTGAAAAATATCGACAGTCTCAAGTGTGTGGACTCCCGAAAACCCTTTATCCTGGAGTAAAAGACATTTCTGCCCGGTCTTATAAACACCCTCGACATGCCCTTCATACTGCGCTACCAAAGGTATTTCTTGCTCCCAAGCCAAATGAGTTGCCACGCAGCTAGCAGTATGAGAGACGCCTGCAACCAAATCAAACGATAAGTGCATGGCCTTTTCCCAAAAGGCATTACAAAGCTCCTTGGCCACTTTGGGATGTGAAATCACCCCCCTAAAATCGACCTGAAAAGGGGAGAGGAAGTCTTTCTTAATCTCAAAGCTCCCAAACTTAATCGCTCCGATCGCATATAGCTGTAAAATCAATTCTTCCATAGTCTATTCTTCTCCATCGCTGTCAAGTCCTCCATTATTAGAAGCAGCAGCAGCAGCTCCATCTCCCCATCCCATTGCAAAGCGAACTCTACGTCCGAAGGGTACAGCTCTTGCAGGGGATGATATTGGCGTAACCCCTGGCGTGGTCGCTCTTGAAGAGTAGGTGCTTGTTGACGTGTCGTACGAAAAATGGATGAGATTTACCTCTGCAATGAGTTTATTTATTGCTTGCCCTAGGCTATAGAGTGGATGGTCCGTTTGCAAGTCAAAAGTAGCGATGGGCTCCCCTTCGAAGGTGTCATCAGGAGAGAGGGCCGTTCTTGCAGTCATAGTTGCAAGAGCGCCATTGATATCTCTGATCCCAACTCCGATCATTCCAAAGCGATCACGTTGGCGTTGTAGTTCATCCTCTTTCTCTGTAAGCTTTGCTTTGAGCTGCGAGACTTCCCTCTGCAGCTCATCTATAGTAGTAGAGGCTGTTCCACGCTCTCTATTTTCTAGGCGTAGATCTTGTTGAGCTCTTACTAGTTCTTCTCGCTCTGCTTCTAGAGTTGTTTGTAATGCCCTTAAACTAACATCAGCAGCGGCAAGCGCTTCTTTTTCTTCGCCAAGTTCAGCTTCAAGCCGAGCGCATTGCTTTTGGGCCGCTGAAGCAGAGGCTGTTTTCTCTAGCAACTGCCCTTGAAGATTTACAACTTCAGCAGCTTGATCAGGGAAAGTGGGTTTTGCAAGTACTGTACGAATGGCGCCAAGAGCATCCTCAAAGCTTGCATCTTCTCTAAGATCAGAACCTGAAACAAGATCTCTCAAAGCTACAGTAGCCTCATGCCAAACTTGGGCGGTAGCCGCACCAGTTGCGGTATGCATGCTAGTTTGTTGGCTTCTAACTGAGGTTCTATCTTTATAAACATTATACCAAGCAGAAAGCGTGCTCAAGCCCGTCGCTCCACCTGCGCTTAATAAGCTTACGGTAAGGGTTTCCCATTTTCCTGATGTGATTCTAAGGACCGCTCCAGCAGTTGCAAAGCCTGCAGTAGCGAGTGTCCATCCTCCAGCTTGGAAAAATAGGTCTTTTCTTGGAGCCTGCGTTAAGACAGCGGGTAGAGGATCGCCATTTATTCCCCCTGCTCTTCTTGATAATAATGGCATGGCTGCTCCAGCACTGCTCATAGTCGATTCTCCTGTAGTTTTAGATTAGATATGTTCGGTAGCTGGCAAACAAGCCAGGGCTGCATCGTAGACGCTATTAGGGCCAATTGCGTAGAGGCAAAAGGGCTCGATACACTGTTTTTTTAAGCAGGGTCGACATGTTTTTTTAGCGCTCAAAACTTGCACACCCTTTGCATGGAATGGACCACACAGATTGGGATCTGTGGGGCCAAAGATGGCAACAGTTGGGGTGTTAGAGGCAAAGGCGATGTGCATGGGCCCTGTGTCGTTGGTAATAAATACCATCATTTTACTTAAGAGCGCGGCAAAGGGGGAAAGCCCTAACTCTCCAGCGATGGGAATCGCTCCTGGTATTTTGGAGGCAATCTCAAAAGCAAGAAGCGCTTCTGATCGGTCTCCGCTTACAAGAATCTGACAGCCCAAGTGCTGAGTAAGTCTTTTACCGACTTCAATGAAGTGTTCTTTTGGCCACTGCTTGAAACTATTTTTTGCCCCCGGGTGAATTCCAACGAGGGGAATGTGCGCGGGGATGCCATGACCGTTTAAAAAGCGCTCGACATACTCTTCCTCTTCCTTGCGAAAGGGCATTTCTAAACTGTAGTCACTAATATGGGCGCCAATTTCTCGCGCAATATCGAGCCTGCGGTCAATTTCATGTTGGTATTTCGAGGGAAGGGTCTTAGTGAATAGAAAGTCGAGGTCCTTATTGATCCCTTGCGTGCCAATGAGTTGAGGTGCTTCTAAAAGGGCACAGAAGGGGAGCACCATCCGCTGCGAGGTGTGGAAAACTAAGATGGCATCGAATTTGCGTTTGCGCAGTGTAGAAAAAAAGCGGATCAAAGAAAAGAAAGGAGTACTGCTCAGTACAAAAAGTTCATCGATGTGCTTATTGTGCTCAAGTGCTAAGCCGCCGACAGAAGAGGTGAGCATGCTGATTTCTGCATCGGGAAAAGATTGGCGCAGAGCTCGAATAGCTGGCGTAGCCCATAGAGTATCTCCCAGGCCCGTTGTTGAAACAAGGAGAAAGCTACTCGGAGCTTTTGGGTGTTTGGGTCTTGTCGCTTCTGGATTAAAAACCCACAAAAGGGCCTTGATCAATCGATTCTTCCAAGTCATACCTTTTGAGTATAGTGAGAAAGAGGTATTTTAAACACATCGCATTAAAGGCTTGGGGGTTTCACAAGGAGGACCTCAAGTTTTTCTTGCAAAAGATTTGAATAGCCGGTTACTCTTTTGCTAAAAATGAACGACGTTCATTCTGGAGGTGTCGATGAGTATTGAAACTTTGATTAGCCAAGTGGATCCCTACATGGCTGCTAAAATTGCTGCTGGAATCGTGGGCGGTGGATTTGCCTGTGCAGGTATTGGGCATGTAGTAGAAAAAGCTGGAGTAGAGATTAAGAATTGCGCTGGAAATGATAAGTCTATGACTTCTCTAGCTCTTCGAAAATTGGGGGCCTGAGCCCACAATAGGGGAATGGCTATACGATTGGGCGACAGGAGCTCGAGAAGAAAGAGCTCGTTTAAGTTACGGGCATAGAAAGGCTGAAAAAAGCAGGGTGGAGAAATTATCCGATACAGTGTTTATAGATCCAATCCATCCACCTTACAAAACTTAATACCATTTATCAAAAATAATCTCCAAAATTGACGGAGCTTTTTCGCCAAAACTCCGTTTTCGATTTTGCTAACTTCCTAAGTTAGCTGCAGTCTCCAAACGAAGTTTTGTCTGAAAAATCTCTCGCACTTTTAACAAGATTATTTTTGATGAATGGTATAAGTCAAGGCTTGACTCGGTGGCCGGCGATAGTGCTTAGACCGTCGTAGGCGGCATACTTGTAGAGGTCGTGGAGCGTGGGGAAGTTGAAGACCGTAGAGATCACATCATGTAGGGTCTTCTTCTCTTCCACTAAGAAAAGGCCGAAGTGGATAATTTCTGTTGCGATGTGTCCGATGACGTGGACGCCAAGGATTTGGAGCGAATCATGGTCGAAGACGAGTTTCATAAAGCCTGCGTTCGCTCCCATGATTTTGCCTCTAGCCATATCGGGATAACGGGCAATGCCTGTGCAGTAGTTGCCCCCTTTTTCTTTTGCCTCATCTTCGCTCATGCCCACCATTGAGACTTCGGGGACGGTGTAGATTCCGTAGGGGAAGTAGGTGGGAAGGTGGTCGAGATCCATCGTTTTGAAGATGTGGGCAACGGCTACGCGTCCCTGATCGGCGCTTGTGCTGGCTAAGGCGGGGAAGCCGATTACATCTCCCACGGCATAGATGTGGTCCACGTTAGTTTTATAGGAGCCATCTACGACAATGGTCTCTCTCTTCCCAGTTTCGATGCCGGCTTTATCCGTGGTAAGATCTTTGGTCTGACCGCTTCTTCCCGCGGCAAAGAGGAACATGTCTACTTCGAAAAATTCGTCATTTTCTAGTGTAACTTTGATCATCTCGTCATCGGTTTTGGGGACGGATATGTCTTTGATGCTCGTGTTGAAAAGGATCGAGACCCCACTATCGCGCATGCCTTGCACAAGGGCGCCGGCTACTTCCTGATCGACGAAGGGGAGAATTTTATCTCGGTTATTGACGAGGTGTACCTTGGTGCCGAGGGTGGAAAAAATCGTGCTGTATTCACAGCCGATTACGCCAGCGCCGACAACGCAGAGTGATTTGGGATAGCGGGTAATATCTAAGATGGTGTCAGAATCATGGATCCGCTTTCCGTCAAAGGGGATACCTTCAGGATGGAACGGATACGATCCGGTAGCGATGATGATATAATCGCCATGGATTTTCTCTTCCCCTTTTGTCCCTGTAATTTTGATTGTGTGCGCGTCTTCAAAAGAACCCAGGCCTTGGTAGACATCAACTTCATGCCGGTGCAGGTTGGTCTCAACCGCTTCGCCTTCTGACTTGGTGACGAAATTTTTCCGGTACATAAAATCTTCGATCGTCGCTTCATGGCTGAGATCTCGATCTACCCCATAAAGTCCCTTCTCATATTTCCCAGAAAAGTAGAGGGCGGTTTCTTTAAGCGTTTTGGAAGGAAGAGTTCCTGTTACCACCATCGCGCCGCCGAATCTGTCTGACTTCTCGACAATCGCCACTCGATGGCCAAAATAGGCTGCTTTTACTGCTGCTTTTTCTCCAGCGGGGCCCGTCCCAATAACAATAAGATCGTAGTTTTTCATACTTCTTGATATACACAGATCATGATTCAAAAATCTATTTTTTTCTTTGTCGGCAACTCCGCAAATTTCGCCTTTCTTCCTCGCTTCGTGTCTATGAACACGGCAGCTCGTTCTCACTGCAAAATTTTCGGGCCTCCTTGAAAAATTATCGATTTTTGAATCATGATCTGTATAGACAAAATTTAAACCATAAGAAAGAAAAAAATGCCAAATTCACAGAATTCAGACATTCAGGCCGATCTTTTAGCCCATAAGGTCAAACACTATCTCATTACGACGATGGGAGTCACGCTCGAAGAAGCGACAGATGAAGAGGTCTTTCGTGCATTTTCATTGACCCTGCGCGAAGAGATCATGATCAATTGGACTGCATCAATCCACACGATGAACAAGCAAATGCCACGGACAGCATACTACATCTGTATGGAGTATCTGCCAGGTAGGCTACTTACAAATAACATCTCCAATATTCACGCAGGTGAGCTTGTCCAAATCGTGATGAAAAAATTAGAGCGGGATTATCGCAAAATTTTATCGATCGAGCACGATCCCGCCCTTGGCAATGGGGGCTTAGGGCGTCTGGCCTCTTGTCTAATGGATTCATTGGCCACTCAACAGTATCCAGCTGTCGGGTATGGTCTCCGTTACCAGTATGGCATTTTCGAGCAAGAGATCTGGGGAGGACAGCAAGTTGAACGCCCTGAGAACTGGCTCCTTAACGAATATCCTTGGGAATTTCGAAGGGATGTTCACTCCATCTCCGTAAAATATGGCGGGGTTGGGATCCCGGTACAAAATCAAAAAGGGGTTGAGACCTACGATCTCCAAAACTTTGAGGAAGTGCGCGCGCTCTCGTATGACTTGCCTATCGTTGGGTATAGAGAAACGAATGATTTTTCCGTCCTCTCGCTTCGACTGTGGACGACAAAAGAATCGCCTCGCAATTTCCAGTTGCAGCGCTACAACGCTGGACTTCTTGATCAAGCTGCAGAAAATACCACGCTGACCGACGTCCTCTATCCCAACGATAACAACGAGATGGGCAAGCGGATCCGACTCAAACAAGAATATCTTTTGGCTGCAGCATCAGTTGGAGATATTGTAGGCCACTTTTACAAAAATGTAGGGGATATGGGCCTGTTTGCAGATAAGGTGCGGATCCATCTCAACGATACGCATCCGGCCTTAGCCATTGCTGAGCTAATGCACATTCTTTTACATGACTACCATTTTGAGTGGGGCGATGCCTTTGATGTTGTGCGAACCTGCATCAATTACACGAATCACACGGTTCTTCGCGAAGCATTAGAAGAGTGGAATGAAGTGCGGATGGCCGAGCTTCTCCCAAGGCAATACCGGATCATTCAAAGGCTCAACGAAGATTTTTGTCGTGATATTAGGACCAAGTTCCCAAAGGATGAAGATCGAATTCGGAGGATGTCGATCATTGAAGCTGGTCAAATCAAAATGGCCAACCTCTCGATCTACGGATCCCACAGAGTAAATGGGGTAGCGGCGCTGCACACAGAAATTCTGAAAAAAGACATTTTTAAGGATTTTTATGAGCTCTATCCTGAAAAGTTTGTGAATGTGACCAATGGAGTTACTCAAAGGCGTTGGATCAATAACTGTAATCCAAGACTTGCTGAATTTTTCTCCAAACGGATAGGTAAGGGGTGGATCACCGATCTGAAACAGATCAAGCAGTTCTCTCAATTTGCCTCAGAAAAAGCCACTCAAGAAGAGTTTTTGGAAATCAAGCGGGCTAATAAACGGGCCTTTAGCGAGTTCCTAAAAACGCATAATCCTCTTCGCGATAGTGCCGGCAATATTATCGATTCGGTAGAACCCTTTGCAGAAGACGCTCTCTTTGATGTTCAGATCAAACGGATACATGAATACAAAAGACAGTTGATGAATGTGATCCATGCGATCATGCTCTATCACGAGCTCAAAGACAATCCAGATAGCAGAAAGATCAAGAGAATGATCGTAATCGGGGGAAAAGCGGCTCCTGGATACAGAATAGCTAAATGCATCATCCAACTCATCTGCGCACTATCGAGAAAAGTAGCTGCAGAGAAACAAGTGCGTGAAAAACTCCGCGTGATCTATTACGAAAATTACAATGCTACGCGCGCAGAATGGATCATACCCGCGGCCGATCTCTCCGAGCAAATTTCCTGTGCAGGCCAAGAAGCTTCTGGCACGGGCAATATGAAAATGGCCATGAATGGTGCACTGACCATCGGCACAGAAGATGGAGCCAACATCGAAATGCACCAAGACATCACCGACCAGTGGTGGCCTTTTGGCTTTGGAGCAAAAGCAGATGAAGTGCTTAAAATGCAACAAGATCAGAGCTACAATCCTTGGGATATTTACAACGACCACCCAAAGGTGAGGGGGGCGATCGATGCGCTCAAAGACCACTCTCTTGCAGACACCGAAGAAGAGCACCAAGCATTCACTGAGCTCTATCGCGCTCTTCTTGAGCCGCAGGGAGGAGAGCCACTCGATCGGTATTTTGTCCTACATGATCTTCCTGCCTACTACGAGACTCAAAAAAAGGTGGAAGAGCTCTACCTGGATCCCCACAAGTGGGCAGAGTTTGCCATCCAAAATATTGCCCATATGAATCGATTCTCTACCGACGAGTCGATCCATAACTATGCTCATCTCATATGGGATCTCGTTCCCTGTCCTGTCGATCCAGAAGAACTTGCTAAGGTTCGCCAGCAATATACTGAACACGACAAATGTCGGATATTCTAACTCCTTGTCGTTAGGCGGCTCGCAAGAAAAGCCTGGCTTTTAGCCAATTGAATGGCGAAAATAAGGGTATAAAATAGCCAATGGATTGGACAAAACAAATCGTTTCTCTCTTGAGTACGATAAATGTCGCACATTCTAAGTCCCTGTCGTTAGGTGGCTTGTAAGAAAAGCTTGACTTTTAGCCAATTGAATGGCGAAAATAAGGGTATAAAACAGCCAATGGATTGGACAAAATGTATCGTTTCCTGGAAAAAGAGCTACTCAAATGGAAAGAAAGTAAGACTCGGTATCCCCTTCTGCTTAGGGGGGCAAGGCAGGTGGGGAAGACTTATCTTGTTGAAAAATTCGGTCAAGCCGAGTTTGCCTCCTATGTTTCAGTGAATTTCGAAGCTCAACCTGAAGCGGTTGCTTGTTTCGAAACTCTCATGCCAGAAGAAATTCTTTTGAAACTCCAACTGATAGTGAAAAAGCCGATTGTGCCAGGCAAGACATTGCTCTTTCTAGACGAAATTCAAGTCTGCCCAAAAGCCATTCAGGCACTGCGATATTTTAAAGAGCAAATGCCTCAGCTTCATGTCATCGGAGCGGGCTCTCTCCTAGAATTCGCACTCATCCAGGGGAAATTTTCTTTTCCCGTGGGAAGAGTTCAATTTCTATATTTGAAGCCCTTGTCGTTTGAGGAATATGCTTTGGCTAGAGGCAAGGAGATTTCTCAAAAGCATGAACAAATGATACAACTGGTGAAAGAATATTTCCTTATAGGAGGAATGCCCGCCGCTGTTTCGAGTTTTTGTTCTAATCAAGATTTCGAAGAGGTAGCAAGAGTTCATGAAGTGCTTCTTTCAACATATCAAGCAGATTTTTCCAAATACGCCACGTCAGCTGAGCAAAAGTATCTGAAAGTTTTGTTTAATGGTATTTTTCAAGAGATCGCGCAGCATTTTAAATATTCTAAGATTGATCCCCATATTCGTTCTCGTGAGTTGAAAACCGCTCTGGATCATCTAGAATGGGCAGGACTAGTCCATCCAGTTTATGCATCGACAGCTACTGGTATCCCCCTTTCTTCGCAGCTAAAAAAAACACGATTCAAAGTCCTTTTCCTTGATATTGGTCTAGCTCAGCATTTTTTGCAGATTGATCCCAAAGTGATTTTAGAAAATCATTTGATACAGATCAATCGAGGAGCAATTGCAGAGCAATTTGTTGGGCAAGAGTTGCTTGCTAATCATTCTCCATACCAAGAGGGACAACTGTTTTACTGGGAAAAGCAAAAAGCTGGTAGTGATGTGGAAGTGGATTATCTCTACGTCTTTAAGCAGAATATTCTTCCCATTGAAGTTAAAGCAGGAGACCGAGGGAGGCTGAAATCTCTTCATGCCTTCATAAAAGAAAAGAAGACTCCAATTGGCATTCAGATTTCACAAAAACCATTATCGTTTGAGAATGGCGTTCTTTCAGTGCCGTTTTATCTGATCTGTAAACTGCCAGAATTATTGAGTAAATATTCAATTTCTTGATCGAGATTAGCAATAGCCTTGCCATCGGGGGAGAGTCCCCATTTTTCTAGGAGCTTTTCGTATTCACCACTTTTTTTTAGCTTCAATAGTCCCTCATTGAACCGCTTTAGTAGCAGGGGAGATTCATGAAAGAGAGAAACTAAGCGTAATCCTTCGTCACTCAAACTCGATCCAACAATTTCTAGAGAGTCGCTATAAAGATCGCGGATGAAATTTTGTACGATCAACACTTCGAGAGCTCCGGCATTGACACTGCCGAATTCGATCGCCTCCAAGGCAAATGAGATGGAGTCATATCCTTTTAGAATGATTCCAGGCGTTGTTTGTAGTATGAGTGCGGCAGAGGATCCTCGGACAACCGCGACCTCTTTTCCTTTTAGATCGTCTAGACCCTGGATGGGTGAATTTTTTGGAGTTACGATCACAGGACCCGTGAGTAGGTAGGGGTCAGAGAAAGCAAACCGGTTTTCATAAAATACGTAGGGGCGCAGGGAGGAGAGAACGGCGTTGTATTTTTGTTCTTTGAGGCCCCAGAGAAGATTATTCCAATTCATATTCTGGACAGCGAGTTCTAAATTCTCTTTTCTAGAAATAGTGGTGAGAAGCTCTATAGAAAAGGCGAGGACGTTTTTTTCATGCCCAGCAAGCTGCAGGGGATACCAAGAGGGGTCGATCCCAATTTCATAGGTAGAAGAAGATGTGCTTTTCCCGCTGCACCCACAAACAAGGAGCGCAGCGAGTAGAAAAAGGACCCGTAGCATAAACCCCATTGTATGGGGCCATGCTTTTCTATCTACTTATTTTTTTTCACTTTTAGGAGGCGCTGCTAAATCCTTGTTTAGTTGCTTTAAAACTCCAAGAGAGGCGGGTAGGTTGTCTGCGATGTTGCTCTGTGCTTTTGTACTTAGCCCTTTGAATTTCTGCACTACAGCAGTAAGAAGGGGAAAGCTATCGCCCACTATCTCGATTACAGCTTCGAAGTGCTTTGAATCCATTCCCTTGAGAACTACTTGCCAATAAGTCATTGGGAATTGTACGGAGCCAGCATTCTTATATTCCGTGCCATTGCTGAAGTATTTTTCAGGATCCTCAAGCCATTTAAGAACGAGAGCACTGTGACTAAAAATGAGCGCTAGATCAGCAGTTTCCCTTGAGTCAGGTTTGGGATTTGCATTGGTGTTAAATGCGGCAATATAATCTCCACCTTCTCTTAAAGCACAGTGCAGATCAACTAGAAGTTTAGGCTCATTTTCTCCCTTTTCGATCACTTTTTGCAGGTATCCATTGCAAATGCGCCGTAGAGCTTTTACATTCTCGTCATCACCTTTTTTGTCTTCTTCTCCAATAACTGCTAGGATTTGGTCCCGAAACGTGATCAAAGCAAAGTGTAGGATTGTGGGGTTGCTGGCTAAGCCTTCTAATAGGTTTTTCTCAAGATCAAATCCCTTTTTGCCAGCGAAGTGTTTTTTCCAGGTTTTGTCTTTAGATTGATACTCTCGGAGGAAGTCGCCAAAAGCTCCTTTATTTTTGTCGCGTAGATCTTTTATGCCATTTGGCTCTAGCAGTGTATTAACGATAAGATCTGCTGCAAATTCTACAGGTCTTTTAGCGCACTCAGCAGCCGTTTCTTTTGGATCTTCAATGATGTCCTCCATAATATCGAGGGGACTGTCGCCAGCTGGGCACCCTTGGAAGACCCAAAGAATAGTATCATAAATCCATAAAAGGTTAGATTTCACCCAGCCCCAAGCATTCCAAAAATGTTTTGTAGCTTTTTCGGCTGGCGTAATTTGTTTCAGGGTAGAGAGTGATGAGGCGGGTTGAAGTTGAGGAGTCCTTCTTGCTGGACTTGCTTGATCTGCCCGTTCTGGATTGCCTACAGTTTCGATTCTCATACACTTACCTCCATAACTTTAAGATTCAAATAAGATATAGGTAGGGCGGAATTTTCTCAAGAAGAATTTATCCGAGGACTGATTTAAGCAGGTAGAAACAGATGATGCTCATGAAAGCACTGGCGGGAAGAGTGATGATCCAGGAGAGGGCAATTTCTCTTAGCATGCGCAAGTTTAGCGCTCGCAAACCTCTTGCTAAACCGACTCCTAAAACGGCTCCAACAAGACAATGTGTTGTCGAGATGGGGAGGCCAATTTTGGAAGCGAGCAAAATAGTGACGGCTGCTCCAAATTCTGCAGAAAACCCCCTTGTAGGAGTGAGTTCTGTGATCTTACGTCCGATGGTTTCAATGACTCGCCATCCCCAAGTAGCTAAGCCGACGACTATTCCAAGACCGCCAAAAGCGAGAAGCCACGTTGGGACAATAGAGCCTTCTGCTGAGATTCCATGTTTGATTGTTTGCAATACAGAGGCTACAGGAGCAATTGCGTTGGCAACGTCATTAGCTCCATGGGCAAAAGCAACAAAGCAGGCGCTGATAATCTGCATGTAGCCAAATACTTTTTCAACCAGGTTGTACTCAGAAGTGCGCTCAGGAAAATCGGTTTTTTTGCGCAGCTCGCTCTTGAGTGAATGCATCTCTTCGAGCATGCCGGTAATCTTGTTATGAGTTGCATCAAGAGAGCCTGTGCGGGCTCTTCGCATGTGCTTAATCGCTTTTTCTAGACTGATCAGAGAAAAAGGGAGTCGTTTGGAGGAGATTTGACCTGCTATTTCCGGGGTTTTAATTCGGCGGACAAGGAGCAAGCCGATGCTCAGGGCAATCAAACCAAATAAGCTGCTCAAAATAAGAGCATGTTGAAGTGAGAAGCTCCAACCAAATCGTTTGAGTCCGTTGAAAATTAGACTAAGAGAGAAAATTCCAAACACAAAAAACAAGAGGATCGGAACTAATCGCTTAGTGGCGCTGGCAGGACTGAGAGCAAAGAGGATATTTCGCTGGAGCACTCCAAATATCAAAAAAGAAATCAGACCGGCAAGGGCTGGGGAAATGACCCAGCTTAAAGCAATCGACCCGATCATGCCCCACTCAACACCGGAAACTCCTAAAGTGAGAACGCCAAAGCCGACGATCGCCCCTACTATAGCATGAGTAGTGGAGACGGGCAGACCAAAATAGGAAGCGATTTGTAGCCAAATTCCTGTGCCAAGTAGTGCGCCGCACATTCCAAAAATAAGAGTGTCGGGGTTTGCTGCAAACTGGGCAACATCAATTAGCTCACTTTGCATCGTCTGTGAGACATTACCTCCTAGGAAGTAGGCCCCGGAAAACTCGAGGACAGCTGCGATTAAAACGGCTTTGCGCAGGGTCAGCGCGCCAGATCCCACCGACGTTCCCATGGCATTGGAAACGTCATTGGCTCCGATATTCCAAGCCATGTAGAATCCAATAAGAAGAACAATAATTGTTAAAAGAAGAGCAGTATCCATCTTATTATTTCAGTTCAAGAACCATTCGGATGCGGTTTGCTAATTTTTCTGAAATCTGGGCTAAGGCCCCTATATCTTCAATAAGTCGGAGCCAGTGATGAAAAACCGGTGCAGAGAGATTGTCTCCGTCTGAAAAAAGAGTTGTGAGGAGGGCTCGTTTCTTTTTTTGCACAAGATGTTCTTTGTAGGCAGTCTCTTCAACCATCGACTTGACCTTTTCGGCTTCGATTCCACCAAATGCAGATTCTAAAAGTTCATCGATTTCTTCGATGATGTGTTTAGCGTCCCAGAAAACCTCAGCAGATTTTGCAAAAAGGTCAGTCAGGGGAGCTTGCAGCCAGGCGAAATTTTCTAAGGGTCGAAGGGATAGAGTGATGCCAATATCTTCGGCCATATCGGCGATAGAATCTTGGATTGCCAAAATTTCGAGAAAATGGCCTCGATCAATGGGCATGAAAAGACTTTTGGGAAGATGATTGCGGATATCGTTCTTTGTCAAGTCCGCCTCATGCTCGAGCTGAGAGAGGTCTTCGATGAGATGCTCGACTTTACTTGCGTTGTGGTTAGCAAGGGACTCGATGATTTTGGTGAGTTTTTCCATGCAAACAGCCACTTTATTCATGTGGGTTTGCAAAGGTGCGAATGGGGATTTCCCAAATAATCTAGCGATTATGGACATGCACTAAAGAGTAGCGGATTCCTAACTTTTCAATACAGCTTCTTTTTCTGATTCCGTCATATCTCGATAGGCTCCTATAGGGAGCTGACCGAGGGTAAGGGCTCCAATTCGGATGCGCGTTAAACTTAAGATTGTTAGGCCTGCTTTTTGGACAAAAACGCGAACTTCTCGCTTTTTCCCTTCTTTAACAATAACTTTAATGGTTCCCTTGCGCACTTTTTGGACAGAAACAGGGCGAACGAATACCCCTTCGACAAAACATCCTTTTGATATTTTTTCTAGGTGGGTATGCATCACTTCTTCTCTTGTTTTAACAAGATATTCTTTTTCAATGTTTGACCTCGGATGGATCACTTCTTGGGCAAAATGGCCATCATTGGTGATGATCAAAAGACCGGTGGTGTCTCGGTCGAGCCTGCCAACGGAAAAAAGGCGGGTCCCTGGGGGGAAAAGGTCCACGACAAGTTTTTTTCTCTCCATCGGTTTATTGCTGCAGATAAAGCCCGTGGGTTTGTTGAGAATGTAGTAAACTTTATTTTGTTCTTCGTAAATTTTCTGGTCGTCGACACGAATATCATCCTTTTCCAAGAGAACATGCGTCTCTGGTTTTAAGACAACTTTGCCGTTAACCGTTACCTTTCCATCAAAAATTAGCTCTTCAGCCCCTCTGCGCGAGGCGACTCCAGCAGAAGCAAGTACTTTACTCAAACGTTTTTGTTCCATAAGAGTGCAAGCATAGCAAATAGCTCCATAATTTTCAAACAAAATAAAGATTTTATTATTATTTTAAATAAGCGGGAGTTCCTCTATGATACGGAGGGTATGACAGCAAAGCTTATTCTATTACGCCACGGCCAGTCAGAGTGGAACAAACGCAACCTTTTTACGGGCTGGGTTGATGTCCCTTTAAGCGTTGAAGGGATCCAGGAAGCGGTCGATGCCGGCAAGAAAATTGCCCCTATTCCGATTGATGTGATCTACGTATCCTCTTTGATTCGTGCCCAAATGACTGCTACGATTGCCATGGCCCATCATGATGAAGGGAAAGTTCCCGTATTTTTGCATTCAGGTGAAGGGAAAACAGACGATTGGGGCAAAATCCATAATCCGACAGCTGCGCAAAATTCTATTCCCGTGATCAAAGCATGGGAGCTCAACGAGCGGATGTATGGCGACTTGCAAGGGCTGAATAAGCAAGAGACAAGAGAAAAATATGGAGACGAGCAAGTCCAGATTTGGCGGCGGAGTTTTGATGTTCCCCCTCCTGAAGGAGAGAGCCTAGCTGATACCGCAGCACGAGCGATCCCTTATTTCCAGGAAAAAATTGTCCCTCATTTAGCGAGCGGACAAAATGTCTTGATTTCTGCGCATGGCAATTCTCTTCGCTCAATTATTATGCATCTGGACAACCTCTCAAAAGAAGAGGTGCTAAACCTCGAGCTTGCAACAGGTGTCCCAATCCTTTACGAATACGAAAATAATACATTCAAAAAAAATGGCTGACTGGATCTATCTCGATAATCATACCAAAACGCAGCCCTCTTTAGCGCTGGTAGACCAGTTTGCAAAAGAGAGCAAAAACTATTGGCTGATGGGGCCCATCAAAAAAAAACAAGAAGAAATCTGCGCCCAGCTTGGATCTGAAAACACAATCTTAAGGTTGACCTCAACACTTGCGGCCTCTCATCGCCATGTTCTTTTATCCCATTACATTCACTCGATCCGCCAAACCGGGCGTACACACATTCTCACCCTAGAAAATGAACAGCCCAGTATCTTAAATGCCATCAAAGACCTTGAGAAATTTGATGTGCAGAGTAAACTCCTTCCTGTAAACGAAAAGGGGCACCTCACTAAACAGGTCTTGCAAGAAGCAGTGCGGGCTCGCTCGAGCATCCTTTCAATCTCTTGGGCTCATCCCAAAACGGGAGTGATCCAACCTATCCATGATTTGATAGCCGTTTGCAAAGAAAACGACATTGCAGTCCATCTAGACATTAGCCCGGCTATCGGCAAACTCTATTTCCAGCTCTTAGAATTTGATATCGATTACGTCACCTTTGATGGCACTCTCTTAAAACTACCCTTTCCTCTGGGGGTGATCCTATCCAAGCAAGAAAGGGGAGAAAAATTTGAAGGGTCATTTGCCCAGTACTCTAATTTATCCACAGCCTTGAAAAAACAGTTTGATCAGATAGAGGCTTATTCTATGGAGACTGCCCATCTGCGCGATGTTTTGGAAACCAAGCTAAAGGAGCTAGGAGCATGCATCCCTTTTCAGGACTCCATGCGTCTGCCTAATGTGGCCACCGCCCAGTTTGCTGATATCCACTCTGAGCAAATTCTAAGTCAGCTCCAGAAAGAAGGGGTTTTTGCAAGCAGCGCAGACCCTTTCACGCTCTCTTTTGCCCTCACTGTCGAAACAAAGCGTGACGAAATAGACAGACTAATCGAAATCTTCCCACCCATTTTGGAAAAGCTGCGAAAGAGCCCAAAGCATTTCTTGGAAGAAGATGCCAAAGCAAAAAATATGCGCCTTTGCAAAGCAACGCTTGGAGAAAAAAAAGAGGGGGGAGAGTTTACCCTAAGCCTCTTGATTGATGAAGAAGATGGCATCATCGCCGATGCGCAATTTCATGCTTTTGGCCCGCCATCGCTTTTTGAAGCATTGAAAAGTGCAGTCGCAGAGCTATTGCGCAAAAACTACATGCAAGCAAGAAGAATAACGGCCGATCTAATTGAAAAGAAAATGTCTCTTCCTATAGAAGCCTTAAATCTCAACCTCATCATTGATGCGGTGGATCTTGCCACGGAAAGCTGCATGGATATCCCCATTGAAGATATCTACGTAGCCCCTCCTGAGATGGGGGGAGGCGAGAGGACTGAGTACCCTGGTTGGGAGACACTCTCAAATGAGAAGAAAAAAGCAGTGATCGCAGTAGTGATGGAGCGAGATATTCAGCCCTATGTTGAGCTCGATGCTGGCGGGGTAGAAGTTCTGAAAGTAGAAGACAATCGGATAACCATAGCCTACAGTGGTAACTGCACCAGTTGCTATTCAGCTACCGGCGCGACCCTCGATGCGATCGGCAATATCCTTCGCCAACAGATCTTTCCCGACCTCATGGTCATTCCGGATACGAGCCTCCTTCAGCAATAGATATCTCACCAGAAGAGAGTGTTTGTACCTGACCTTGCTTCGTTTGCAAGCGAAGAAATCCTTCCTTATCGATTCCGAGAAGCACACCTTTGATTCTCTTGGCTCCAACGGCGCAAACGACCGTTTTACCCCTAAAAGTTAAAAGCTCATTAAATTGAGCACATGGAAAATCGCCTACTAGATTATGCAAAAATTGCGTTGTGATAGCTTGGCTAAGCTCGTTTAAGTCCCACTCTCTGTTTGTAATCGATTTTAGTGATGTGGTTGGTTGGTCCGTTTCGACATCTGCATTGACATTGACCCCAATACTTAAAACCACGCCATGCGAAGTCACATCTGCAATCGTTCCAGAGAATTTTTTGCCTTCAAAAAGTAGATCGTTAGGCCATTTAATTAAGACGCCATGGCCGATCACTTGTGCTGCTGAAAAAGCTAATAACTGTGCTAAATTGGGATTGGGATCGATTGCAAGAAAGAGCGTCAAATGCAGGTTCCCTTTTTTTGAAACCCATTGCCGATTTGCGTAGCGCCCTCTCCCGGCACATTGGACATCTGCAGTAATACAAGTCAGCTTTTTACGGTCAAACGCAGCCTCGCGCTCCTTAGCAAATTCGTGTGTAGAGGCTATTTCTTTAAAATGAATCCGCTCGACTTCCATAAGAGTCCTAGATTATAGTACAAGTATGGGGAATCTGCAATTTTTAAAGCGCATTGATCTTCGTTTGGTGGCGCTTCTCGCGATTTTAATGGTGATCAGCTTACTTGTCATTTCCTCTTCAACCTCAGAAGTGGGAGATTTCGATCTTGTCCATTTTTTTACAGCGTCGGTCAAGAAGCAAATCCAATTTTTTATTTTAGGGTGGGTCCTTTTTTTCCTACTTAGCAGCTTAGACTATAACAAACTGCGCGAGTGGACCTGGATCTTATATTTAGGGATGGTTCTTCTGCTCGTGGGGTTATTTTTTGCTCCGTCTATCCAAAACGTTCATCGCTGGTACCGGATAGGGGGCGTAGCTTTTCAACCCTCTGAATATGCCAAGCTCATCGTCGTTTTAGCACTCAGCTGGTTTTTGGATCGAAGAGGGGCAAAAGCAAAACGTTGGTCAACTGCTTTTGGAGCTTTGGCCATAATAGGAGTACCCTTTCTTCTTATCCTCAAACAACCAGATCTAGGCACGGCTCTTGTTCTTTTTCCTATCGCACTTGTTATCTTTTACTTAGGCGGAATAAAAAAACGCGTTGTAGGGGCTATGGCGAGTCTCGGAGTTGTGGGGTTTACTTGCATCAGCCTTTTTTTTCTTGGGATCGTAAATCACGAAGAAATGCGCCCTGTTGCGACCAAATTTCTTAAAGACTATCAATACGAAAGGTTCAATCCCAATACCTATCATCAAACTGCGGCACAGACCGCGATCTCTCTTGGAAAAGTGACAGGATCAGGCTGGCAAAAAAGCACCTTTACTAAAGGGGAGTGGCTGCCAGCGGCTCACACCGATTCTGTATTTCCGGCCTTTGCAGAAGAGTTTGGGTTGCTCGGCGCCATTTTCTTGCTCGGAATTTTTTTCGGACTCATTTATGTTAGTTTTCAAGTGACCGTAGTGGCCAAGGACCGCTTTGGCCGGCTCCTATCAGCTGGTATTGCGATCTACTTGGCCATGCATATAGTAGTGAATTTAGGGATGATGTGCGGGTTTTTGCCCATCACAGGCGTTCCACTAGTAATGATTTCCTATGGAGGCTCTTCGATCCTTGCGAATATGTGCGCTCTGGGAATTTTACAAAGCATCTACAGCAGAAGGTTTACATTTTGAAAAACGATCATCCCTTTCTCTTCTCTCCTAAAAAGTGGCTCGGTGAGGGTAAAATCAGACTCTCTAATATCGAAGAAGAACTCGATTTTTATACCCGCTGGAATTTGGATGCTGTAGACGATGAGGGGAATATCCCAGCCTCCCAAGAAGTGCAGATCAAAGGGATGAGTGACATTATGCAAAACCAATTCGTCATTACAGATGTTAGCGGCACCCACTTCACCATTACCTTAGAAAATGCAACGCTTGGCACCATTACAGGAAAAGGCCTCATTAAAGACGATCTGATTGCTTGGGAGTTTCGCGATAGTGAAATCGGCTTTGAAGGTTTTGAGTTTTATGAAAAGCAGCCCGACGGCTCTTATCTCATGCGCGCTGAATATGCAACTCCCGAGCAAGACAGAACCTTCATTCGCGGAAAAATATGGGAAAAAATGGCCACATGAGAAAATTCCTACCACTCTTACTTTTACTTTGCGCTTTCAACAGGGGCGATTTTAACGAAGTGAAAATGGGGACCCCCGCCTCCAAGATCGTCAAGCAATACGGAGAGCCCTATGCTGTTATAGAGCTTAGCAATGGCAATCTAGAGTATGAATACATCGATCGGGTTCGGATGAACAACGAACTCATGTACGAGACCCACTTTTTTTTCACCGTTGAAAAGGGGCAGATCATAGACAAGCGCTTCTCCGAATACAGACGGCCTGGTTACGACCAACTCTGGCAAGCCGACCCCAATTACCCCTCTTATCCTTAGGGACTGTTGTAAGCTGCCATTTGGCTAGGGAGACATTGATCAATTCAATTTCCCCGATCTTCGGCCAAAAGAGGCGGAAATCCATTCTTGATTGCAAAAAAAGGAAGGGGGGCCTATCTGTAGGGAATGAGCCAAGAAGAAGATCCAGAGATAGGGCGCTTTCAGCCTAAGGGTGATCCGAGCGAGCCAAGAGAGCCATTTCTACCTGATGAAATGTTTGAGAAAGGGCATGAAGTTCCCTCTATTGAATCCATGCATGTTCCGGGAGCTCCCATTAAGGAGCAGGAGCTAAAGAGCTTTCTTGTAGAGTTAAAGCCCGTTGTGGAGAACATTCAGGCAGTGAGCCGAGATGACCAGCATAAAGTAGTGGGTTTCTTGCAGCAGGTAAAAGAAAATCTACACAAAAGCGACTTGCCTGAAGAGTGCAAGCTAGTTTTTGATAAGCTTGTCGATCATTTTGGCAGGTTGCTGACTCATTCTGAGCCTATCGATCAAAAAAAAGCCCTCGAAAAAATTCGAGAGCTTAATTCTTTGTTATAATCTGAAGAGTATTTCGGATTATGCTTTAATTTTAATGTCTACACCAGCTGCGACAGGAAGAACTTTGAGCTTGTCGATTGTATCGGGTGTAGGGTTAAGAATATCGAGAAGGCGGATGTGCGTTCTCATCTCAAACTGCTCGCGTGATTTCTTGTCCACGTGAGGGGATCTAAGAACCGTGTAGATCTCTCTTTTAGTTGGTAGAGGGATCGGGCCTGCGACGCGAGCGCCGGTGCTCTTTGCCGTTTCGACGATGTCTGCCGCCGCATGGTCAAGGACTCGCTGATCGTACCCTTTAAGGCGGATCCGGATCTTTTGTTTTGAAACGGGTTTTACAGGTTGTTGCTTAGTTGCTTGCTTTGCCATATGTTCCTTCTTAACGCTTTTTTCCTGACGTAACTTCTTCTTGGATTTTATTTGGTACTTTTTCAAAGTGGCTCGGTTCCATCGCGTAGGTCGCTCGACCAGATGAAAGAGAGCGGAGTTGTGTAGAGTAGCCGAACATCTCACTCAAAGGAACCTCGGCGTCTACTTCAACGACTTTTCCTTTTTGCGGAGTTTGGGCCATGATTTTTCCTCGTCTACGGTTAATGTCACCGATGACATCTCCCATGGATGCTTCGGGAGTTGTTACAACTACCTTCATGATCGGTTCGAGAAGGATTGGTGCACATTTCTGCGCTCCTTCTTTCATACACATAGATCCACAGATTTTAAAGGCCATCTCGTTCGAATCAACCTCGTGGAAGGATCCGTATACGATGGTAACTTTGACGTCGACCATATTGTAGCCGGCCACAACACCTGTTGTAAGGCCATCTTTAACACCCGCGATAACAGCAGGGATATATTCTTTTGGAATGACACCACCAACAATTTTGCTGATGACCTCATTTCCTTTGCCTTTTTCGTTGGGCTCAATTTCAAGTTCAACGTGAGCGTATTGTCCTCTACCACCACTTTGTTTGACGTACTTTGTGACGTTTTTGCCAGGCTTGGTGAGGGTTTCTTTGTAAGAAACTTCTGGCTTGCCGACATTTGCTTCCACGCTAAACTCGCGCATCATCCGGTCACGTAAAATGTCGAGGTGAAGTTCACCCATACCAGCAATAATGGTTTGTCCGGTCTCTTCGTTACTTGAAACGCGGAAAGTTGGATCTTCTTCAGCTAAGGCGCCCAAGGCAACAGAGAGTTTTTCTCTATCTGCTTTAGATTTAGGCTCAATCGCCATCGAAATCACAGGCTCAGGGAAATCCATTTTCTCTAGCAGTAGTGGTACTCCCTCTGCGCAGAGAGTATCTCCGGTAGATGTATTTTTGAATCCGATACAAGCTGCGATGTCACCGGTGAAAAATTCTTCGCGGTCTTTACGCTGGTTGGCATGCATCTCAAGAAGGCGAGAAACGCGTTCCTTTTTTCCTTTAGTGGTGTTGAGAATAGTACTTCCTTTCTCCAGAACACCAGAGTAAACGCGTACGAAGGTTAGGCGTCCAACATAAGGATCCGTCATTACCTTAAAGGCTAGAGCTGAAAGGGGAGAGTCATCACTAGGCTCGAGCTCCATAGCTTCGTCTGTATCAGCATCAAAACCTTTGATGGTCCCGCGATCAAGAGGTGAAGGCATCCAGCGGATAATAGCATCTAGTAGAGGCTGTACACCCTTGTTTTTGAAGGCCGTTCCACAAAGGACAGGATTGAATTTGTTGGTCACAACACCTTTACGAATAACAGTATGAATTTCATCTTCGGTAAGAGTGTCTGGAGCTTCCAGAACTTTCATCATGAATTCTTCGTCGGACTCGTCAATAGTTGCGAGTTCTTCCAGAAGGGCTGTGCGCAATTCTTTTGATTTTTCGAGAAGGTCTGCTGGGACATCGACTGTGTCGTATTTGGCTCCCATTGTCTCGTCGAGGAAGAGGTAGGCTTTCATGGAGACTAGGTCTACCATCCCTTTGAAGTCACCCTCTGCGCCGATAGGGCAGTGGACGGGGACAGCATTGGCTCCGAGTTTTTCCTTCATCGATTCTACAGCTGCGAAGAAGTCTGCGCCGGTGCGGTCCATTTTGTTGATGAACGCGATGCGAGGAACGTTGTAGCGGGTGGCTTGGCGCCATACTGTTTCAGATTGTGGCTGAACACCTGCAACAGCATCAAAGACGGCTACAGCCCCGTCGAGAACGCGAAGTGAGCGTTCCACTTCAACGGTGAAGTCGACGTGTCCGGGGGTATCGATGATGTTGATTTTGCAGCCATCCCAATAGACGGTTGTTGCGGCAGAGGTAATAGTGATCCCTCTTTCCTTTTCCTGCTCCATGAAGTCCATGGTGGCAGCACCTTCGTGAACTTCGCCAATGCGATGGAGGCGTCCAGAATAGAAAAGAATCCGCTCTGTCGTGGTCGTTTTGCCCGCATCGATGTGGGCCATAATCCCAATATTGCGGACATTGTCTAGTTGGTCTGTTTCAGGTCGTTGTTTTTGTGCCATTAGTCCTCTTCAAATTACCACTTGTAGTGAGCAAAAGCGCGGTTGGCTTCTGCCATTCGGTGTGTCTCGTCTTTTTTCTTGATGGTAGCCCCTTGATTTTGGAAGCAATCGGCTAGTTCTTGCGAAAGACCATCAGCCATAGTTCTTCCCACTTTTTCTCGCGAGTAGCGGATGATCCAGCGCATTGCCATAGAGGTGCGGCGATCAGGTGAAATTTCAATAGGGACTTGATAAGTAGCACCACCGATACGACGGGACTTTACTTCTAGCATTGGCTTAGCATTCTCAAGAGCCTGTTCAAAAGCCTCTAGAGGGTTTTCTGCTTTAATTTTGTCGGCAAACTTCTCTATAGCTCCATAAACAATTTTTCGTGAAAGAGACTTTTTGCCATCGAGCATAATTTTGTTAATGAACTTAGAGAGGACCAAACTGTTGTACTTTGGGTCGGGTTCAATATTGCGCTTCTCGGCGCGTCTTCTACGTGACATGGATAATGACTACTCCTTATTTAGGCTTTTTTGACCCGTATTTTGAGCGGGCTTGCTTGCGATCTTGAACAGCAGCGCAGTCGAGCGCTCCACGGACGATATGGTATCGAACACCCGGAAGATCTTTCACCTTACCTCCGCGAACGAGAACAATGCTGTGCTCCTGGAGATTATGGCCTTCGCCACCAATGTAGGCAATGACTTCTTTCCCGTTTGAGAGGCGGACCCAAGCTACTTTTCGAAGAGCAGAGTTCGGTTTCTTAGGGGTTTTAGTCTTTACTTGAAGGCATACACCTCGTCTTTGAGGGCATTTATTCAAGGCTGGTGATTTTTTTCTTCGAACTTTAGGTCTTCGGCCTTTTTGAACGAGTTGATTAATTGTCGGCATCTTTGGCCTACTCCTTTTGCATTTCACTAAGAGAATAGGACAAACTATATATTGAGATCGTTTTTTTTGCAAAGCCCAATTGCAATCTTGTAGAAAAATATAAATGTAAAAAAATATTTCAGTCAGCTAAGAAGAAAGAGATGGGGCTGATCAAAAAAATACCTTTTCTTATTTTCTTCTTTTCAGTCGGGCTTTTTGGCGAGCTCGAGCTCAAAAAAAGCGATGTGAAAGATACGTTTGAAGAGATGCTCTCCATTCACGTTCAGCACGAAAAAATCGATCCTTCTATCCTTGCTCGGTCAATGAAAAACTTTATTGAGCAGTTCGATAATAGCAAAATGTATCTATTGGATCATGAGGTAAAAGCATTTTTCAATATCCCTGAGAGAAAACTAGAAAAAGGGGTGAAGCGTTACACCGCAAATGACCTTTCTGATTTCGAAAAGATCAATACGCTCGTGAAAAATGCGATTGTAAGGGCAAAAAAATGGCGCGAAGAGATTCAAAAGGAACTTGTTCTCTCTGCATTTGATGTGAAGCCGACTCGAGGAGAGACCTATCTTTCTTATGCAGCAGACGAGATTGGATTAAAAAAAAGACTCCACAAGATGTTCATTCGCATTCTCTTAGAAGAGAAGCGGGCCAATCGCATGGAAGATTGGTCTCCTAAAGATAGAGAGAAAATTTTTGCCTTATGGGAGGGCCGATTTCGGAGAAAGGAGTCGGACTATACAGCAAGTAGCGAAGCTAAGGAGCATTATCTTGCTCTTCATAGCTTAAGAGCCTTAGCAAAAAGTCTTGATGCGCATACAGCTTATTTTAGCCCCGAAGAAGCGCGTGATATGCGTACAGCTCTTGAAAAACAGTTTGAGGGAGTAGGCGTTGTCCTCAGAGAGGGGATCAATGGGATCCTCATTGAAGATCTCATCAAAGGGGGCCCCGCTCATCGGAGTGGAAAAATTGCTCCAGGAGATCGGATCATCGAAATCGATGGGGAAGAAATTTCTTCTAAGAGCTATGAAGAAGTCCTCAAATCTATGCAGGGAAAGGGCAATAAGGAACTTCGCCTCGGCTTGCAAAGAGACCCAAGTGAAAAAATCCACGAAGTCTATCTCATTCGTGAAAAGATCATGATGAATGAGGACAGGCTTCGCTACACCTCAGAGCCCGTCGCGGATGGACACATAGGTATTCTCACCCTTCCCTCCTTTTACGAAGGTGGACACGGCTCTAGCGCTGAAAGCGATATGCGCGAGGCGATCAAGAAACTAAAAAAACAAGCCCCTCTTAAAGGCATCATCCTCGACATGCGCGAAAATGCAGGGGGATTTCTCACTCAAGCTGTGAAAATTTCAGGACTCTTCATCACGAAAGGCGTCGTCGTCATTTCCAAATATTCCCACGGAAAGATCAAATACCTGCGCAACCTTGATGGGCGCCTCTTCTATGATGGCCCCCTTATCATTCTTACTTCTCGAGCATCTGCCTCAGCAGCGGAAATTGTGGCCCAAGCTTTGCAAGATTATGGAGCAGCTCTCGTCGTTGGGGATGAAACAACCTATGGAAAAGGGACCATTCAATACCAGACCATCACAGACAAAGAAGCCAAAAATTTCTACAAAGTAACCGTTGGTCGTTACTACACCGTCTCGGGACGCTCCACCCAAATAGAAGGAGTTAAAGCCGACATTGTCGTTCCCACCCAATTTGCTTCCTATAAAATTGGCGAACGCTTTTTGGAAAACCCCCTTCCGAGTGACCAGGTCGCCTCCGCCTACATAGACCCCCTCACCGACATAGACTTTAGAAACCGGACTTGGTTCCAAAAAAATTACCTGCCCAATCTTCATAGGCCAGGAGACCGCCTCCAGAAAGCACTTCCAGCTTTAAAGCAAAACAGCAGTGAGCGATTGGCCAGCGACAAAAACTTTGTCCAGTTCATCGAAATGCAAAATAAAATCCAAGGGCGCTCAGCTAGAGCTTTCCGCCGTATCTCCAATCCCCCCTGGGGAGACCAAGACCTCCAAATGCAAGAATCTCTCAACATTATGAAAGATATTCTAGCAATAGAGAAAAATCCTTGAAAAGAACCGGCCTACTGCCGTAAGCTATCATTTTTGGCCAGATAGCTCAGTCGGTAGAGCAGAGGACTGAAAATCCTTGTGTCGCCAGTTCGATTCTGGCTCTGGCCAAACTTTCTAAGTTTGGCTCGTCGCATTGGCCTCCATCTGCCCCACCTAATTCAACCGAAAATTCTTCTACCTCTTCTTTCAATGGCCTGGCCATCCTTAAAAACATTCGGGGATTGGACTGAACATTATGCAAGTCATCTGCAGCCCCTGCCTCCATTAACTTCACTTATTTCAACCGCAAGAAATTTTTGCAATGAAGAGCCCTGCTCAAAGATTTGAAAGAGAGTTCTCAGTGTTAAGGAAACACTGATTAATTCAGTCGCTCCATCTCCAGTGTTTTTCGGGCCAAAATCGACTTTTCGCAAACCGCTGACTATCAATAGCCAGCTTGTTACTCCAGCGTCGATTTTCTCTCCGAAATCCAACGGGATCTGAAAATTCCGAATTAATCAGTATCTCCTTAAGAGGATGGATGTGCTCAGGTTTTTAATAGATTCCCGAGCTTAAAGATGGTATAATATGAGTAATGTTTAATTTTTTTGTTTCAATTATTGTTTTTACTGCGAACATTTTAGGTTCCTTTCAAGATCCCTTTGAATTTGAGGGAGATTATGGTCCTGAAATGAATCCAACTCGTGAAAAAGTTTTCGAATTAGTGATTCCTAAAGTAGAACCAAACATCACTTTTTCTGAACTCATTCCACCAGAACTGCTTGAAGAAATAGAAGATCCATCCATTCGAGCCTTTCTTGATGAGAACCAGGATGAGAATGCTTTTCATTTTCTTAAAGATTGTCCTAAAGATCTGCTTCGCCTCGATAAAATCCTTCGCGACCGGGCTTCTGCTGCTGGTCAGCTGCTTCAGCTTTCGATTCTCAGCTCTGCTTATCCTCTTAAGGGCTCAACTCATGTTGAACTGAAAAATAATCTCAAAGATCAGCTGTTCAAGGATGAAATACTGGCGTTAATTGAACCTGTTGATGTTTCAGATAAAAGATACAAGGTTTTTCAATCCTCAAAGGGGCAAGTCAGTTTCTACTGGCTCTACCAATCTCTTAATCTTCATCTAGTATCACAAGATCCTCAGCTCATCAATGAAATCAATAAAACCAAAGAGGTTTTTCTTAAAACAATCGGAGACCCTCAAAAGCGAGCAGCGACTTTCCGAGAAAATTTTTTGGCAGCGGATACAGCTGTTCTTTTTACACAGGAATGTGAGCAGTTGATTGCAGAAACGCTCACTCAGAACGGACCATTTCTTTTGCCAGAAGGGCAAAATCCTAAAGACGGATGTTTTGTTTTTTTAAGGAAAGGTGTTTGGGATGAAGCTGTGAAAGTTATTGCCTTAGAAAATTATCAGGGATACCAAAATGGAAAAGTAAACCTGCTATTGGCAACGCTCAAATCTAAGGGGCAAAAATTTTTGCTAGCCTCTGCTCATGGTAACTCGACAAATCCAGCAGATGGCAGGCTTCAGATTAGTCTTATTATTCAAAAATTTGAAGAGCTCTCTCTTCAATATCCCGACCTGCAACTTCTTATTGGGATTGATGCAAATACAAAATCTGAAGGCGATGTCGAAGACTTTAGAAGACATCTCTACAAGCTTGGTCTTGTTGCGACTCAAGTGGGCCCGACCACAGTAAAAAAACGTATGATCACAGTTCAGCATGGGAAATCTGGACGGTCTGCTATTGACCAAGAGGACTACCTTATTACATTTAAAGCTGAGAAGGGCGGAAAATTCGAGTTTTCAAATCCAACAGTTGGATTCAAAAGTGGGCCTGTAGATCAAAATCAAGCTCTTCCTAATCTTGAAAATCTTTCAGATCATTATCCTGTGGGAGCAACCTTAAGAGGGAATTAAGTTAATTCGTGATTCTATCTGCCCCAACATATTCAACGGCGATATTAAAAAAGCGCTAAAGGGATTGGGCTGCCCATTTTTGCGGTTGGCCTGGCCATCTTGATGAGTATCTAGGATTCCATTTTCTTGATTATTTAAATCCAATTTAGAAGTTGCTAAAATTCTTACGGTTTTATAAATTCTTCGCTTCATATAAACCTGGAGTGTGCTAAGTCTTTCTCGAATGTTTCTCTATCCTCTTTCTCAATTGATCAAAATTCTTCGATTCCGTTTTGGGGTAGTGTAGCATTAGGGGTTGTAGCCCTAACCTTAGTTACCAAAGTTTGTCTTTCCCGCCTAGCGTCTTCCCCTGAAAAATTGGATTCCTCCTTAGAACATCGCACCCGAGTGGTAAGACCTGCCAGACGATCGGATCCTCCCGCAGCACGTCGGGCCGAAGTGTCAAGTCCTGCCGGACGAGAAGCGGCTGGAAGCGCGCTACTGAATGAAAGTGCAGAGAAAGTGACTGCAGTTCTCAGTGATATGGGAGGGATGATTCTCCGCTCTCGAGCACATTATGATGACTTATTGTTGCTTCAGGCGTACTTTGGTGACTTTCACACAGATCTAGTAGGTTCTTTTGTTGGAATATCGGTGGTTTGTTCTGGGATTTCAAAACGTATTGGCCTTTTAAAGGTGTTGTTACAAAAAAATCATAAACAAGCTGCAGAAAAACATATACAACGCCTTAACGATGATGTTAGCCGGGGATCAACAGAGTCATCGGCATTAATTGAGCGCTTTGTTCCAATTATTCGAAATATCGAACATTTTTAAGGCCGATTCCCCAGTCGAGTGAAAGACGGTAGTTCATCGTTAGAAGAAGAATTAATGAAATCTCATAAAGATGGGGAAAGGATTGCATTTCTTACAGCAGAGGAGGTATTAAATAAACTCCAAAAATTAAAAGAGTGTTTACAAGTTTTTCCAGTTTTTTGGAAAACTAAAACCGTTACTTTGAGTAATTATGAAGAGTTTGAATCAGCTTGTGAGGGTTTACGAGGAGTTTGTGATACAGCCCGTAGATCTATTGGAAAAATACTGAGTCAGGATGCCAGGGAATCCAGCGTTGAACTTGTGGCACTATTTAGAGCCCGTCTTGATGGTGTGGGTTAGTCACTTTCTTGAAAGAGACATTGTCAAAGACGAACTTTCAGGTTCAGAAAGGTTTAGAGAAGCGGGGTAACCTCCAAAAAGAACAAGGCCCGGGGAAAACCCGTGCCTTGTTCTTTCTGTTAAAGCCCCACAACAAAAACTATTCTAAAAAAGTATGTGCTGCAAAAACGCCCATAGCTTTGTAGTAGAATTCAGGAAGTTGCGGATGAAATTGTATGTATTGGGAATACATTGCTGAATTTTCGAGAAAACAGTCTCTTGAAGCTGAATAACTTTCTTTAGTTACAGTCACGATGCCACTTGAAAGATCAAACTGTGCACGCATAAGCTCTTGAGCCTCTTCTGAATCAGGCGTAATATTGCGATTGATTGCCTCGATGGTTTTTTTAAGAAGTTCATTGCATTTTTCTGTATAAGCTTCCCTCTCTTCTTTGGACAAATCCGCTACATTTTTTGTGGCTTCATCTTTTGTTTCCTTGTCAAATTGGTTCTCGTAAAATTTTTTATACTTTTCAATTTTATTCTGAAAGTTATCAAACTGTTCGCAAAGCTCTTTATCGCTCATTTTACATCCTTTGTAATGAGTTATTGTTTTATCTATTGATCCTGCTACTTTTTCCAATCTATCAATCTCTTTTTTCAATACTTGTTTCTGAACTGAAAGCAAAGAAACTTTATCTAAATTTTTTGAAGCTAAAATTGATATAATTTTTTTAAGGCTGAATCCAATTTCCTTGAAATATAGAATTTCAAGTAATCGTAAAAATTGTTCGGTTCCATAGTACCGACGACCATTCATCATGCGAGTTAAGGGTTTTAAAAGACCGATCTCATCATAATAGTGAAGAGTACGAACACTCACTTTCGACAACCTGGCTAAGGCCTCTACGCCATATTCCATTTTACACCTTTAAAGTAGTTGATCAATGCGTCTAGCATACAACATTACGTTACGTTAGGTGAAAGAGAAAAATGCTTATTTAAGTCCAAAAAAATTATTTAGAAGCACAACTTATTGCAAATTAGATTGTTATGTAAGGAAAGAAAAAATCTTTCCGGCAAAGAAAGTTCTGAATGGAATTCCCCCTTAAGACAACAGGAGAAGCAATTTGTAAATTACCTCTGAGTTGGTGGGCGACAAAGGCTCGTAATCTTTGCCCAAGTGCCTAGCTTTTTCTAGTTCTCTTGCTCTAACCAATTGATGATCATTTCAACGCGGTCGCTTCTGTTGCCCAGGCAATGAGTAGCTCCGTCGACTTCCCAATATGTGACCTCATTTCCTAAACGAGTTAATTCGGCAAACATTCCTCTTCCCTGATCAAGATGAGTCCGATGGTCCTCAGTTCCTTGGATAAGGAGTAAAGGAAGGTCTTTTCTTAAGAAAGCACAGTGTTTTATAGGGCTGCGGTAGTCTAACCATTCTTTCTCGTATTTTCCGAGAGTAAGGCCAAAATCGTTTATGAACATGTTTTTCATGTCTACGCGCTTTGCGATCGTGATGCGCAGATCCATTGGTCCAGAAAGTGAAATTGCTTTATCGAAATAGGATTGTAGAAATGTTGAGCGTTGTAGGGCTAAAAACATTTCCATACCGCCACGGCTTCCTCCAAGGATGTATTTATCTTGAGGTCTGAGATGGATAGATAGCTCGGTTTCAAGTTGTGGAATATGAGCAATCAGATTCGCTACATCATTTACTTCCTCTCCGCCAAATTCATCCTGGCCTTCGTTGATCCCTCCTCGGTAAGTAGTGCCCATTACGGTGTAGTTCTTTATAAATGAAAACTCATTCGCTGGACTCATTAAGCCGAGAAGGCGATTTCCTCCTCGAAGGAAGACAAGCAAGGGGGCCTGTTCATGTTCTGGTGTAAAGGAAATATAGCCTTTTACTGCATGTCCATCAGAAGGATATTTGAAGACAATAATACGGCGCTGTTGTTTTACAATCAGATCTTTAGTCATGTCAGAGATGTCTTGGCTCGAGAGGAGCTCATCGGTAATATCTCGATAGGATTGGCCATCTGTTAGCTCATAGAGTTTGGCGTGGCGCATGCAAGTCTTAAATATTTTTATAGACTCTTCTTTGCGGGAGTCCTCTACATTTTTTGAAGCAAAATCCACTTCCCCAAAAAGAGAGCGAAAAGCTAGGCTTGTACACAAAAAGAGAAGTTGAATATTCAATTTTGTCTCCTATAATTTGACAGATTGATATTTCAGAATACTCTATGAAGATGAAAAAATCTACGTTTTTAGCTTGAAATAAGGAGATTGAAAAAGTGATAAAAAAAGCCATTGTCTTGCTCTGTTTGCTTGTGTTACCGTGGGTCTCTATGGAAGCTGCTCAGCCAGATTTTCTTTACAAAATTCTCTCTTCAAGGAATTGGCGGGCGACAGAGGCTCGCAAGGTAGTTCGCCTTTCCCCAGAGGACCAGGAATTTATCCATTTTTCTACGGAGAAGCAGCTTGATAGGATCGTGGAGAAATACTGGTCTGATGCTGCGGAATTTGCCATCTTAAAAGTCGATACTTCGAAGATTGAGGGGGAATTGGTTTATGAAGCGAATCCCGGCAGAGAAAATAAGTATTGGCATCTGTATGAGGGGGGCATTCCTTTTGAAGCTATTGCCGAAGCAAAGGTTGTCTATCGCGAGCCTCCAAGCAGAGGGGCTTTAGACATTGTCCGAATTGGAGATCCTGTCCTTAGGCAACGAGCACGCTCGCTTTCTGTGGAAGAAATTCTGAGCCCAAAGATCCAAAAACTCATTGAAGATATGATCTATACGATGCGCGATGCTCCGGGTGTGGGGCTGGCAGCTCCCCAAGTGGGGCAGTCGTTGCAGCTTCTCGTTGTTGAAGACGTGTACTGCTCATATCTAACTCCCGAGCAGCTTGAAAAAAGAGAGCGAAGAGAAGTGCCTCTTCATGTAGTGATCAACCCCACGCTTACGATTGAAGAAGCGGAGGTTGCTGAATTTTTTGAAGGATGTATCAGTATTCCCATGATCGGCATTGTCCCCAGGGCCAAAGCCGTTCGTGTCGACTGTCTGAATGAGAAGGGCGAGCCGGTCACGCTACATGCGAAGGGTTGGCATGCCCGAATCTTGCAGCATGAAATTGATCACCTTCATGGAGTTCTCAATATCGACCGCTCTATTCAAGAGACCTTAACGACTGATGAAAATGCCCAGAAGTTTTGGAAGGATAAATCAGAAGAAGAGGTCAAATCTCAAATGACCAAATCGGAGTAGCCTCTAATTTGGTCGGAAGACTTCGAGCTTTGCATTAGAGAGTTGGCTTCTATCTAAAGAGTACGGCGTTGCTGATTTGGGTGCCTTGTTTCTTACCATAATCTAGATCTGTGGGGAAATGAACTCCGCCCCAGAGCCTAGATTCACTAGATTCATAGGAGAGGGCCCGCCATTCTTTTCCATTCTCGGGGAAGTAGTAGCAGAGAATTGTTTCTGCGGCACTTGCAATGGTGGAGTGAGCCGCTGGATAGCTGGGGTGGTTGGGTGTTGTGAAGAGGGGCCTTAGGTGTTTATCTCGCATGAAGGGGCGGGAGACGAAGTAGGTAAATTTGTCGTGGAAGACAGCGATCATAGCATCCATTAAAGCCATGGTGAGTTTGGCGCGCACCTCCAGCTGCATCTCTAAGGGGATGTTTTGGATTTGCATGTATTCTTGGGTTTTATTTTTCCAAATCGATCCTTCTGGATCGATCGGGCTTTCCCAATGGAGGCTTCGCTCTTTCTGGTAGTCGGTAGCATTTTGCATATGCTTTTTGACGGCTTTCTGCTGTTTGTCCCAGTAGGGGTCGTTTGGGGGAGGAGGAGGAGGTGCTTGGAATTCTCTATTGCTTCTCATCTTCCATGGCTTCATCGAGGGGATAAAGCGGTCTGCTGGGATTGTTTCGGAAGACCAATGGTCTGGTTTTTCGGGTAGGGAGACGGGACGGATATTTCTTTCCTCATCATCATACCGTTTTTTGATTGAGACCATGAGCATGTTCGTTAATTTTTCTGAAAATGGATCGACGTGGATATTTGGATTTCGGTAGTGAGGGTAGAAGAGCTGTAGGACCTTAGTGCTGATCAGATCGATGCTACCAGAGAAAGCATTGGTGGCTTCAAAGGAGGTGTCTGCAAAAGCTTTTTGAGAAGTGTAAAGGTATGCCCAAAGTCGAAAGGTGTCACCGCTTCTTTCAAGGGGAGTCTCTTTGACGAGCCTTGAGGTGATTTCATCCCACTTGTGTAAATTATTTGTGGTGATGCGCTCTTTTGAAGAGAGGTTCTCTAATTGAGAGAGATCTTTTGTTTGTATGGTGCAAGCGGCCATTATAAGGAAGCATGCTAAGAAGAATCTATTCATGGCGTTGGTATCTCTTTTTCGTTGTTAAAGAAGAGTAGCAGCACATTTATCAAGATGAGCACTGCTGAAATCGGGTAGAACCAATTGGCATTTATCCCTCCGACATAGCCACCAATAATGGGGACGATCACAAATCCAAGTGACATCATCGATTGAGAAAGGCCCATGACTTTTCCTTGGATGGCGTCGGGAGCGTGGATCGAAGCGAGGTTCATGCTGTTGCTAAAGGCAAAAGAAGAGAAAACGGCTGCAACCCAGTAGATGGAGCAAAAAAACCAATAATTTGTTGCCAATAGAGTGGTCGCAAGAGCAATCGCCAAACAGCAATAGGCGATCGTGGCGATTTTGTGGGAATTATATTTTTTAAGAAGGATTGGGTTGAGAACGGAGCCCCCTAACATCCAAAAACAGCCTTGGATGACAAGTCCCCAAGAGATTTCTGTTTGGATGGCTTGATATTTTAAGATGCTGTAGGCGGCAAACCATTGAATAGAGAGACCCCAGCCCAGCGTCCAGATGAGGATGATGAGAAAGAAGATGCGGATTTCTTTGATTTTCAAGGAGAGTACAATGTTGTGTAGTCCCTTAATGAGTTCGAATGGCCCATTATTCTCAGCCTTGTGCGTTTCTGTGTAATATTTGGAAATCGCGAGAAGGCTTAAAAGGGTTAATGCAGCTGTAAGCCAAAAGGGGAGTGCTGGGTTAAAGAAGGGGGATTTGGCAGGGTCAGATAGGTAACCCCCTACGAGCATGGCAATGTTCCAGCTGATGCCCCAAATGACGGTGAGTATACCAAAGTTTTTCGAGCGGGATTTTTCTGTGGGGCTTAAGTCGGCAATCGCGGAAAGGCAGATGCTCAAGTTCCCAGCAAAAAATCCAGTGAAAAGTCGGCTAATTAGTAGAATCCAAATGCTATATAAGAGGCAGCCCACGCCAGATAAGAGTGTTCCGGCAATGACACCGATGATGGAAACATAGAGGGCTTTTTTTCTGCCGATTCGATCGGCGATGTCTCCCAGTATGGGAGCTCCAAAAATTTGTGTAAGAGGGAAGGCTATGAAGAGAAGTGCTAGGTAGAAGTTGCGCATTGCAACTGAGGTATCAACGGGAACAAAGCCGTATTCGGGGGAGAGGAGAAGCGGTGCGAACATTACAAAGACTACGCCTAGGCCAAAATTGTCCATTGCAGAAACAAAGAGGAGAGAAAAGAAGCTACGTCGTTTTTCTGGGGTCATGGTAAAATCTTGGTAAACAAGGTTCCAGAAGCACTTTCCACTTCTTCAATAGAGGCGGAGAATTTTTTTAAGGAGGTGCCCGCATCGATTGCTTTATTGGGTAGGATGTAGCCTTTTCCTAGCATTTTGTCCGTGGGAAGTTCTACAAAGACGAGCATGAAAAAGTGGGTGGGTACAGCGACGTTATTTTTCCCGATTACTTCGTAGCGGACATAGCGCTTTCCATCGCGCCCTTTGCTGCTTAGGTAAAGGGGGCCTGAAAAGACGTGGACGGCGCGATATTGTTTAGTCAGGTCGCGCACATGATTTTCGAGTTTTTTCCAATAGCCACGGTTAAAGGCTGGGGTTTGAGGAGCGATATTAGATAGGAAAAAAGAATCTTCCATTGCTTTTTGCGAGCTGCTATCTGCTGCTGCGCAGAGATGACCTCGATCGTAGCCCGATCCTTTATAATCATTTTTTGTAGCACGGATATGCGTAGGTATTTGGATCTCTTCTTTAAAATCGTATTCTTCACGCGTTGTTTTTTGAGCTAAGCTGCTTGGGGTGAGTTTGTGATAGACCCAGTGCGCATTGCGCGTTTGCCCGTTATAAGCGAGGAAAAAGCCCTCTTTTTCAAGGATGGGTGTCGTTGTGGGGAGGTATTTGGAAAAGACGGGGGAGGCTTCAGTGGAAAGCTCATTTTTACTGAAGATGGCTGCGGAAAAGTCGTTGTCAAGGGGAAGCCAAAGCAGCCCTAAGCCTATGAGTACTCCTAAAGAAAAAACCTGCCACGTGGACAATTTTTTTTTCTTTGGCGTGGCTGTTTTTCGTTTCTTTTTGGCCATATCGATGCTATCATATAGTTCTTCTTCACATATATCAAAATAAAAGTTATGCGGGACCGTTTTTCTTTTTTTCTACTCCTTTGTGTGGCTTTTTTCGATTACATCGGTGTAGGCCTCGTTATTCCTTTGTTCTCCTCTTTGCTGTTTAATCCGGATTTTACCATTTTGCCGGTAGAAACTAGTGCTGCAGTGAGGGGGATGTGGATGGGTTTTCTCGTAGCATTGGGGCCCTTAGTGCAATTTCTGGTTTCACCCATTCTTGGATCTCTTTCTGACCAACGAGGGAGGAAAATAACGATTTTATGGGCACTTGGAGTAGGCTGTTTTGCCTATTTTTTAGGCATTTTAGGAGTGAAATTCTCGAGCTTGACTCTCTTGATTCTGTTTCGAGGGCTCTTTGGCGTTTGCGGCGCAACCATGCCTGTTATTCAAGCGGCTGTCGCGGATGTAAGCACGGCTGAAACTAAGGGGCGGAATTTTGCTATCTATAACATGGCATTGGGGATGGGTTTTGCCTTCGGTCCTTTTCTGGGAGGGTTTTTAAGTGACCCTTCGATCGTGTACTGGTTTAATCCAATGATGCCATTTTTGGTTGCCCTGCTATGTACTGTTCTTAATTTGATTTTGCTGAAATGGAAATTTGCCGAGACCCGTCAGCTCACAGAAAGAACCAAGGTCGAATTTTTTAGGGGATTCAAACAGGCAAAGTCTGCCTTTTCTCATCCTGTTTTGCGATTTTCTTTTCTGGGCTTTTTCTTATTTGTTTTTGGGTGGGATTATTTCTCTGAATTTATCAGCGTGACTCTCCTGAGAGTGCATCAATTTTCCTTGAGCCAAGTGGGGAATTTTTATGCTTATATGGGTTTTCTTTATGCGATTTGTGCGGGACTGCTGATTAAGCCTTTTATTAAAAGGTTCTCAACTAAAAATATTTTGGTTTTTTCAACGCTCTTAGCAGGGCCTTTTCTGCTTTGTTTGAGCTTGATAGAAAAGCCTTCCCACTTTTGGGTGTTCTTCCCTCCTCTTATTCTGTTGATGTCGCTCTTTTATCCAGTTGCATCTACTTATGTGTCGGACAGTGCATCAGAGGATGAGCAGGGGGAGCTCTTGGGGGTTTACCATTCTGTGCAGGCACTCGCTCTTGTCATTGCCCCTCTGTTTGCGGGATCGCTTGTGGGCGCTTACCCTCATATGCCAATTCTTTTGGGAGGATGCTCCATGCTCCTTGGCGGACTCGTATTTACAGGCGGGCGCCTACGTGAAAGAGCAGGTAAAAGTGCTTCGAGGTGATGGCTTCCGTTGGGTTTTATATGTATGCAGCTGAAGAAAAAGCGGGGGCGCTAACTTTTGCCTTCGAAAGGCGCATTGATTCGATAAGGTCTGGGAGACCTTCTTCTTCTAAAGCAGAAATGACGAAAAGAGTGCTTGGATCAAAAGGATAGGCCTTTTTGAAGGCTTCGATTTTTTCCTCGGCGCCTAGTTTATCGCACTTATTGAGCGCGACGGCAAAAGATTTTTCGAGCATGATTGAGCTATAGGCTTCTAGTTCTTTGCGCAAGATCATAAGATCGCCTAAAGCGTCACGTTCTTCCTCTTCAGGAAAAACGTCGATGACGAAAATGAGTGTTGAGGTCCGCTCAATGTGCTTGAGAAACTCAATACCGAGCCCTTTGTTTTTATGGGCATTTTCGAGGATTCCTGGAATGTCGGCAACGAGGATTCGGCTGTAGTCTTCACATTGGATATAGCTTAAGTTGGGAGTAAGGGTCGTGAAGGGATAGGCTCCAATTTTGACATGAGCATGGGTGATTTTCGTCATGAGGGTCGACTTCCCAGCATTGGGCATGCCGACAAGGCCTACATCTGCAATCAGCTTGAGTTCAAGCTCAAAATCTTTCTCCTCTCCTAGGGTTCCTTCGGTACATCTGTTGGGAGCGCGATTGGTCGAGGTTTTGAAGAAATTGTTCCCTTTTCCTCCTTTCCCGCCTGTGCAGGCGATCCATTTGCTGTCTTCAGGGGTAAAGTCATGGAGGATTTCGCCCGACTCTTGATCTTTGATGAGTGTGCCAAAAGGGACTTTGATGACAAGGTGTGCGCCCGACTTTCCTTGTCTAAGGTTCGTGCCGCCGGGTTGTCCATTTTGGGCTCTAAGAATTCTTTTGCGCCGAAAAGACTCTAGAGAGTAGATGCCGGCATCGGCTTCAAAGATTACATTAGCGCCGCGGCCGCCATTTCCGCCATAGGGTCCACCCTTAGGAAGAAATTTTTCGCGTCGCCACGCAACGATTCCGTTGCCCCCTTTTCCTGCGATCGTTTTGACTTTTACTTGATCAACAAACATGGGGGAAGGGTACTCTTAAGTTGAGGGTGCAGGTTGCACAGAGATATACGTTCGCTTAGACTTGCGGTGGGAGACAACGCCGTCGATCAGTGCGAAGAGGGTATCATCGCGACCGACGCCGACATTTTTAGAGGGTCTCCACTTTGTGCCGCGTTGGCGAACCAAAATGCTTCCAGTTTTAACAAATTCCCCGTGCGTCGCTTTGATGCCGAGGCGTTTAGCGTGTGAGTCGCGTCCGTTGCGGGATGCTCCTTGTCCTTTCTTATGAGCCATTAGCCTATCCCTTGATCTCTGTGATTTTTACTCGTGAATAATTCTGTCTGTGCCCAACCTTACGGCGGTAATTCTTTCTCTTTTTGTATTTGAAATTGATGACCTTAGGTCCTCGAATTTCTTGCATAAGCTCTCCCACAACGACCATGCCATCAACATGGGGCTTGCCCACTTTTGATGCAGATCCTGTGTTTGCAAATAATACGTTTTTAAATTCTACCTTGGCGCCATTTTCAGCTCCAAGTAACTCGACGTCAATGACGTCACCTTGCTCTACACGGTACTGTTTACCACCGGTCTCGATAATCGCGTACATTACGACCTCCAAATGAAATTCACATAATTCTATTCAATAAGGGGAGTATAAGGGAACGGCGTTACAGAGTCAAGGAGCTATGAACCTATCCCAATAAATTCCCAGGTGATCTCCTGCGAATTTCGGTCCATCATGTGTATAAATTTTTTCGGCAGTATTTATTAAATATTGACTGTAAAAATTCCTATAAAGCCTGGGCCAAACTTCATTGGATATCTCCAGGCAATTAGTTGAGATAGGCTCAAACGAAAACCCTTGCTCTATGATTATTAGAAAGATAAGTATTTATTTTAATAAACAGTTTGATTAATTAGTTTTTAGTTTCTATTATGAGTTTAAAGAGATATAAAAACTTTGAGGTGAGTATGGCTGGATCTAATCGGTCTCACAAACGAAAAAAAAGCTCGAAAGTGACGATGAAAACTCATCGAAAAGGAAAAGGGCGCTCGAAAGAGGACTGGCAGAAGCTATTTAGAGAGCGTTTCTTTGTGTAAGGAAGGGGTTAATCGAGCCTTCCGTAGGGCAAGTAATGAAAAACGAGAAAAAGAAAAAAGTGACCAGAAAATCAGATAAATCGAAAAAGAAAGAGCGCTCTTCTTCAGAACAATCAAATGAGAAGAGTGATAAGTGGCAAGAATTTTTGCGCCGGCATTCAAAAGCGCAAGAAAACAAATAAGGAGAAAATCATGGCTGTACGAAGACGTAAAACAACACGAAGAAAAACTACAACTCGTAGCAAAAGACGCGCTGCACCTAGACGCCACAAAAAGGGCTTCGGGAACTGGTGGTGCCGCATGACATCAATGTAATTTTCTTTTGAGGGCGAAGCTCATCAAGTAGAAAACTGCAGCGACAAGTGCAATTGTGGCCCCTGGTGGCCAGTTGAGTTGGTAGGATGCGCCTGTGCCCACAAGGGTGAAGGCGCATCCTATCAGCACTGCGTAAAACATCATCTTCGAAAATCGAGCTGTAAAGTTTGAAGCTATTGCTGCTGGTATTGCAAGCATAGCGATGACAAGAATGGCGCCGACGACCTGTATAAGCAGGACGACGGAAAGTGCTATAAGGCAGAGAAGAAGTAGGTAGAAAAATTTCACAGGAATTTTTTGGAGTTTTGCCTGTTCTTCATCGAAGCAAATCGAAATGAACTGGTGCCTAAAAAAGGCGACGAGTGTCACAACAACACCTGCAAGCACAAAAAGGACGATCACGTCTCTTTGTGTGACCCATAAAATATTGCCAAAAAGATAGTGCATCAGCTCGACATTGTATCCAGGTGTAAGAGCGATGAAAATCACACCCAAAGACATGCCCGTAGACCAAAGTGCTGCGATGACTGTATCTTCCCGTTGTCTATACTCTAGGCGGATCCAGCCAATCAATAGAGCGGAGGCAATTGCTGCAACAATAGCCCCTTGGATGGGCGTAATCCATGGAATTCCTACTTTTCTTTGCAGATAGAGAAACAGTCCCATCCCTCCAAGTACCGAGTGGGCGATGCTCCCTGCGATGAAGACAATTCGCTTGATAACGACAAAAGAGCCCATCACGCCGCTGGTAATCGATGCGGCAAAACCAGCAAGTAGGGCCATATAGAGGAAAGGATTGGTGAAAAGGGCTTCAATCATTCTTGCCCCCCCTGGTTCCCCTTGGTTTCTCTTGGGTGGTAGAGGCCCATCGAAAAATGGTCACAGACTTGCTTGGGACTGAAGGTGGAAAGTTGCCTGTTGATGCAAAGCAGAGAGTCCATCTCGCTCGCGATCACCTGAAGATCGTGGGTAACTAGGATGATCGTGATCTCTCCTCGTAGGGCAAGAAGGAATTTAAAGATTTCTTTGAGGGCTTCTGGATCCACTCCCACTGTCGCCTCGTCAAGAAGGAGGATTTCGGGGTCAGATGCTAGGGCCCTTGCAATCAGCGTCCTCTGGATTTGCCCCCCAGAGAGGGTGCCAAAGGGTAGATGCGCCTTATCCTGTAAGCCGACTCTTTCTAAGGCTGAGGAGGCTTTTGCTTTCAATTCTTTAGAAAATGCCCCATATCCTTTGTATTTTGAAAGACAACCTTGTAGAACCACCTCAAATACTGAAATAGGAAAACTTCGATCAAACCTGCGGACTTGTGGCACGTATCCCAAACGATTGGTTATCTCAGCTGGATTTTGTCCTAGAACTGTGACTTTGCCACTTGTTGGGGTGTTGAGCCCAAGCAAAAGCTTTAATAGAGTGGTTTTTCCGCCCCCATTAGGGCCGAAAATTCCAATGAACTTTCCTTTCTCTACCGAAAAAGAGATGTTTTCTAAAACAGGAGAGCTTTTTTCATAGGCAAAGAAAAGGTTCTCCGTAGAGAGCGTCATTTATTGATATACCCCGTCATCTGTCGCATATTGGCTAAATAGTCACTAGCATACGGCTCAATGCGATAAATGGGCAATTGAAGTTTTTTCCCCATCAATTGGGCTCCGCGATTGTTGAAGCCTTGCTGCAGAAATACGCAGCGGACGTTGTAGTTTTGAGCTTTAGAAAAAATCTCTTCGATGTCTTTTGGACGGGGATCTTTCCCTTCGCACTCTACAGAGAGTTGAATCAGGCCATAGTCTGCACAGTAGTACCCAAAGGCTGGGTGGGAAACCAATAGGGCATCCCCTTTGTAGGGGGCCAAAGCTTCTTTCAAATCTTTATCAAGAGATTGCAGATCCAAGGCCAAATCATTGAAATTTTTTTCATAAAGGTTGCGATGCTCTGGAAAAAGAGCAATCAAAGTATCTGCGATTGTTTGGGCCTGTTTTAAAAATCTTTTTGGGCTCAGCCAAGTGTGTAAATCGTATGTGCCGTGATCGTGGCCGATACAAGGGGCGAGCTCTATCGCATCATGAGAAGATAAAAGATCGATGCCGTCCTGTAGATTGATGATTTTTTGCTTAGGATTTCTTTCTTGAATCGCCTTAGCTATCTTTATTTCAAATAGCTCTCCAATTCGAAACCAGGCAACTGACTCGGTAGCTGCATTAACAAGCCTGGGGGATGGTTCATAGGTGTGGAGATTCATTCCAGGAGGAACAAGGGTTTCAACCGCCACGGTGCCTTGTGCAATGCGCTCTGTCACATAGGCATAGGGGGCAATTGTCACTAATACAGACGGTTTTGAAGTCTCTTCTTTTTTGGTGCAGCCAAACAAGAGGGGAAAACACAATAGAAAGCGTAGTATCGTCATCATAGCTCACATAATAAAGAAGAGGGAATTTACTTGCTAGATATGAGTATGTTCTTTTAAACTTTATGCTGTGGAGGAGTGTCCGAGTGGCCGATGGAGCACGCTTGGAAAGCGTGTAAACGTGAAAGCGTTTCGTGGGTTCGAATCCCACTTCCTCCGTATGTACAGAAACCGATTCTTCAAGTGGTTTCGGTAAATACACCTTACGATGTGTATGCTTCTATATTTCTTTTACGAATTTTTCTTGAAAAAAATTGAATAAGGAAGCAAAAAAGAAATTTATGCGTTGTCCATTTTGTAATCATGAAGAGTCTAAAGTAACTGACTCGCGAAACGCCGAGCCAACTAATGCGATTCGAAGGCGTCGCGAATGTCTTCGGTGCTTGCGTCGTTTTACAACGTTTGAGACGGTAGATCTTACCGTTCAAGTCTTAAAAAGAAGCGGTCATTACGAGGATTTTCAACAGGAAAAACTTGTTAAAGGCCTGGACGCTGCGTGCCATCATACTCGCATTAGCCGCCAACAAGTACGTGAAATTGCATACAAAATAACTGCAGATCTTATGGAGAGACAATTGAGAGAGATCGAGGCGACAGAGCTTGGTGAACTCTCGATGAAATATTTGCAACAGCTAGATACTGTTGCTTATATTCGTTTTGCTTGTGTATATAAGCGCTTTAAAGATGTTGATGAACTCAGAAGTGCTATTGAAAATATTGCCCTTCAAGATGATGAAAAGGAATTGACCCATGCCTCTAAAAAAAACTCAAATTGAACACTTTAAACAAAGGCTCTTAGAGCTGCGCGCTGAGATGACTAAAATGGTGAAAGAAACCACCGAAGATGTCAGAAGTGAGCCTGAAGCTAAAGGGTACTCTCAACATCAAGCCGATGAGGGGACAGATGATTTTGACAAGACAATTAGCCTTCAGCTTACAAATAAAGAACTAGATATTTTAAAACAGATCGATAGATCTCTTGAGAAAATCGAAGAGGGGACATATGGTATCTGTGACATCTCGAAAGAAGAAATCTCTATCAAAAGGCTTGAGGCCATTCCTTATGCAAATATGACAGTAATTGCGCAGGAAAAATTCGAGAAGGGTGAGATTGCGTAAGCTTGTTGTATTCATCCTGATCCTTTTTTTCGATTTTTGCACAAAATATTGGGTCGCACATCATCTGCCGATCATTCAGCCTTATATGGGTTTCCCATTTGGGGGAATCGGTGTTTTAAATACCGATTTTCTAAAGATCTCGATTGTCCATACAACAAATACTGGCACAGCATGGGGATTTCTCTCGAATTACCAAGGGTTGCTCCTCGTTTTTCGAATGCTCATTACGGGCTCGATCTTGGTCTATCTTCTATTCTTTAAGCCGCCTAAACGCCTCTATATGCCCTTAGCATGTATTGCCGCAGGAGCTACGGGTAACATTCTCGACTTCTTTTTCTATGGGCACGTGATCGATATGATTTATTTTATCTTCTACAAATATTCCTATCCCATCTTCAATGTGGCAGATAGCGCGATTTTCCTCTCTGTCCTCTATCTACTCTTCACATCAAAAAAAATAAAATTCAAACGCCATGCCACTTGATCTTTCCACTCCTGAAAAAGAAGGACAGCTCCAAGTTTCCAAATCGCGGAAACTCCCCATTTTGCTTGACGTATCAGAGATGCAATCGCTTTTTGAGACACTAGAGCCTTTCCATATTTTTGATGTGGCAAGACCTGTAAGCCTTGAAGAGTCTGAAATTTCTAAAGAGGATTTTCTTACAAATTATGCTCGCTACGTCCAAGGGATCAAAGAGGGACATCTCATTGAAGAAAATCTACCCATATTTTCTTCGGTTTTTACATCTACGCGAGATGTTCTCTATGCAATGCAGCTCGAAAATGGCAAAGTACTCATTAAGCCGAGATTGCCCGTTATCCAACTCCAAAGGCACCACTTCATCTATTCGGACACTTTCCATTCTGGTGTAATAGGAACAGACAGCGTTACTTGGGGGATCCAATTTTCTTATCCACAGCTCTATCTTGATCCCCAAACTAGGGCTATTGGAAAAGTAGATAGATCCGAAAAATTCCCTAATACGTTACTATTTCAACGCTTAGCAAAATGGACGCGTGATCATACATCTGCAACGCCATTTTTGATCGATGGAAAAAGAGTTAATCAGCCAATGCGTTTGGGAAAAAACTGCTTTTCTTGGATCAATAACCACCCAGGCCTAAAAATAAGAGGACTCCATGTCGAGCCAAGAAAAAATCCATCAAACACTCATTAAAAATAAGCAAACGCTAGCTTTGGCAGAATCTTGCTCGGGAGGGCGATTGTCTACAAAATTTGTCGAAATGCCAGACGCATCCGTGTACTTGCTCGGCTCTCTTGTGACCTATTCAAACTTCTTAAAAGAAAAAGTCTTAAAGGTATCTGCAGACACTTTGCGTACATCGGGTGCTGTATCTCGAGAGGTTGCTCATGAAATGTGGATCGGGCTGATGAAACTCTCTGGCGCCGATTTTGGCATTGCTACTACTGGCATTGCTGGTCCCACAGGCGGGACAGATGAAAAGCCCGTGGGAACGGTCTTTATTGCTTTAGGAGCAAAAGATAAGAAGCCCCGCGTTATCGAATGCCTCTTCAAAGGCGATCGCAAGGAGATAATCGAATCGACTTGTGGGAAAGCCTTAGAAGAGTTTCTTCTCTATCTAAAAAACTGATAGCTGGTGCGGACTCTCTTTTTTGTGACTTCGCTGGTGAAGGATGTTCCATCGGCGCCAAGAGTGTTTCTGGTGGTAAGAGTAGACTGTTTTACGCGATAGGGGCCTATCCCAAAATTAAAAGTGCGTTTTAATTTAAATTGCAATTCCACTCTAGCATCTTTTCCTTTTTCATAATTTTCTGGGTTTGAAATAAAATTTAAAAAATCGGGTTTGATCTTAACTTTTTTATGTTTTCCATTTACATTCATATTAGTAGAAATTTGTATACCCCAGGAGTTTGGAGTTTGTTTCTGAAAAGAGAAAAATTGATGGAGCAGTTGCATTTTTTGCGAATAGGAAGGACCTGTTCGTAAAAATCCAAAATCAGTCCAATATCCACTCAAATACCTTTCATATGTTTTTCTATCAGCTGATGTCATTTCCGGGATATAAAGCGCTTTTAATTTTGGGGTGCGATAAATCAGAAGGGAGAGGACAAATGTAGCCATCCGAAAGAGGGCGAAGGGAAGTTGTAAGAAAAAATTTGGGCGATTGGCTTTAGAAATAGAAGAAATACTTGTCGGATCTTCTCGTCTAACCGTTGCTTTTTGAGTCTGGACTGAGGGCTGCGCGGCAGGACCCTGGACTGTATTGATTCTCATGGTTTCTTCTCCTGATAAAATATGAAGATAGATTATAATAGGCGCCATGAAATATTTGCTACTTGATTCCGGGAATCAAAAAAAAATTGAACGCTTTGGTGATGTCTCTATCGTCCGTCCGTGTGGCCAAGCTTTGTGGAAACCAGAGCATAAGAATTGGCAAGCAGATGCTGTCTTTTCAAGGGATGAAGGCAGTGGATGGGATGGTAAGCTTGCTAAGAGCTGGATCATTGAGTATGACGGCCTTAAATTCAAATTAGCTCCAACTGAATTCGGGCATCTTGGGATTTTTCCAGAACATAGCTTTATGTGGAAGTGGTGCGTGGATCTAGTTCATGAAGGGGCCAACGTTCTTAATCTCTTCGCGTATTCTGGGGGAGCTACCCTTGCACTCGCGAGGGCTGGCGCCTCGGTCTGTCACCTCGATGCATCAAAGGGAATGGTGAGCTGGGCTAGAGAAAATGCTGCGCTCAATGGCTTGGAAAGCAAGCCGATTCGATGGATCGTAGACGATGCAATGAAGTTCTTAAGACGTGAGGTCAAACGGGGCAGGCGCTACGACGGCATCTTGCTTGATCCACCAAGTTTTGGAAGGGGAGCGCAGGGCGAAGTATTTAAAATTGAGCGCGATCTTCCAGAGCTCCTTCATTTATGTAAAACGCTACTTAGTGAAAAACCCCTCTTTATCGCTCTATCCAATCATACCGGAGGCATCACACCGACTGTGTTGCAATATCTCTTCGAAGAGAGCTTACCTGGTGATCTTGAAGTAGGCGAGCTCATGCTGGAAGGGGAGGGGCGTCCGATCCCCACAGGTTCTTATGCAAGGTGGCAACCATGCAAATAACGAGCATGCAAAATCCTCAGGTGAAGGCTGCTGTTAAGCTGCAAAACCGCAGAGAACGTGATTCTACAGGACTCTTCCTAATTGAAGGATACCGCGAACTCAGCAGGGCTGTATCAGGGGGCGTGAAAGTGGAAAAGATCTTTTTCTGTCCTGAGCTTTTTTTAGGCGATAATGAAGATGCTCTGATCAAAGAAATCGCTTCGAAAGGAGGGACTGCCTTTATCTGTACAAAAGCTGTCTTTTCCAAACTTTCTTACCGCGACCGACCTGACGGTCTCTTGGCCGTTGCAGAGCAAATGAAGGGGACTCTTTTAGACTTAGAAAAAAAAGAAAACCCTCTTTACGTTGTAGCCGAAGGAATCGAAAAACCGGGAAATCTTGGATCGATCATGCGCTCTGCCGATGGGGTTGGAGCCGATGGAGTAATCGTCTGCGATCGTTGCACAGATATCTATAATCCCAATGTGGTACGCGCAAGTGTAGGGACACTCTTTACCCTGCCCGTTGTCGAGGCAAGTGGCGATGAGGTCCTTGCTTGGCTCAAAGAAAATAAGGTGAGTATTGTTGCAACTTCGCCCGCCGCAGAGCGTGAGTTTACAGAAACAGAGATGGATGGCCCAGTAGCTATTGTGGTAGGAACTGAGCAGCTGGGTCTCACTGAGAGATGGCTTAACGAATCTGATCATAAAGTCTCGATCCCCATGAAGGGGACCGCAGATTCACTCAATGTGGCCACTGCCACAACACTTCTTCTTTATGAAGTTATTAGGCAAAGAAACTTGAGGCTAGTTTGTGAAACCGATCTTTTGCGATAACCACCTCCTGGTTCTTGATAAGCCAGCAGGAATTGCTACCCAGCCCGATTTTCACGAACTAGCAAAAAACTACATCAAAGAGGCTTTCAATAAACCCGGCAAAGTTTTTTTAGAGCCTATCCATCGCTTAGATAAACCAGTTGGCGGTCTTGTTCTCTTTGCTCGTACAAGCAAAGCCCTCTCTAGGATGAACGAGGCCATGCGGGAGAAAAAGTTAAAGAAAATCTACCGAGCAAGGGTGGAAGGGATTGTAGAAGAGACCGGAACATTGAAACACTTTCTCACTCATGGGGAATACCGCGCTCTTATAGACCCAAATGGCAAGGAGGCAATCTTACATTTCGAGCGTCTCGAAATATTTGGCGACAATTCTCATGTGGAAATAGAACTAGAGACGGGGCGCTATCATCAAATTCGGGCCCAGTTTTCAGCTATAGGGCATCCAATTCTAGGTGATCAAAAATATGGGGCTAAAAAAAGACAAGAAAACATCGCTCTGCATCATTATAAACTCCAATTTCCCCATCCGATCTCGAAGCAAGAGATCACATGTCAAAGTCGGGTCGTTTTTTTCTCTTGATCAGTAGCATCACAATGATAAGACCAATAATGGCAACGATAACGGCCAAACAATTCATGACCCAAAATCCTCGAACGTAAGAATGCAAATAGATCTGCTCGACAAAGGTTTGGGATTGATCTGGGAGTTTTCCTAAAGTGTCTAGAGCTTCTGGTGTCTTAGAGAGGAGTCCTTCAAAATCTTTGGCAGGAAGATTTTCTGTATCGACGTTGCGCTTCAAGTGCTTGGCAAAGTCTCCCACTTGGTAATC